>JAAUYJ010179162.1_pt1 | contig 15538 bp, 11 predicted proteins | sample 7278031 | NCBI WGS metagenome assembly JAAUYJ01 (sample SAMN14350222, study PRJNA611818) | marine sediment metagenome | isolation source: surface marine sediment (1.8m) | place: French Polynesia: Moorea | collected 2018-08 | reverse complement strand
CATTTTATATATTTACGAGAATACCTTATTGCCAGCTTTAGACAACGCATCTTTAGCTATCTGTAAAGCCAGTAAATTCATTGCCAAAATCTAGAATGAAATGACCCTGCATTTATTTAGGTTCAAGTTAATAATTATTTAGTTATTTTTTTGCTCTTGTCTGATTGGGTTTAATCAACCCCAGCAGTGCAGCAGGTATGCAGCAAGTAAAAGGAAAAAAACTCAGAGACTTTGGGATAGCTAAAAACAAATCTTTACTCTTACAAAACAGTGACATACTACCTAAAATTTGACATCTTAAATTATATAAACATCTCCGATAATTAAACTAAAAACCTGATAACAGGTTTGTAAAATTTTAATTTCCAGAGAGGTCTAATGACAATTCCACAATAACTGGTGTATGGTCGCTAGGTTTTGGTAGGCTTCTTGGAGACTTATCAATTATACAACTTGTTGCTTGTGCAGATAGGGGTAAGCTAAGATAATGATGGTCAATACGCCAACCACGGTTACGACGAAAACCAGCCCCTCTATAGTCCCACCAACTGTAATGACCCCCTTCAGTAGTAAATTTCCGAAATATATCAACTAATCCTAATTCCAGAATTTCTTTTAGAGATTGTCGTTCTAGATCAGATAATCCAACAGAATTTTTACATCCTTCTGGGTCGTGAATATCCCGATCTTCCGGGACAATATTAAAATCCCCACAAACACATAAATTTGGTGACTTGTCCAGAATATTTTTTATATATTCTTGCAACAATTTTAACCAATTCAGTTTATAATCATATTTTTCACTACCAACACTAGCACCATTAGGAACATAAAGATTAATGATGCAAATGTCATTTATCATGCCAGTAATTAACCGCTTTTGTATATCAAAATCTCCCACTATATCCACACCTAAAACAGGTGAAAATCCACTACTAACATTTTGCATGGGAGAACGGCTAAAAATTGCCACACCATTATAAGATTTCTGACCCGAAACATAAGTATGATAACCTAACTGTTCAAAAGGCGATCGCGGAAAGTCTTGGTCAACAACTTTAGTTTCTTGTACACAGAGAACATCAACAGGATTTTCTTTTAGCCATTTTATAATCAGTTCTTGACGGCTGCGAATTGAGTTTACATTCCAAGTAGCTATTTTCATCACAAAATTATCAAATATTATCTTAATGCAGATAAAGATAGTTTATCTAAAAATGATTATCTTGAAAATTTACTCTCATAAATTAATTTTCTATATACTCACAAATATTTAGGATAAATCAACCTTAAATACTTCTGAAATTGTCTTGATTACCAGAATAATGTATCTTCAGAAATTATGCCAATAAAACTTCATCGGATTTCTTTGATTTTTTTATCCGAAATTCAATAAAACTAGGTACTATACCATGTGTAAAAAAAAATTATGCTAGAGAAAAATTCAAATATTAACTAATTAATAAGGTTGTTCAAATTTATTTCTTTCATCAGCAGTTTTTTTCTAGTTTTTCCGATTGATTGTTTAACTACACCCTACATCCCACACCCAAAACCCAAGATTGATAATATTTGTAGGCAACATTTATCACCCTTGGTATTATGTCTTAATATAAGAAGTGTAAATATTCCGCTCCGAAGGGCAGATAATTTTACGGTAACAATATTTTTTGAATTTCGTATTATCTCCCCCCCCCCTATATCCCTATCTCTAAAAAATTATTTATAACTGCTCAAGCGAAAATAATATAAAATCTGGATGAAATCTAAATAGATTAAAATATAGTGTTTCCCAGACTAATGAGGTACACCTGTCTTGAATTTCTATTCTATTCCCACTTAAGTGTTCCTTAAAACCAACGAATAATCTTACCTTATCGGTATAGGAATTGCTATAGAAATAGAAACAAATAATGTTCACCTACCACCTACCACCCAAAACCTAAAACCTAAAACCAACGAATGAGGGTACTTCATCAGTATGGTAATTACGATAACTACCATTCCCCAAATAATCAATAACTAGCTCAAAGAGGGTTCAATGTTCAAAATACTGTTATTTTTTATAGTTTTCAGTTTCTACCAATGGTTACTAGATGATGGTCAGCCAAAATCAGTCAACAAAAATACCAAGTCCCCAAAACAAAAACCAAAAAATCAACCAAAAAATCAACCTGTAGCAATAGAAAAAACTGCTCAAACCAGCTCCGAAAATATCAAACTCAAACAAGAATTAACACCACAAATAGCCATCCCCCTGAGTTTACCCACAGGAGAAACAGTCGAAGAATTCCAAATACCAGAAGAACTAAACACAACCAAAAAACCAGAACTATTTCATAAAGAAATAATCAACGAAGCATTAGACTACTCCCGCTCAGCAATAGTAGATAAAATTAGAAACTTTATCGAAACAAAACGTCAAACTTCAGGCTCCTATGAACCCCTATACGACCTATTAACAGACTATCCATTTCGTGTAGGAAAAATGCTCCGACCAACAATATGTATTAGCGTCGCCAGAGCCGTCGGAGGAATGGGACAAACAGCCTTACCCACAGCATCAGCCCTAGAATTATACCACAACGCCTTTCTAATTCACGATGACATCGAAGATGGCTCAGAATCTCGACGAGGCAAAAACACCCTACATCAACTCATCGGTATACCTCGTGCCATCAACGTTGGAGATGCCACTAACGTACTAGCAGTAGGTCTGCTACTAGAAAACCTGTCCATAATTGGAGTCACCAAAACCCTAAATGTCCTCCATGAAATTGAATTTATGGCTCAACAATCAGTAGAAGGCCAAGCAATGGAGCTAGACTGGGTAGCCAGCATTCCCTCCCATCTAATAGACGAAGACTACTTCAAAATGTGTGTCAAAAAAACCTGCTGGTATTCATTCATCACCCCCAGTCGTATAGGTCTCATCGTCGGACATCCATCAGCAACCGTTACAGATTTAGTAGAACCCTTGGCTGCCCTGACCCGATTTGGTATGATTCTAGGAATAGCATTTCAGATTCAAGACGATTTACTCAATCTACAGGGTACACTCCAGTCCTATGGTAAAGAAATTGGAGGAGACATCTACGAAGGCAAACGGACAATCATGCTCAATCACGTCATTGCCAATAGTGGAGTAGCCTCCCAGAGAATCTTAGATATTCTGACCCTTCCTAGAGAACAAAAACAGCCAGAGCAAATCCAATACATTATCGAGCAAATGAAAAAATATGGCAGTATTGAACATGGATGGGCAGTGGCAAGGTCTTTAGCAAATAAAGCTGCCGAAATTTTTGAAACCCTAGACTTTTTACAACCAGAAACTCCCCTCAGACCAGGAGAATTATGGTCATCCTCACTTCACGATAGTCGGTTTCTCAAAGAACTAATTAACTATGTAATATATCGCAACTTATAGGAATAGAAAATGAGTCAGGGCAAAATTATTAAAGCTTTCCCTCATGTAAATATCAAACAACATTCAGCCGCTAAAGTGCTGCTGAAACTTTCCCTAAACAACCAACAAAGTGAAACATTACTGCTACGTCCAACATTAGATAACTGGGTACTTAATAATGGCGAAGTGCTTTATACATCCAGTTATGTAAACCCTGCCTATATTCATTTATTTCAGGGAAATAAAGCAGAACAGACAATGATTATTCAGATCCCCGGTAATTTGGAACCAGGGGAAATTATCAAAAGTTGGTTAAGATTTCCAGGGATTCACGAAGAATCTATTCCGATTAATATAGAGATTTTATCGGAGTCTGAGCAAAATATATCTGAAGTATTGGAGGTATCTTTAGAAGTTAACTTTCCCTTGACTAGTGAAAGTCAAGAAACATTTACAAGTACAGATAATATAACAGCAGGAATATTTGGTCTAATATCAGGATTAATAGATTTAGATAAAATTCCTTCTGGGTGGTTATGGGCTGAATTATTAGTAGTATCAGCCCAGACAGGAGAAGAAGAAGCCAAGACTGAATCAGGTAAACAATTACTCAACCAACTTAGACCCACAATATTTTTCCAAAATGGGGTAACAGCCTGGAATAATGCTCAAATGTCCCACTGGATAGCTAATACATTATCCACTAGTAATAGTATTTTAGGAGGACAACCAGGCACAGGACATCTACTCCATATTTGGGAACAATGGTTATTTAGTTTGGCTGAAACAGATGTCGAAACAGGTCAAATGGAGCGGGGAATATCAGTCCCTCCGTTATTAGCCACAGAATTTGTGCAAAAATTAGGGGAAAATGGAGCGCTGTGGTTTGGCAATATAATTTTAGGACTAGCTAAAATTTCACCAAAAATTAAGTCCGTCTTACAAAGGATAGCTACTTCCCCACAAAACCAATTTTCTTACCCAGAAAATCAGACATCCGAAGTAACCTACAGTCTCAAGCAAAATTTACCTTGGCTCGAAACACTTCCAGTCCGTTGGTTAGTAGTAGAATTATTACTCATCATCTCCCAAATAGGAAACCAATACGCCAGAACAGAATTAGGTAGTCAGTTACTAACTCAATTAAGCCGTACCCGCTTCTTTAAAAATGGAGTTATTGCCCTAGCATCAGCACAAATGCCCCGATGGGTTAATATTAGCCAGTATACAGCTTCCGCTTTTCAGGCAGCCCACGGAAATCATGATCAGAAAGCAGGTTTATTAGTATTCTGGGAAAATTGGTTGTGGAGCTTGGCTCAACCAGAGAACAAAAAAATATTAGCTTCCGGCTCCTCAGTGGAAAAATTAATTAAGAAATTAGGCATGGATTCACAGCAATGGTTTAGTAGTTGTATTCTAGGATTGGCTGTAGTATCCCCCAGAATAAATACTACCTTACAGGCGATCGCTGCTACAGCACCCGTGCCAACTCCAGAAACTATGTCAACCCAACCAACTTTTGAAGATTTAGTTGGGCAACAACAACAACTGCTGCGATGAGCATCAACGAACAATTATTGGCTCGTGTAGAAGCCCTACGCATTCCCCTAGAAGATGATACCTCACCCATTGACTGGAAAGACTGGTATCATTTTGTATTACTAGACCGAAACACTGGGTTGCGAGTATTGGTCAATCTGAATATGAGCGGTAGACCAGGACAAGGAGAAATTCAGACCAGTTTCCTGGTTAACCAAGCTCCTAGTCAACTTTTGCCCAACCTACCATCCCACCATAAGACATTTGGAGTAGCCTTTTCCCAAGAATGGAAATCAGATATGGTGAGTAGAGACCCTCTATATTTGCAGGGAAAAGATATCCACCTAGAAATTAACGGCAAAAACTCAAACGTTACAGTAGAAAATTCTCGCACTCAGCAGTCAATTAGGTTTCAGGGGACAGCAACAGCAAGCCCTATTTTAGTCACAGAAGATGAAACCTTTGGCAGTGGTTTTATTGGATGGGGAATTGTACCTGGGTTAGAAGTAGTGGGGGAATTATCAGTATTTGGACAAAATTTCCCCATAAATCAAGACTGGTTTTGTTACCACGACCACAACTTTGGTCGCTTCCGGTGGGGTGACGATATTGGTTGGGAATGGTTAGTGGCCTTTGCAACCTGTGATGATGGTAGAGAATTGACCTTTATTTTGGACCGACGTACCAACAAAGACCATTCTGAAGGTAATTTACCTTATATTTTTATTTATTTAGACAGAGAATTGCGTAAGATATTTTTGGGTTCTACCTTAAATCTAAATTGGGATTGGTCGCCATCTCCAATTTTGCCTGTACGTTTGCCAGGAATTATGGCTTCTTTGTTTGCCGATCGCTCTATAACAGCACCCCAAAATCTGAGGGTAGAAGCTGCAGATGAGCAAGATAGCTTATCACTGGTTCTCAATTTTGACTCTTTGACAGAATTGATAGTACCAGATAATCAACAGCAGCAATATACTTTTATTGAAGAAGTAACAGGTACAGTAGAAGTTAACTTTTCTATTGGAGGAGAAAATATTAAAGCTAAAGGTTTAGTTTATGGTGAATATGTTGTTTGAAGTTAAAAATAATAGGTGTTAGGTTTTAGGTGATAGGTGTTAGGTGGCAAGGTGAATTATTAATTATCAATTATTTACTAGCCAGTTTATTTGTAACATTCTTTGTTCTATTTGGTATGATGAGCAATTATTTGGCGAACAGTTTGCTTCAAAATATAATAGGTTCAATTTAAAATCTAACTAGCAAATTAATCTCAGAAATTACTATGAGTAATACAGAGCTAAACTTAAAAGTTCAGTCGAGTGGATATAATCACGGAAATTCTGCTGTTATTACCTTAAATAACAAAGAATTTGGGTTTGATAAATACAGTCGCGGACTGAATATTGCCGTATTCGACGAATTAACAGGGCAAAATATTAGTTGTACAACTTTCGACACCAGTGGGGATGAAAATGGTGCACCAGCATTTGCCAAATTTGTAGAGCATCTACCAGCTAATAGTATTGTCGCTATTGCTGTTAAAGATGATGCAATTATGAACATTTCAGAAGCTGCTCTTAAAGCTTGTGAATCTCTCGGTAGTCGTCTAATTAGAAACCTCAAATTCCGAGGTTCTTATGCCATGATTGGCTATAAGGGAGCAACTCCAGGAAACGCTCAAGAAACCTTATCAAATAGTAGTGCAGTAACTTCAGAAAGGTCAATTAAAGTATCCTCCACCCAGAAAAAACAATTTACCATTAAAGCCAAATCTTCAGGAATGGAGGAAGGAAACATTGCATCAATAAATATGAATGACAAGCTAGTTTCCATCACCGGAGGATATCAAAGAGGATTAAATGTTGCCTGTTTTAATGAGTCAAATGGTGCCCTAACTTATAGTCAATCATTTGATTTATTTAAAAACTCAGAAAATGCTGAAGAATTTGCCAAACTAATTGAAGATTTACCTACAGGTAGAATAGTTGCAATTGTAGTTAAAGATGATGCTACTATTAACCTTTCAGAACGAGCAAAAGCAGCTTTTAAATCAATTGGTAGTAGTTTAATTGACCACCTCATATTTAGAGGTTCTTATGCAATAATTGGTTATAAAGGTGCAAAGGCAGGTTCAGTTCCAGAACATCTGAGTAATTATGAATCAGCCTTTGTTAAATTATCTTGTTTTGAATCAGAAAAAGTAGCCCCACCTCCAACACCAATTATGCCCCCGTCAATAGTTGAACAGCGGGTAGGAATAATTGATTCACTCAAAGCAGACCGGGCATCAAATACTTGGCATAGAGTCAAATTTCAACCCCCATTTGCTAGAGATAAAAAAGTCGTAGTTCAGACAACAACTCAAACTTTTAAAGGTAAAGAAACACCAGGATTAAGAATCAAAAATGTTGATTATGAAGGATTTGATATTCGGTGTGATGAAGCAGTAGGAGTCCGAGTAGATAATATTATATGTAATGCTAATGGTTCTCATGTGAAGGAAAGAATTGGTTGGGTTGCATTTGCTTTTCCAACATCTTCTAAGTAAATAAATTGCTAACAGTAAAACAGGGAGTTTTAAAATGGATTATCAGAGTAGCAAAAGTACAGAATATCGAGTAGGTCTTATTGACCCATTGAAAGCAGATCGCAAATCAAATACTTGGTATCATGTTAAGTTTCAAGTTCCTTTTAGTAAGGATAAAAAAGTAGTAGTTATTCCCATGACTCAAACTTATAATGGCATACAAACACCGGGTTTAAGAATTAGAAATGTGAGTCCGGAAGGTTTTGAAATTCGTTTTGATGAAATAGTTGGTGTTCGTGTCAATCAAATTTCATATAGTTCAGATGGAAATCATGCAGATGAAGTAGTAGGTTGGGCTGCTTTTGGATTTATTCCTGATTAAAAGGACTCACCTTCAGACTGTTTTACTGCCTATATGACTATCACACAATTAGGCAGTATTTTACAGTAGTTTTTAGATGGATAAACCAAAGTTAAAAAGTTACGTTTGAGGTGTTTGGGACGAGGGGAGCGACACCCAAAATATAGGGCTTACTTTTGGTCTACTGGGCGTAAAAAGCTCTGTAAATTATCTAAATTTGATTGATAAATTATCTCAAATTTACTGAGATGCTGATGCCAAGAAAAAATAAAAATTATTAATAAACTTGGCACAGCAGCATTTGATAAATAAGAACTATAACTCTGAAAGTTTTATTCTAATAATCTAAATCAATATTCTATTTGGGGTTAACTATAATTAATAGTAAATTCAAGAAAGCTTGTAACAGTAAAATCCGGGTGCCCAATAATTAAAGCATTTGCACTTTTTCTCCGTCATACCTACTACCAAAAATCTCGATATCCATTATAGCAATATCTTATGAAAAAGGTTGAAATAGAGTCATTACAGCCTCTAAAGATATTATTAAATTATTAACTCTTAGCCATAGGGCAGCCATCAATAATCATCTAGTATAACCATAGTAAAAAAACTCTGTAGATATCCAACTCCAGAAAAACATGAGAAAATTCTCTAATAGGTAATAGGTAAGAAGAAATAAATCAAAACTTTATCTTTCAATTTTTATTTTTATAATTAAATACAAATGCTCTCAGTAAAGCAGCATTATTAATATTCACAAACTTATGAATACAAACACAGCAGCTAATATCTCCACAAATATAATTATCAAAATTAAAGTTCAGTCTGCTGGCTATGAACATGGAAACTATGCCAAGATAACTTTAAATGACCAAGAAATAGGATTTGAAAACTACAGTAGAGGCATCAATATAGGAGTTATTGACCAGACAACAGGTCAACCACTTTTTTGTACTACCTTTGATACCCACGCAGACAAAAATGCACATCTAGCCTTTACTAATTTTATACACAGTTTACCACCTGGTTCTATTGTCGTAATTGCCGTTCAAGATGAAGCTAGTTTTCTACTTTCAGAAGCAGCAAAAAAAGTCTGCCAAAGTTTAGGAAGTAATCTAATTAATAATCTTAAATACCGCAATTATTGGGCAATGATTGGTCAAAAAGGAGCCGACCCAAAAACCGCTCAATAAATTTTATCACAAGATGATTTTGTGATTTGTGAACGTTCAATTGAAATAATATCTAATGCTCAAGCCAGTCAAGATGTTGGTAGTGCCTATATTTTTAGAAATAGCTTATAAGCATTACAAATTTTGGTAATGTAATAGGAAGTTTGTTTTTCTTTCTCATCTAAAAAACCTGCCAATCTTAATTCCATAAAATAATATATCACTCAATAACCATGAATAACCCAAGTACAAATCCCATAGCAAATACCAGCAATATCAAAATCAAAGCTGAATCTGCAAGCTTGAACCACGGTAACTCCGCCCGAATTACTGTTAATAATCAGACAGTAGGATTGGAAAATTCTGGTCGGGGATTAAATGTGGCTGTATTTGATGAATTAACTGGTCAAAATATTTATTGCACCACTTTTGATACCCATGGATATCAAGCAGCTTCTACAGCTTTCGCTTTGTTTATAGAAAGTCTTCCTATTAACAAAATAGTAGCGATCGCGGTCAAAGATGATGCTAATTATAACCTCTCAGCTCGTGCGAAAAAAGCTTGTGAATCTCTAGGCAGTAATTTGATTAATAACCTAGAATTTCGTAGTTCTTTTGTAATAATCGGTCAAAAAGGAGCCAAAACCAAAACTGCATTAGAATCTTTATCAAATGAGCAAGCTGTCAGTTGTGAACGTTCTTTTTCTGTAAAACCAGAAAGTAGTGGTGCTTTAAGTATTTCTGTAAAATCGGCTGGGCTCGAATATGGTAACATGGCAGCAATTACAAAAAATGGAAACTTAGTTAATATTAATGACGGATATCAAAGGGGTTTAAATGTAGCAATTTTTGATGAATCAGATGGAAAATTAATTGATAGTAAATCCTTTGATTTGTTTTCTGACCCTACTGCGGCAGAATCATTTGCTAAACTAATTGAGGGTTTATCTAAAGGTAAAATAGTAGCAATTGCTGTCAAAGATGATGCTACGATTAATCTTTCTGAACGTGCTAAAAAAGCTTTTAAATCTATCGGTAGTAGTTTAATAGACAGTCTGTTACTACGAGGTTCTTATGCAATAGTTGGTTACAAAGGTGCTACCCCAGGTTCAGTAGTCGAAAATTTGAGTAATTATGAATTAGGTTTTGTGAAATTTACTAAATTTTCAACAGCTACTACCCCTAAAGAACCATCTCAAAAAAGAGTAGAGCCTATAGCTCCTGTACCATCAAAACCTCCAGTTAAGTCAGTCAAAAAAACTTTTCCATTCTGGATAATTATAGTTGGTTTAATTATTATAGTTGTAATAATTTTCGCATTTTTTAGGTAAATTTTTGCCACATTTATAATTTTCAATATTCAGATTTTAGCTATCAGTTATCAGTACCATTATTTATCGGTGATAACTGATAGCAAAATTACTTCTAAAAAGCTGACTGCTGAACTGCTGTTTGCGGAGCATTCCAGACCAAAAAGCTTTTTAATTAGGGCTGGCTGATTAAAGATAAAAGTATTGGCAGATAAAGGTTTGAGCATTTTTAAGTCCAGAAAAAATACGAGATTTGGGGCTGATAGGGCTCATGGATGTTAGTATTTGGGTAAGAGTTGGGGAGGTTGCATCAAGAGATAATTTTTCGGAATACCTTCTCTATAGCTACCTATTCCCTACTCCCTACTCCCTACCTTCACAAAAATACTTTTGTCAGCAAACCCTAATTAATACTCAGGAATAGCAGGTAAATCTGAAGCCTCATCTAAACTGCTCATATTCTTAGTATTAATTTCTCCAGCAGTCAGAAAACGATAAGTTTCTTGGTACAAAGTCTTCCAAAATAGATTTGTCATTCCTTGACTAACCTGAAATGGATCTACCATTGGATGCGGTACTAAATCAGTTTCAGGATAACAATAATATCGATGTTGTTTGCTCTTAATAGCTTTAAAAAATTTCTGGTTAGTCTTAACATCGGCTGCATCTTCATTTTCTGTTAAAACTAATAAAGTTGGAATTTTTTGTAGCGCTTGTACATTTTTCTTACCGCGAACAAACGCCCCAAAACGATTCGCTGCAGTCAAACATCCCACTGGAAAACTAATATTTTGCTCCCAATAAAATTCTCTGAGATCGAGAGGTCCAGTTAAGTTAATATAACGCTCATTGACTTCATTAGCAACTTCCAATAAGGGAGCATAAGCAACAACTTTTTTGACTCGATCTGGTCTGTTTGCTGCTAGCGCTAGAGCGACTGCACCTCCAACAGACAACCCCACTGTATAAACTGGCCCAGGCATTGCTGCAAAATCTTCTAAACACTTTTGTGCTTCTGTCAAATAATTCATATGAGAAGAGATATAGTAGCGCTCAAAATCTTGATCGTTGCGTCGTTCAATAGCCAATGTGATATCTAAAGCATTGGGAGCTATTCTTAAAAGACGAGCAACTGAGGCACTGAAGCGTACAGACTTTGAGGGGGGTTGATGACGGAGGTTAGAGAAAAAATTCCTTAAAATTGGATCTTCGTTAACTATTTTACGCAGAGGTTCGATATATTCTGGCTTTAAGTCAACTTGAGGCCAATAACTATCTGGAGGTACAAAGGAATGACCTGCGAGCCCAGCGTGGTAGATATTAAAGCCATTACGAAACAAATAATCTCCTAAAAAAAACATTTGCATCGGTTTTGCAGAAAAGCCATGAAATAGCAAGACGTTACCATAAATTGGCTTTCCGAGTTCATGTATTTGCGAGAAGGGGTTACATCCTTCTCGTTTGTTTCGGTGAAAATACCATTCTACAAAATGCTTTTCTACTGCTTTGTTAGTTTTGGATATTTGCTTTGCAGTGGGAGTATAGGTTTCTAAGTTATTTTTCATAGTTTTTATTTTTTATAGCGCTGCACGCAGCCAACAGGCAATAAGGGTAGTAAAAATTCTCTAATACCATTCCTCAAAAGTTTTTTTTACATCTCCTTGAGAGTAGAGTTAAAAGACATAATATATCTTGGTTTAATGCCGATAAGCTTTACAAATATTACTGAAACATTATTATTACTTAATAACTGAATTTTTCATAAAGAATAGCATTATTTTGGGAAATTAGTATAGTACAAATTGAAAGTAATTGTTACAAATAAACTGGTTATTAAATAATTAATAAGTAAGCATTCAGCCGTCAGCTATCAGCTTATCAGCTATTGCTTTTGATACCAGTTCAAAGCTGTATTAATTCAACCAGTATTAAATCTTACTACAAAAGTCGGCTTCTTTGACCTTAAAGTCTTCATTTACACCCTATCCTTAAAAACAGCTTCTTATTGCTGAGAGCTGATAGCTAATAGCTGAATGCTTACATTAATAATTTATTTAAAACCTCAAACCTACCACCTAAAACCTAACACCTTCCTGAAGATAAGTTTCAATAGAATTGCAAGCAGTTTGCACTCCATCCTCAGTTTGGACAAGGCGACTTACTTCTAAACAACGGTTAGTATAACTAGGTTGAGATAGCAGCATATTTAATTCATCGGCTACTACAGAAGCAGTATATTGGGAGCGATCAATAGTGCGACCCACACCTAAGTTAACTACACGAGCAGCATTCTCGGGTTGTTCATAGCCATGAGGCACAACTAACATTGGACGACCTGATCGCAAGGCTTGTCCTGTTGTACCTACCCCACCATGATGCACGATCGCTGCTGCTGCGGGAAATATTTCTGAGTGGGGAGCGTAGTCAAAAGCTACTACTCCTTCTGGTAAATAATTTCTGATATTTTCCGCTTCTTTTCCCATCAGTAAAACGGCTCGATAACCTAGCTGCTTTGCTGCTGCTGCTCCCTCTAGATAAAAGTTACCAGGAGTAGATACAGCACTAGAACCTAAAGTGAAGACAATAGGTGGTGGCCCCGCAGCCAAAAAGTCTGCTAATTCTGAGTATATAGCTTTGCGGTCTATGCGATCGTAAAAAGTAAATCCACTAACACGAGTTTGAGATGGCCAGTCAGGTTGAGCTGCTGCAAAGAAACGGGAGAATAAGGCTAAAACTAATTTTGGTGCATATTGACCTTCATGAATGGGATCGTAGCTGGGTGGTAGACCTAGTTCCCTACGCAGTTGTCGTACTGGTCCGCTCCAGAAGCGCGAATTCCATCGCAAATGTCTAAGAAAGACATCTTTTGCTACCATGTTTAGCCCATGCTCATAAGTGGCAAGGGGAGTAGTTGGTTGGTTGTCACTGCTATATGCAGACATGAATGAACTGGGAGAGAGTGCGGTGGATATCCAAGGAATGTTTCTTTTTTCTGCGACTAGAGAAACTGGAAGGGTGAGAGGATGACTGAGTAATAAGTCTGCCTTAGTTGTTGCAGCCATCAGGTCGTTGTAGGTAGCACGCAAGTGGGGTATTAAAACATAGCAAATAATGTATTCAATACCTCGTTGATATTCTTGGAGTAATTTGAAAAATTGCCACTCTGTATCTGCGTTTGGTAAACCATTAGGTCTAATGGGATAAAATTCAATATTTTCTGCTTCTATATTTTGGCGATAAATTTCGCTAGTGGCAATAACAGCTCGGTGGCCTCTTGCTTTTAATTCTAGGGCGATCGCTATGTAGGGATATACGTCCCCAAGAGAACCGAAGGTCGTTAGCACTATATGTTTTTTTCTTTTACTATTTATATTAATTTTATGGTCTATTTTCTGATTAATTCTAATCATTATTAATTCAATCTATTGAGTGATATTTTTATTTATTTTATTACTTAAAAATTGAACTCTTTAACTATTTCTTCAAGTTTAATAAATAATTAATTATTTAGTTAATAATCTTAACATTATAACCATAATTATCATCTAAAATTTTATAAAATTTTACATTCAGCAGTAACTAAACTTTTAGCTAATTAATGGTAAGTTAATACTATAGCAATTAAAATGCTGATTCTAACTAGTAATTTATAGATATATATGATTATGGATAAAACTAGTAATGATTTAACTTTGCTATACTTTGACGGCAAAGATGACAAAGTAGAAATTCCTTATACTCCTGAATTAAACGCCCATAGTTTTACTACAGAACTATGGGTAATGCCAACGGGAAATGAACAAGGAAATTTTCGCACCTTAGTTTCCACCCAAACCAGAAAAGATTCTGGTTATATGATTTGTGCTGATACAGAAAACCATTGGCAGTTTTGTTTAACGAGCAACAGTGGCAAAACTGTACATTGGGGACACGCAAAAGTTCAACCAAAATGGACACATTTGGCTTGCACCTATGATTCTCATACTCAAATCATGTGCATTTATGTAGATGGACAACAGTATAAGAATTTACAAAAGCATTCTTTTAAACCCAACTATAAAATCATGTTAAGTATTGGTGCAGAAGCTACCAAAAATTCCGATCATAATGGTTTTCAAGGTTATATATATGAAATGAGAATCTGGAGTAATGCTCGTACACCTCAAGAAATTCAAGCACATATGAATCAGCGACTCACTGGTAAAGAAAATGACCTAGTGGGTTATTGGCGTTTTGATAATATTTCTGAGGGTAAGATTTCTGACTTAACTAACAATAAAAATCATGGCAATATCTATGGAAATCCTACTTACAAAAGCATTAGTTTACCAGAAAATCTATCCTACTCAGTCCCAAGTATTAATCAAGATAATGAGGATATTGAAGCAGTCAACAAACTTTTAGAAAGATACAGTAAAGGTGAAAGAAACTTTAACAAAGTTCAGTTACCTGGAGCTAAAATAATCAAAGCGAATCTGAGTTCTTCTAACTTTGAATTTGCTTATTTAGCTGGTGTTAACTTGGCTATTACTAACCTTGGGGTATGTAATCTAGGTGCTGCTTATTTAGGTTATGCTTATTTAGGCTATGCTTATTTGGGTTACTCTTACTTAGGTTATGCTAATTTGAGTCACGCTAATTTGAGTCATGCTGACCTTACCAATGCTAACCTCACTGATGCTGACCTGAGCAATGCTAATTTAAGTCATGCTGACTTGAGTTATGCTGATTTAACTAATGCTAAGTTAGAAAATGTTGATATTAGTGGTACTAACTTTACTGGGGTAAAAATGAGCCAAGACCAGAAGCAATTATTGGGAATAAAATAAAATCAAATAAAATCAAATAAAATAATCTAACTTACCCACACTTACTTAATATTTTAGCGTTGCTGAATACTGGGATGATTTGGCTGAAACACCAGACACACCAGACACGGGGATTATGGTTTCTGCTCCCTGACAAAATCATCCCGCAATTATGCAATGCCAATATTTTTAGTGTGGGTTATAATGTTTTGTCTTTGAAAAACTAACCTAAAAATTCTGGGTGGTGGTGCATAGTAATGGTAAACGAAGCACCGGGAGTGTGGGGAGATGGGGAGTGTCGAAGAAATTAAAAAATATGGCGTTGCTGAATCAAGGTATGAAAATAAAAACTCAACAATCTAGAATACTTACTATTTAATAGTGAGCGCGATCGCTAATAAATATAAAT
>JAAUYJ010035857.1_pt1 | contig 15555 bp, 15 predicted proteins | sample 7278031 | NCBI WGS metagenome assembly JAAUYJ01 (sample SAMN14350222, study PRJNA611818) | marine sediment metagenome | isolation source: surface marine sediment (1.8m) | place: French Polynesia: Moorea | collected 2018-08 | reverse complement strand
GATACCCCTACAAAAGTATCCAACGCATTTTAGACAGTCTTCGTCAAAGCATGGTCATGGGATCTATTTTTTTCTCTGGATCCTTTGTAACTAGTTGGATTTTGTTTTCTCTCGACTTTCATAGGCTCAGTTTTGTTTTTAGTCCCTTTCAGAATCGTAGTCTACGTAGGCGCCCACCTATGGTTAGATGTTTCGTTTCCCCATTAGTTCTTGTACCCAAGAAGGCGTGCAGACGACGACGATGGAACAAAACAAAGAATTAGGTGGGGTTTTGTTTCGGGGCGCCTAGGAAAGAAGAGGGATAAAGGCAAATCATGGGAAGAGAACAAAACGCAAAGAAGTTTTCTCGGCGATGTCGGCTCCTTTTCCCTCAGGGACCATCCGCCAGTATTGGTCGGGTATATTTTCTCTTTGGTTTGCTTTCCTTTTCTGTTCCCACGACTATCGCCGTTTGCCCCCCCTTCGAGCGACCAAAAAAACCCGACAGGAATCAATTAACTACTGTACCTACTTCCAACGGTGGTGGTCTCATGATGGCTGTAAAAAACAAAGAAATTTCCTGAATATAGCAGGAGATAGCGGAATGAATGATGGTGCAAGGAAAAGGGAATTGTGTTGTATGACGCAAAATTCCTTTGGTGTTCAGGTGTTTGTAACTTTGGATGGGATTTTTAACAAGGACCTTTTCCCACGTCGGCGAGAGAGATGGAGAAGAGGGGCCGCCGAGCAAATTCTTCTCCCGTTTTGGGAGGGGGCGGGGCTGTCAAAAAAGGAAAATTATAAATGAGCTGACGGCCGGCGACAGATTTTCTTTTTCGTGAGGTGCCTCTATCTGGCGGACCCGCCCGCGCGAACGGTCAGCATCTCTCCTTTCTTCATTCGCCGGCTACTGGTCTTGAAGGAAGGACGTGCTCTACCACTTTGTTGAAACGTCAACTTGGTCAAATATCTCATCAACCATGAAAGATAACTCCAGGCACCAGCATAAGGCCAAGATCGGACACAGCATCGCCAGCATCCTCGGTCTCGACAGGCTACAGCACTGCCACGAGGACAAGACGGAGAAACCGACTTCAGACATCAAATGGCCTCATTACTACCACGCAACGTCCTACACGACAGCCTCCAGCCAGTACCTCCACCACCAGCATCAGAAGCAACCACAGCAGCACCTCGACCCCTACGTCCAGTCGCACCTTCTGCTGCTGGAGAACGAGTCTCTGAGAATCCGTCTGGCTCAGGCGGAGGAGGCCATGACCAGACTCTCGGCGCTGGCAACTGCAGAATCCAGGACCGAGCAATTATCGCCCCCAACCTCCAATTCTTCTTCATCTTCCACGTCATCCATCTCCACTCCTCTTCCTTCACCACCACCGTCTCGCTCCCGCTACTCTCCACGTCAGGTGCTGCTGCTGAGAGCCAGGTACGAGTCCTCCAGGCACCTCAACAGGCAGCAGATGAGTGAACTGGCGACAGACACTGGACTGACGACACAGCAGGTTAAGGTCTGGTTCCAGAACAGGCGCCTGGCCGACAAGAAGAGGAAGAAGCCCGTAGATAAAAATAATATTTGATAAGCATATTTTCAACAATGATGGAACGAATTTATGACTTCAACGTTCTTACAAAGCCGAAACAATAAATTGTACTTTCTCGATGCTAAATAAACCGGAATGCCACGTATCACTGGTTCTCGCGTCTGCTTCACCCCGCCGCGTCCTGCCCGTCCGGCAGGCAGAAGAACTCAATGAAGCTCTTCTGGTCCTCCACCTTGACCATGTACTGCAGGCAGAGCACCCCTCGCCGGTCAATCCGGAGAGAGACCTTCTCGGCCAGGGAGACGGGGCGGAGCGCGTGGCGAAAGAGGGAGGTCTTGTAGCGGGCGCCAGACGTGTTGTCCTCCACAGAGAAGTGGGAGATGATGGGGCTCTCGCCGGGGATGCTCACCTCCACCTCGCCCTAAGAAATAAATCGAAGAAAAAAAACCCTTTTCGTTCTGCCACATACTAATTCTTTCTCTGCCTCACCAACGCCCCCGTGGTGGACAGCCTGAGCTCCCCCCCTTCGCCTCCACCGTCCACTCGCACCTCCACGTGCTCCCCGCTGAGATCGAGATCTGCCAGCACCTCCTTGAGCCTGTCCGCCTGCAGGATGACCTTGGCGGCCACCACAGACTTCTGGAAGTCAAAGTCTAGCACCTCCAGCGCCACCCGCGTCCGCGCGCGCACCTCCGTCACCACGCCGCCCTCCTCCAGCCACAGACGGAGAGGCTCGCCCTCCTCGTACCGGAGGCACAGGGCGGGGGCGCTGCCGGAGTGGTGCCCGAACAGCCCAAGGCACTCCACCAGGGAGCCCATGCTAAGGCGGAACGACACCTCGGGCTCGCGGGCATCCTCCTCTCCCTGCTCTCCCTCCCTTCTTGCGCCTCCGGAGAGGTCAAACTTCCTGAAGAGCGCCCGCTGTATGTACGCGTTTGCCTGGAAGCTCTTAGAGTCCTCCACGGTGACCTTGAGCCCGTGCCCGCCCAGGATAAGCGTGACGTCGTCCTTGAAGTGGAGGGCCTTCAGGAAGTGCAGCAGGAAGCGGGCGTTCTGGAGCTGGGCCTCAACAGTCACCGGGAGGGGGGCGGAAGAGGCGGAGGGGTCATCCACATCCATAGTAAAGGTCAAGACACAGAGAGGTCAAAGGCCAAGTGTTAGAAAAGGCCAAAGACCCAAAATCAAAGGTCACCGCTCGCTCAACCAAAAGCCGCCTTTGCTTTGTTTTTTTGGCTGAAGCCAGACTTGCCATTTATCGTGAAGAAATGACAAAACAAAACTCACAAATGAAATGTTTCTAAAAATTTCATGGTTTTATTATGTTCTTTAATTTTTAATAGTATCTATTGACGCTTTTTCAGGAATGTAATTAAAGTTCATTGCGTACGACAGTAGAGACAAACCTGAATGAGGACAATTCTCCGTTTTCACGAGGGTTCCTTTCTGTCAACCCTGTCAATTGACGCGAAAAATCCAAACAGAAATGCGTCAAAGGCAGGAACGCGAAAGGGCGTCAAGACGCTTTCTCCGAGGGAGTCATCGACGATCATAATTCACTCAAATAATTCACTGAGGCCAGAGGTCAGGTTACCAAGGCCTAGCCGCAAGGTCAGGCAGTGTTCCTTTCCAAAGTCCCGTCATGTGTTCCCCGGCCTCAGAAAGGCTGTTGTCTTCCACGTCCTTCCCGTGCGAGGGCGACCGCGAGGTGGAGGCCACCAACCTGCAGAGCCACAAGTCCAAGCAGTGGATATGCAATCTGGGTGAGGCAATCATACAATGGTCAAACATTCACTTTAGCCAAGAGTCGAACTGCAAAAATGCTGTCATGTCATCGCAGGTTTTCGAGAGGATCCCTTCCAGAGGCTCATTGGTGGCGATCCCGACGCCGATGGCCCTCGCCGACATCGGCGCCGCTCCCCCGCCGTCAGCCAGGGCTACCTGTCCCGCGCAGTGGCCCTGGAGGCCTCCTTCGAGAGGGCCATCCTGGGACTGGAGCTGGAGGGCGCCTCCTACCAGGTGCTGTCCTGCGGCGCCGGCTTTGACTCCTCCTACTTCCGCCTCAAGAACATGGGCGTCCTGGGGAGCAACTGCGCCGCCTACCTCGAGGCGGACTATCCTCAAGTGGTGCGAGACAAGGTTAGGGCAATCCTGGCCAATCCTGTCCTCCTCGGTGCCTGCATGATGGGCATGGACTTGGAGTCCTACTCGCGCAACGCTGATGCTTCCTCCTTCCGAGCTGGCAACTACGGCGCCGTGGGCTGCGACGTCACCAGGACGGAGGAGCTGGAGCAGCGACTGGCCAGCATTGGCGGCCTGGACGCCTCCCTCGCCACGGTGGTCCTGTGCGAGTGCTCCCTAACCTACGTGACCGACCGCGCCGCCACCGCCTTCTACCGGTGGGTGGCGGCGCGATTCGCCAACGCAAGACTGATCGTCTACGAACAGGTGATAATAGATCATGCTAAAAATAATTAAATGCCTATTTGAGTTGAGACTCAAGTTGAGTTGAAGTATGCAAGTCCGAGGCAAACGTATTACTGTAAGAAAGCTTTTGTCGCACGCAGGTCCATCCTGGCGACCGCTTCGGCCGGATCATGATGTCCCACTTCGAGCAGCGCGGGACGCCCCTCCTCAACGCTTCCTACTTCCCCACTCCGTCCGACCAGGAGCGGAGACTGAGGTGGGCCGGATTCGCATCAGCCTCCTCTACCACGCTCTCCAACATAATGCGTCTCCACTTTGGCGACTCCGAGCTGGCGCTGAGGGCGCGTACGGAGCCGCACTTTGACGAGTTCGAGGAGCTCTTCCTCAAGTGCTCCCACTACACGGTGCTGGAGGGGACGACCGACAAGGACAAAAAACCTTTGTTGTTTTCGCCACCTGTGAAACAAAAACTGCAACAACATAGGTACCCGTACCCGCACGTTTCCACTCGGCCGTGCCCCCCCTCGCTCTCTCGCTACGGACACTGCTACGTCGTCGCCGGCGACTCCGTCTACGTCATCGGCGGCATCTCCGTCGACAAGGGAAGGGACGGGGCAATGATCAAGATTGACTTTGCAGGGGACGAACTAGTCCTTGGTCAGGCACTGGAGAGCTCCTTGAACTGGGAATGCACGGCTTTTGCTGCGGCGTGCCTCTGGAGAAGCATGGAGAAGAATACTGCCGTGATATTTGGAGGGAGAGCCTCCCCCTCCGAGGCCTCTCGAAAGGTGTCTGTGATAGACCTGGAAACCGGGAAGCATTCTGAGTTGAAATGCTCGAAAGAGACGGAGCCAGAGCCTCGATGGAGGCACACCATGGATTTTGTCGAAAACTGGAACGCTGCTGTGGTAGTGGGAGGCAGAAACAGGTAATTTGAAAGTGTCAACTTTAAGTAGCCCGATTAATTTTCAAAAAGTCCTCTTTAAGCACCTAAAGCGTGAAAGTGAAATCTCCTTTTACCGTACTCGTAACTCCTAACTACCTGGTCATACAAAACATATTCTTATTTAAGTGGCCCAGCCTCCCCTCTAGAATGAAATACCTTTTTCCCCTCCTCCACCACAGGACCAAAGTCTTCGATGACGTGTGGTCATTAGATCCAGCAGCGAGGAAATGGACAGGTCCCCTCATTCTCCCTGACGGCGGAGTCCACTCCCACGCCAGCAGCGCTTATGGAAGTGACAAGGTGCTGATCACGGGCGGACTGAGGGGCGACCAGATCATATGCGACAGGATATCGGTGCTGGACACATCTTCGATGAAGGTATCTTCCCATCCGGGGCCGCCGGGGATGCTCCCGAGGTTTTCCCACTCTTGCATCGTAGCCGGATCCAGGGCCTACCTCGTCGGAGGGGTCTCCTCTCATTTGCAGCCCGGGGTGGCCGTGCTAGACTTGGCACAGTGGACTGTGCGGGAGTATTCGCTGGAGGTGCCGAGGAGCGTCGGGCTGTACAGCCACGGGATCGTGTCAAAAGAGGGAAACGGTGACATCTACGTCTTGGGAGGGGGAGGCAACTGCTTCTCCTTCGGGATGCACATTGCGACGGAGGCGCTAGTCATAGGGAGAACAATGATGTGAGGACACGCTGCGACCCTTTATTACACTTATACAAAAACGATGCTTCTGTATAAAAAATTAGCAACGGCTCCAAAATAGACTCTCTTTTCCTTTTTTTCTTCACTTTTTTCTGCCTTTCGGCTCATTTCTTTCTCTTCCTGCGAGAGCGAGCAAGCGACCATCCGCCGATCGACGATCTCCTAGAACCTCATCTTGATCTGCGTGGGGAGGGAAATGGGGGAGGGGTTTTGGGGCGTGCGCTTTTGTTGGAACTTTTCAAATTTGTCGTCACCGGAGAGGCCTCTTTCTATTCTTCTTGGTCGATTGCTTGATTGCTTGCTCTCTCTCTTTGCGCGTGCTCTATTGAGGTGGCGGCTGTCCATACGTCGCCCCGGGCTGCTCGTAGGTGCCGGCGCCTCCGTTTCCACCGGCGGCGGCGGCCGCACCGGCCGCGGGAGCAAAGCCGTAGGTGGCCGCGGCGGCCGGGGCGGGGGCGAAGCCGAACTGCTGCTGGGGCGCAGCGGCCACGGCCGCCATCTGAGCCATCTGGGCGGCGGCTGCGGCGGCCGCGGGGTTGTACATAAAGTATTGCTGCTGCTGAGCAGGGAAGAACTGCTGGGCTCCGGGTCCTGGGGCCATTCCTGCGGCGGCCGCGGCCACGGCCATGTAGTTGGCCCCTGCGGCTCCAGCTTGCATGGCGCCGTAGCCGGGAACCGTGCCCCCGGACATGTCTCCAAATTGCTGCTGCTGTTGGTGTTGCTGCTGCTGTTGGTGGTGGTGCTGCGGATTGCCCCCGTTCTCCTTTCCCCAGGAGCACTTGACCATGTTGCTGTTGACTTCGGTGCCATGAACGGCGACAATTGCGCTGCAGGCGGACTCCTTGTTGTCGTACCGAATGAAGGCGTATCCCTTGTCGCGGAAGTACCTGACCTCCATGATCCTTCCGAAGGGCGAGAAGGTCCTGCGGATGAGGTCGTCGTCGCCGTTTAGCAGTCCGCCGCAGTAGACGGTGCAATTGGCGGACGAGGCCTGGGAGAAGACGGTGTCGTAGTTGAGGGGCTTCATCGGGTGAGACGAGAAGCCGTTCTCCCCGCGCCCTCCTCCTCCTCCTCCTCCGCCCATGCCGTACCCCGGGGGCTTCCTGGTGGCCCAGTTGGTGCGGATGGCCCTGGAGCCGAGCCACTGCCCGTTCATGTCCTCGATGGCTGTCTGCGCGTCTACCTTGCGCACGAAGGAGACGAATCCGTAGCCGCGGGACTTCTGGCTGTTCATGTCCTTAACGACGCGGCAGTCGGAGATCTCCCCGAAGGGGGCGAAGGCGCCGCGGAGGGCGTCAGTCTCGATCTCGGGGCTAAGGTCGCCCACGAAGATGTGGTGGTGCTGGGAGGTGTCGGGGCGGGGCATGGCGCCGCCGCCCGGGCCGCTGCCTCCGGGGCCTCCGGGGCCGGAGTAGGGACCGCCGCGGGGTGGCCCGCCGCCCATCATGTTTGGCGGCCCGCCGGGGACGCCGCCGCCGCCGGGAGAGGCCGCCCAATTGACCTTGAGCTGCTTGTCCAGGAAGTTCCGGTGGTTCATGGAGAGTAGCGCGGTGGAGGCCGCCGTGTGGTTGGTGAACTCCACGAAGCAGTAGGGGTCGCCGCCGGAGGTCTCCCGGATGATCTTGCAGCCCTTGACCGGGCCGATGTTGCTGAACAGAGCGAGCATGAGCTCCTCCGTCACCACCGGGTTCAGGTTGCCCACGTACAGCGTCTTGGGCTGGGCCTCCTCCGCAGACATGGCCGGGGAAAGGGGCGCGGCCGGGAGACGGGGGTGGAAGAGCGGTGTCCGGGGGCTCTCCTCCGTCCGGGTGGGGGTCCGGGCGGTCGAGGGAGGAGCCCGGGAGGAAGGCGAACCCGGCGAGAGTCTCCGTGCGGTTTTCGATGCAGAGGAGGGCGGTGTCGGAAATCCGCCGAAGGAAAAGAGAAGGCGAACCGATGACAACAAACCTGTCTGAAGAGAAGAGAAACCACTTGGACACAAGAGAAAAGTTCGCAACTGACTTTAGAAACTTGCCTTATCGCAATAAATCTTGAAAAAAGGGTATTGGAAGCAAATATTAGTGCAACTTTTGGTACTTGATTGCGATTTAAAATCAATTTTGAGAACCAATATAAATTTTAATTTAGGCTGCTGAACTAAGGAAAATAACAAATACATTTTTTGAAAACTCAAAACTTTAAAGTCTAAAGTAAAGAAGTTTTTTGGCTAAAGTAAAGAAGTTTTTTCTGCTTCATACATGTATAAGAAAGGTCTAAAATTGTCTTTTGTTCAAATCACCCCAGACATATTTACGACTTTTATCCGTAACCGGGCTTCTGAGGAAAATTTAAGCATAGAGATGTTGAGGGGTTTCGTTGATTTGGTTCGGGTCCTCTGGTGGGATGGGCAACCGAGCCGGCGAATCAGGCGCTGGTGGGCGGCGGCGGCGGCGGCGGCCCAACGATTATAGAGGTCAGGGAAAGAGGCTCGCATGAAAGAAGAAATCGACCGCCGCCGATGGCGGCGTCGATTGGGTGAAGAAGAAGAATCACAAGAGGAAATTGGTGGCATGGTCAGGGGAATCCTCTCCAGGAGAGGAAGGCATCAGAAATGATCAACGTGGCACCAGAAAAAAGTTATTTTTTTTAATTTCCTTACTTGTTTCATCTGTATTGACAATAACAGTCTGTTGAACTTGAACTAGTTCAGTATTTTGAAGTACTTCTTGTGCAAGCACAATATTTACAGTAGAAAGAAATGCATCGAAGAAATTAAAAGTGGAAAGCTTGTTTTATTTGTTCCAAAGATATCTCGAAGTATTTTAAACAAAACCTTTTTGCAAAGTGTATGTAATTTGATTTAATTGTTTCAAGCCCGATTCAGACTTGCACATATCCCTAGCCTTTGGCGAGCGAAAAGGAAAGAGACAGCTGATAAAAGACTCGAAAAGAAACGAAAAGGAAGAGGAAGGAAAAGAACATTTTCTGAACAGTGAACACACATTTAGTAAACTGCATAAAAGTGTTAAGTGTACGTACTGTGTTGTGTACAGTTACAGTACATATTAGCGATTACTGTCCATACCAGGCGCTAAAACTCATTGGACGATTCGTACATGAACGACACACAGTGGACAGGTTTGGTAATTTACTAATTTGATAGAGTTTTCCTTGAGGTTCCTCCCCACAGACCTTTGGCCCCTGCCTCCTCTTGTGAACGGCCCGTAAGAGGTCCAGGCAGGAGACGGACTCTTCCAGTGTGTGTGCACTTCCCCTTGACCATGAGTTGGGAGAACGGTCCCTCCATCTCCAGCATGCTGGAGTCCATCATGGACCAAGGCGGAGGCGCAGAGGGGCCCCCTCGCTCCCCCTCCCGCGGCCAGGAGCGCTACTCGCCCACGGCGGACGTGTCGGATTCCTCCTCGGACATCGAGATCCTCCAAGAGGTCAACCAACCCGGCAACAAGGAGGAGGATGTCTCTCATGCCAAGAGAGAGACTGGACCTGAGCTGGGAAACCGGGTGGACCTGCAAGCGGCGGACAAGGACGACAAGGACTCTCGGCGACTGGACGTGACCTTCCGCCTGGTGGACTTCCGCCTTTGGGACAGCGGCGACCCCACACCCGGGCTGGAGTACGGGGTGTCCATGACCTGCGCCAAGCTGCTGGAGCAGGAAGAGGAGTCGGTGGCGCTGGTGGTGCTCAACGGGGAGAGGTCCAGATCGGCGGAGAAGCTGGCGGTGGCGCTCACCAGGTCGGACAGGGTGATGAGGTGGCTGGAAAGTCCAGAAGAGGTGCAGGTGCGGTGCGACGCGTCCCCCGAGGGGGAGGCCAGGGCGGTGGCCGGGCCAGGTAGCGGCGGAGAGGGCAGCGCGCGGCGGTGTAGCGTGCCGGGGGGGACCAGGATCTTGGTCACCAACGAGATGACGATTCCGCTGGGCTGCCGAGGAAGGGTGTCGCACGTGGTGGGGGTGGGGCTGCCGGCCGGGCCCACGTTCCACCAGCTCACTCAGTGGTGCAGGTTCCTGCGGACGCTGGAGCAGCAGGCGGCGGTAAGAGGGGGAGAGGAGGTTTCCTGCGACTTTGTCCTGTTCAAGCACTTTCGCGGCCAGTCGAGAGAGCTCAAGCGGTGGCTGGAGGAAGACGGAGCCAGGCTTGTAAGGGGTATCCCGCCCGACTTCTCGTACCTGGAATCGGGCAAAAGGAAGACGGGAGTCGAGCTGCCTTTTCGGGGTCGGCAAGCAGCAGCAGGGCCTTCGTCTGCATTGTCAGTAGCAGCAGCAGGACCATCGTCAGCACTATCGGTAACTACGACTGCACCGCAGATTCGACCGGGCTTAGCAAGAGCTTCATCTTGGCAAGAACAAGTTAACCAGTTTCTAGACTCCAAGGAAAAGCCCGAAGATGAGGAAAAGTGGTCGGATAAGGTGGAACAATTTCTGACCAAGCTCGATAAAGGAGACGACCGGAAAAGGTCGACGCGAAGCAGGAGCAGGTCGAGGAGCGGCAGCAGGTCTTGGTCCCACCGCTCATCAGATCGCCGAAGCAGCAGCAGGTTCCGTCGCAGCAGATCCAGGTCTCCTAGGGAGTCTCCGAGGGAGAGGAGGAGGGAGAGTAGAACATCCTCCCGATGGAGCCCTCGCCGGCGTTCCAGGAGTAAGGATAGGTCTTCTCCGCGAGATCCTGACCTTTTGCTGCCCGCCTCTTCCTCCAACTGGGAGGAGTCCGCGGTGCCCAGGGTCGGGCAGCAGGTGGCTTCCTTCTCCTCCTCTTTCTCGGTAGCGCCAGACGCACCAGCATACGCAGCTGCAGCCATGGCGTCCTCGTCGTCTTCCAGCGTAACGGCCACTGGAGTCCCGGTGGCAAGAGTTGGGCCGATGCAGCAGGCCCTGACGCTTCCGCAGCAGCAACAGCCCCAAATTAGCCACGAGAACGACCCCTCCTACACCGCTGCCGGCGTTCCTAGCCGGACCAAAAAGTGCCACATCAACTTCAAACTCCACACGGGGACCCTCTACCAGGATGACGGCCTGCCAACCATGGCCATGCTTTCCGTCCTCCGCCGGATGGTCGTCTGCTCACTCAACTCGTGGTCGGTCTCCGCAAACATCTGCTCCAAGAAGACCCCCGTCACACCCATGGTGGTCGTCGTCCTCTGCACGCCTAGTCCAGAGGCTGTGCAGGTAAAAACACTGCTGAGCTCGTCAAATATTTTTAAGAACTTCTTGCACCTATGAAACGGGATCGGTCCTACCTTGAAATCGCAAAAGAGCAATTAATTTATCTCTCCTCTTTTTCTGCTGCTGCAGGCGACGACAGTGAGCCTGATGGGCGACCTTGAGCCCTTGGGTAAGACCGTGGTTGGCCTGCTGGGCCCCTCCCCGTCCTCCCCGTCGGACCTCGCCTCCACCACCGCCTCCTTCTCCCCCGAAATCATGCTGAGCGGCGCCCTCCCGGACAAGACGGCGGCCGTGGTCACCAACCGCTTCTACGTGCCGATGGGCCGCCGCCCCACCGCCGTGCTGGCCTTCGGGATGCCGGGGCCCCAGGAGGGGTTCTCGGTCGGCCAGGTCATGCTGCGGTGGTCGGCCTACCTAGAGTCCTTACGGCAGGTGAGTCGAACTAGCTTTTGCTGCCATGAAAACATAATCGTGATGATCTTACTACCTACATTATTTGACGACAACTCATGGAACAAACCCATTGAATCCTGAATCACATTCACTTTTGTTTCATATTTTGTAATATATCAATGCTGTTTTACGAGGATCTATTTTCTCTATCTCCTTTCCTTGTCAGCAATCAGCAGAGGCGGCCGCCGCCGCCGGCGATTTCTTTAACAAGGACCTGCCGTCCAAGGCCACTATCTGGGTGGAGAAGGCCCAGGTGCCGGAGGTCAAAACCTGGCTGGGCTGTCCTGCGGCACCGGCGCTACTGATCAACTACAACCAGTGATTTCCCAGTTGCCGCCACGACGACGGCGACGTTCAGTGCGCGAACAGAAGAGACACATTGTGCTTCATCGTATAGGGCGGGGTTTTCGCTAAGTTTGAAGAGTGTTCCGCCGGCAGAATAGCCAGCTTTGTCAGGAAAAATATGCATTCGTTCCGAGTTTCTCGCAGAAAAACTATAAGTTATCTGTGCAGCGTTCTCCCACGTTTACCCTCGAAAAAAAAGTCAGTACAACCGTCCTGAAGCCACTGTTCCCGGAATGTCATCTTAGCTGACTGGCCAGAAGCGCGCTCCCCACCAACACGAACGCAGCCCTTATTGCCGAGGCCTCAGATGCACAGACTCCATCCCCGTCCTCCGTCGTGACGACGTCGACCCTCCCCTCCGCCCCCGCCGTGATTGGGCTCCTCCTCCGTGCAAAGGCCTTGAACACCTCGTCGTCCCTCGGCCCCTTGGCCCGCTCCAGCTGCCCCTCCTTGAGCTCCACGTGTCCGTCTCCTCCGTCCGCCAGGTAGGAGACCGTGGCCACGCGGTAGACGCGGTCGGGCTCCACCGGTTGCAGGCGGGGAGAGCGGCAGCGGGCGCAGCGGGCCTCAAGGCGGACCACGCGGGAGCCGGGAGGGCGGCGGAGGTCGTACGTAAGGCGGAAGCCGGACACCTTGGGGAGGAGAGAGATAATTAGCAAGAGTTAGAGAGAAATAGGTTCTCGCTCTTTTTCAATGCTATCGGCATTGTCCACTTATTTTTACTTATCCCCTGCAGAAGTGAGACTGTTGCTGCTGCTGAATTATATGCTGCTTCTGGTATTGCTAATTGCATTACAATCTTGTCGTCACCTGCAGGAACCCCCCGCTGGTCTGCTTCCCGTCCGGGCTCATCCTCCCCGCCGACCGCTCAAAGACCTGCCTGAGCGTCCTCCCGGTGACTGAAACGACGTCGACCGTGTTTCCAAAGGGGAGCACCGTCAGCACGTCGCTCTCAGTGATCACCCCGGCCTCGAAGGAGCCGCGGAGGCCGCCGGAGTTGATGAAGGCTAGCGCCACGTCAGTCCAGGCGCCGCCCTCGGAGTTCGAGGCCTGGGAGACCCCTCCGTGTCGCTGGGCGTACCAGTCTACCATGGAGTCGGCCACAAAGTCCCCCAGATTGGTCTCCTTCCCTCGGCTGGCCAGGAGGACCACCCTCGAGTCGGCCACCTTGCGGTTGGCCAGCTTCTCTATCTCCACCTTCCAGGGCTCCAGCTCCTTCAGCACCTCCTTGTCCTGCTTCACACTGCTGTCTAGCAGCATCGGCGCCCCCTCCCACTTGACCATCTCCCCGTCCTTGTCGAACCACATCTTGAACTTGCCAAGGTACTTTGTGTACGCGTAGGCCTGCACCACCGGCACCGTCCTCCCCGTCCCGTTCTGCTGCACCAGCGTCGGGTATGGCCCTTCCGGCTTCTCCACCGAGGGCTGCGCCTCTCCCGAGTGGAGGAAGGAGTGTGAGTGCCCGCCCACCACCAGGTCGATGTCGGGGACGCCCGCAGCGATGGCCCGGTCGCGATCGTACCCGGAGTGGCCAAGAGCGATCAGGATGTCCACGCCTGAAGCTGGAAGAGTTTTTCATGGAATTTTTAAGGCTGTCCTAAACATCTTTGGAAATTCGCCACGAATATAACGAAATTTTTTGAGCTGCAGAAAATTGTATCACATTGAGATTTGAGAGTACAGCGGCAACAGGAAAATTACTGTAGCAAAAGCAGGAGGAAAAGTAGCAACTGCAAAAGAAAAGTATTGCAACACTTCCTGTGTCCTGCAATTGTACTCTACGTATGTAGTGCTCAGTAGTAGTGCAACGGCGTCTGGAATAAGTATCTCAGACTTGAAAATATGGCAACGGCAATTTAAACCAAATGGCTGTCAAGACCAAAAATTCTCTTTAGGAAAAAGAACTTTTAGCAACAACACATTGCTTCACTTCTTTACCATTTTCCCGTCCTAGCATACCTTTGAGCTTCTCTGCCTCCTCCCTGATGCTCTGTACCTCGTCTAGGAACTTGACCTTGTCCGAGTTTGAAATGTCCGGGGTGTCGGTGGTGACGTACCCGATGACGCCCACCTTTCTCCCTGATGCTCCAACCTCGAGGACGACCGAGGGCGGGATCAGGCCCTTCAGCTCTGGCTCCAGCCGCGCGTCGACGTTGGCGGCCACGATGGGGAAGGAGGCGTTGCGCAGGAAGGGGGTGAAGCCAGACACGTGGTCGTCGAATTCGTGGTTGCCAGGAGACTGTCCGAAATAAAAAGACTTTGTTATATTCATTTTTTCCCACAGTCTTCACTACATTTGTACCATGGCTGTGAAGTTGAGTATGTTTGCAAAGTGCGCTACGACCCTCCACTTGAACAGCGTGTACCAGGCGTTGCCCTGGTAGAAGTCCCCCCCGTTGAGGAATACCGCTCCTCCGCCTTCCTCCTCCGCCCGCCGCCGACCCTCCTTCACCGCCGTGGACAGACGGGCCACGCCGCCGTAGCACTCAGACTGGGCTGATTTTTTTATAAAAAATGTAGACATTTTTTTTCCTTCATGACAATGAATGTTATCTCAAGTTTTTTTTTCTTTTCGCACTTACCCTTGTCCTCCTCCTTGCAGTTTACTGACCACTTGTTCGTCTCCTCCATCCGGACGTGGATGTCGTTGACGTGCAACACCGTCAATGCGAACAGGTCATCTTCCTGCTGCTTCTGAGGGACCGCGCAGGAAGGATTCACCAGAAGAAGTATGAAGATGGCCAGATTCTGCAAGAAATACGAGGGTAAAGTGCAATTGCAGCCTACAATTGAAGGCAATTTGAAATGGGATGGGAATATAAATCCAATTTTTATTTTTTTACCATGGCAACGAGGCGGCGGAGAGAGCGAGGAGAGACGGCAAATGACGACAGATGAGCTGAATTGGCCATCTTTAAGTAGATTCCTTTGCGAGATATGTTTGCACTTAGGTAGTATATGTTAGACACTTGAACAAGCACCACTGCAAGTGTGCTACACAGGTCCTCTCTCGCGACACGTGCAGTTGTCAAATGACAGAGAAATTTTCAAGGGATTTCTTCCTTCCTTCCCTTAATTTTTGCATGTCTAAACTATGCCTTGTGCCGGATGATACGAAAGAGGAAAATTGCCGACACTTTGCAAGAAGAGGAGGAAGGGGGGAAACACACACGACGATTGATACAGTTTTACGCACATACAGCACAGTATGTATAGTCAGTCCGTCCGTCCGGGCTTTCCACCACCGGACGAGGTGTTTCACCCAAATGCGATCGGGAGAAAAACACCTTAGCAAACGCTCGTCCAAACTGTTTTTCCACCGAAGACAAACAAACTATATCGTGGTATGAAGCTGCCACGTACGTACGGGGTCAAACGCTCTCTTTGCACTCGAGTCCAATGCTGCAACACGATTCTCCTTCCCTCGACGCTTAAACGGCGACTACTACTGTATGTAACTTGCTGGAGCACAAAAAGCGTTCACTCCCTGTCACATAAAATTTGTACACTTTACTACACCACGCGCTTCCTTTTCCCCGTCCTCCCCGCCACTTCCCCCCTTCATGCGGCCGTCTTGTTGCTGCTGTTGTTGCTGGGTATAGGCCGCCGGGAGATTTTTATCCGGATTTGGGTTCGGGGAATTCGCCCTTCATACCCCCTCCCCTTTTGTAGGCGCTACCTGTGTGTCCAACTACCACTGCGGCGATCGATTGAGCCTCGTGATGGCGTCGTAAAATGCGCAAAACGCCACCTTCTTTCACGCCTCCTCTTCGCCGCGTTAATATGGCCATTGTGAGCGAGTTATTGAGATGTGAGGGGAGTCAAGTGTGTCGGCAGAAAATTTCCGCCTGAGCCAAAAATAGTCCCAACTGCTCCAATTGTGTTTGCGCTTGAACCATGACAGTGCGATTTTTAGAGAGAAAGGGTGTAGTTGGTAGTTTTGGAGCGGTGGGTGGAGCCTATCGTTGAGAACGCACATG
>JAAUYJ010011591.1_pt1 | contig 15558 bp, 9 predicted proteins | sample 7278031 | NCBI WGS metagenome assembly JAAUYJ01 (sample SAMN14350222, study PRJNA611818) | marine sediment metagenome | isolation source: surface marine sediment (1.8m) | place: French Polynesia: Moorea | collected 2018-08 | reverse complement strand
CGAGCTTTATGTAGTAGACCCACCCACCCCAGCCCTCAAAGGTTGAGGGGTCCGTGCCCAGCTATGAGTGTTTTATATCATTGGGTGTGTGTGAAAGAGGTTCTCTCCTTTGTGTACAGGGAAGTTTTAGAGTTCCGCTGTACTTCCTACTTACACCTTGGGTATTACTTGAAGTTACAGTGTAGATCCTCTTTAAACCAAAGACTCGTACAAATGAGGTGAAATAGACCCATGTCCACGCCACGTCGCCCGCTTTGCACATTCCAGCTAAAACATGCTCCACGTAATGCCTCAAGAGTGCTCATCGGTAATTCCTACTGGTTATGTACTGCGGTACAGCATGAAACAACCTGCTGAAACCAAGGGGAAGGTACGAAAATAGAAAAATATATTGATTTCAGAACAACGGAACAGGGGACGTAAAGTCTATCTTGACAATGGCTGCCTTTTTGAAGACTTTTTTGAAGACTTTCCCGTTCTCCCTGACTTGCTACCCACTGTCGATGTGGGAGGTCCTCCGGTGCTTGCAGCTACTGCTGGCTTCTCTGTCATGGCTGTTCCCGCATCCCCATAGCTTCTTGGGGGGGTAATGTCTGGCCGCTTTCTTGGATAGAAGTACCACACTGCGAATAATACCAGCAGGACAAACAAGAACCAAGTAAGAGCATGGTAGTGGGCAGTTGGGTCATCTTTTCTCTTTGCTGCCTCTTCCAACAACTGAGGCCTGGGGATTGGCATTCCAACGGGAAGATCTGGTGCATAGGGTACATAGCTCTGAGTGTAGTATGCAGCGTTCCACCTTGCCCTGGCATCCAAGAATGTTCTGTACAGCTCGTCGACCAACACGTTGCTGCTTATTGACGGTCCTTGGGCCATTCTGGCTGATGATCTGTTGAACGCAAAGTAAGATCCCATGACGCACACCACAAATAGGATGCCCAAAATTGTGAGATACAGCCTGTCTTCCTGCTCTTCTGTTGCCAGCTCAAGCAGCCTGCGCCTGTGATCTCGAAGAGCCCATGCCAGTGCGCATCCCATTATGAACATTGCAATCATAAAGGCCATGTTTGACTGAAAGGAAAAGTGCATTGCAAAGCTGGGGATTTCTTCCTCTTGAAGACGCATTGCCATCAGAGATGAAGAGGGCAGTCAGTCCACTTTGATCAATTTTACTTGGGAGCATATAACACACAGGTCCACTCAGGTGAATTGTAATAACGGTACTAATTTTGCCGCAAACAACAACGGAAAATATAATTTGTATTGAGTTTATTATATATTAATTTTTTGGGAATGGAGAAATTTGGGACTTTAAGTTTTTAAATTTAAAGTTGCTCACTCTACAGGAAAACGGAGAAACTGTTTATGTAGAAAACGTTCGCACTAAACAAAAAGTTGAACATGCCGGTATGCCAGTACTACTGGATGAAATACTGCGTCATAGCCACAACCTCCGGAAATATTGATGCTCCTGTCAAACTTTGGCAGTCCGCTTTTTCTAAAATGGGGACGAGAGAAAGCAACGTAACTTTTTTTCGTTCAGTCTCCTTGTCTCCTCTCAGGAGAGAGCAGAATATAAAAGCGCGGCGGCCAACTGTTCCAGTTTTCCTACCACCTTGGCCGCATATACTGTAGATTAGTAGTCTTGCCTTTCCCGCAGCTTCTTTCATCTCTAGTTCGAGCTTCCCATGCATCACGCAGAGAGTGGGGACAATCGCGATCTTTGTCAGCCCTTGTACAGTATGGCCACTCCTCCCCCGCCTTTGTCCTGTTCAGTACCCTCCTCAATAGCCACCGCGCGTCAGGACACGGGCGCCGCGGCCGGGAGGGGCGGGGGGCGGAGCGGGGAGAGAAGAGAGACAAGGAGACGATCAAGCTCAGGTTGCCTTAGCTAGAAAAGCAAAATTGGCAGCCTGCGCTTGTTGGGCACCGCGTCCTCTTTCTCAGAGAGTTGTTCTCCTTTTCCTTCTGCACGGACATTAGGCCGGCAGAAGGGGAGAAAAAGATTTTTAAAGGCCAGTCTCTGTAGGCGGTGGGCAGGCCGCCCGTGGCATGGGTAGGGAGGGGGGCGGTCTGCGATACGGCGCCTGCCTCCGCCTCCTCATTCTTCTGCAGTAGGTACACGAGTCTCTCGCTTCTCCTCTTCAGTGCCCCGTGAAACATTTGGCCCTGCGGACCCACGATCGACGCAGCCTCCTCCCCCCGCAAGTGCACTTTTCCTAGGGGCAAAAGTACGAAGAAGACGGAGGGCTGAGGTCGAAAGGAGGAGAAAGGAGGCCGCCGCCGCCGCCGCCGCCGCCGAGGGAGATATCGTCCTCCCAAGTGAGGTGCGAGTGTGTCACGAGCTGTCTTCGGTCGGTCGGTCCCTCGGTCCCTCGGTCGGACTCGGGAGCGACTTTCTTCTTCGCCCTTTTTTTCGTCGGAGGAGGTCAACGGAGAAAAGACGGGCTACAGGCATCTTTGGCCCGCGGGAGCGACAAGGAGGAGGAGGAGGAGGAGGCGCTGCACAATCCACGTAAGAAACATTTCTACCGATAGCTACGTGTAGTGCACCGGGGTGGGGAGCGAGAAAGGGGAGTGGGTGGAAGGGGGAAGCATTGAAAAAAGAGGGAAAGTTCAGTTGAAGCGCGAATAAAGTTCGCTGGAGTGAGAGGGCCTCGGAGTGTTGCGGCCTACTGCTCCTCAATTCTTTTCAATTACCGCCGTCAGAGTGACGACCGCGGAGGAGGGAGGAAGGGGGCGACCTCTTCTGAATAAGGGGACGCTATTACTTTGTCGAGGGCAAATTGCCAAGGCCGCACTTTGCCCCGAGGAAAAAAACGGGAAGAAGAACTAGGATATGGGCGAGGCCTAGGCCCTCCCCCTTCCAAACAAAGGAACTCTTGATGGACATCACCCTTTTATTTTTCGACTATGACCTCATGGCAAAAGGGGCGTGAAGCTTGACCGATTACCATAGAGCACCAATCTGCAGAGCGGAAGAAACAATAAAAAATAAATCTGGCAAGATGGTCTTCAGCGGCGGCTCCGGCAGCGGGGGGATCTCCCCCGGGGGCGGCAACGGGACCATGAGGGTCTGGAACAGCTCCCAGATAGAGGCCATCAAGGAGGCCCAACAGCGAGAGGAGGAGATGATAGAACGGGAGGCGAGGAGGGAGGCGGAAGATGCGAGACGGAAGGCCCTGGAAGAGGGAGACAGACGGCGGAGGGAGGCGGCGGAGGCCAGGCAGAGGGCGATGGAGGAGGACATGAAGAGGATGCTGGAGGAGGAGGAGGAGAGGGAGAGGGAGGAGAGGGCGGAGGCCCGCAAGAGGGAGGAGGCCGAGCTGGCCAGGGCCGTCTTGGAGAGGAGGAGGGAGGAGGAGGAGAGGGAGAGGAGGATCAAGTTGGAAATGGAGGAAAAAAGACAGAGAGAGCGAGAGGAGCTCAAGCGGAAGGTGAAGGAGGAGAAGTTCAAAAAGTTTGAGAAACTTCCCCAGACGGAAGAAAAATCGAGCGTCGTTCCTTCCAAGAAGAGGGAAGATGCGGGTGGTGGTAACCTTCTAGTGTCTCGCTTCGAGGGTATGACTCGCTTCAGGCAGGCGGAGGAGGAGAAGCTGAAGGAGAAGGTGGAGGCGACCAAGAAGAAGAGGCATCCGTACGCGGTGGCGGCAACGGCGGGCAAGGCGGGGAAGGAGAAGCTGAGGAGGTCCGCGCAGAAGATCGCCGGCGCGGTCGCCAGGGGGAGGAGCAGGAGCAAGCTGACCAAGGCCATCTCAAAGGAGATGGAGAGGATGTTCTCCTCCTCCAAGGAGAGGGTGGGCAGTGGAAGACTCCTGCCGCCACAAGAGGAATCCCAAGAACACAACGAACACAATCCAAGGGAGAGAGGGAGGACCAAGTTGAGGAGCTCCTCCCGCGGCTCGCTGTCCCGCCTACCGGGGCGCAGCGGCTCAAGGGAATCGCTGGTGCGGGGCCTCAAGAGAAGCCGGAGCAGCCAAAAGGTGCAGCACGTTGAAGTGCAGCCCAGAGGAGACAGGAAGACGGTTGGCGAGATGCAGAACTACCTGATCTCTCGCGTCCTATTCGACGGGCAAGAGGACGTGTGCGTGCAGTCCAAGAGGCCAAAGATGAAGCAGGAGGGGAAGGGACGAAGGGCAGAGGCGGATCAGCGGATGTCGGGGTTCGTGGAGGAGGAGGCGGAGGAGTGGGAGAGGAGGAGGAGGGAGGAGGAGGAGGTGCAGTGGAGGGAGAAGGCATTCGGAGAATACAGGCAGGAGATGGAGAAGTATCTCTCGCTTTTCGGAGAAGAGGAGGAGGCGGGCGGAAGAGACCTAAAGAGAAACCGCGGCGAGGGGGCGAGGGACGAAAGGGGAAAGATGCTTAGCAGGAAACCCCTGGCGAAATTGGAGGACTTGAAAGGCAGGTTCGAGAGAAGCGAATTCGGAGCATCCTCCAAGAAAGAGGCTCCCACGAGTCCGGTAGGAAAACTGCAAGTGGAAGAGATATTCTCGGAAGGACCAAGGGACGACGGAAGGAGGGAAGAGAAGAAAGAGTACGTGCCGGTCATAATCGACGGCGACGCCTTCAAGAGGACCATGACCAAGTTCGAGGACTACAGGAGCGAGGAGGACGAGAGGGAGAAGAGGAAAAGGGAGCTGCAGGCGAGGGCGGAGGAGAGGAGGAAGGAGCAGGAGCGGAGGAGGGCGGCGGAGGAGGAGAGGCAGAGGAGGGAGGAGGAGCGGCTCAGGCTGGCGGAGGAGGAAAGGAGGCGGGAGGATGAGAAAAGGGCCCTGGAGGAGGAGAAGTACAGGGAGGAGCACCGAGAGGAGCAGCTCAAGAGGCAAATCATGGAGGAGCTGGCCAAGCTCAAGAAGCTGGAGGAGGTGCAGCGGGAGAAGGTGGCGAGGGACAACAAAAAACGAGAGCTCATGATCCAGATCCAGGAGGAGGTAAGCAGGATCAAGAAAAAGGAGGAGGAGGCCGCCAGACAAAAGAAAGAGGAGGAAGAGACTCCGCTGTGGATCAAGATGGTGATTGACGCCGAGGAGAGAAAGGCCCACCTGAGTGAGAAAGGACCATCGGACGAGGAAAAGAAAAACCTCATTCCTGAGGTACAGAGGCAAGACAGCGGCAGCAGCTACAGCAGCAAAGCAAGCAGCAGCAATAGCAGCAGCTACACAAGTTGTCGGTCGACCTCCAAAGAAAGCAAGAAGGTCGCCCTGATGAGGGAGGACTCTTCCACTTTCGCAGCTTCGGTGGAAGCAATGCTGGACATGATTGGGGAAGACGAGGCGAAGGCCCTGGCGGAGGAAATCGGTCAGCAGCAGCAGGACGAGGAACAGGATATCTCTGAGAGCGATGATGAGGATGACTTTGTCGAGGCCTCTGGTCCCAAGAGTGCCAAGCAGCTGGAGAGGGACGGGGAGATGAAGGAGCTGGAGGAGGACGTCCAGGCGTTCCTTGACCTTATGGACGAGGACGAGTGCAGACAGTTGGTGGAGGAGTTCGAAGAATCGGAAAAGGACAGGGAGAAGACGAAGCAACAGAGGCAGGAGCAGCAGAGGCAGTTCCTGCTCCAGCAGCAGCCGGAAAAACGGAATCACAAGGAGAAGCCAAAGTTTCTCGTTAGCATAAGTCAAGTGAAGTCCTCCCTCCTTGAGCAAAAGTCTCCGACGAGCCCCAACGCGGCGTCGCTCTCCCCGGCGGGCGCCGTCAACGTCAACAGGGCCAGAGAAATCCTCATGAACAAGTTCACCAAGAAGAACGACGATGGCTCAGCAGACAAATCTCGCTCTAGCTCATCTTCCAAGAAAAGCTACAAGTGCACCAGCCTCAAGAAGATGTTCGACAAGAAAAGCGAGGACAGTGGTCCGCGGGGACCCCAGGTGAAGAGGAGGAAGGCCATCATCGACGTCCCAGTGGTGCCGAGCATTGAAGAGCAGCTACAGAAAGCGAAGGAGAAGAACAGCGCAAAAAAGTGGCAGTACCAGGTAAATCCGAAGGTTCCCGAAACTTCCGAGCAAAAGGACCCTTCAGATTCCCGGAAGATTGCAGCAGCAGCAGCAGCCGCTGCAAAGGACAGAAAAAAACAATCACTTATGATGGAGGACCTGATGAGGTCTCACCCGGACGAGCAGGAGGACTTCCTCTCAGAAGTGCGGGATTACGTGCACCACAAGAGGAGAGTCGGGGATGATGGAGTGGGCGGCGGCGACGAAGGCGACAACCTAAGGGCGCTAGTCAACACTTACCTAGAATTAGCGGAGGAGAGATCCTCCTCGAAAGAAGCGGCGGGAGGGAAAGGCGGGGAAGGAAACAGGAGCTCATTCAACTTTGTGCCAAGCACGGATCACATCAAGCAGAAACTGGCTAGTACACAGCAAGCAAAGAAGAAGTCTTTGGCGCCGATGCAGGTGGGGAAAATTAAGGATCCCGACGCACTAGTCCTGAGCATGGGAAACGATAGGCAGCCCAAGAAGTCTCAGGAAGTGGACAACTATGCCTGCCAGACCTTGAAATCTCGGTACGAGAAGCTGGACAACGAGAGGAGGGAGTCGGAATCCGTAGGGATGTCCAGGGAAAAGCAGCGAGCCATGCAAAAGAAGATATGGGGAGCCGCTTCTTCCATTGAGAAGGAGACCCCCGCCGAGGGGGAGTCCAAGCAAAAGAAGAAAGAGTGGAAGTGGAAGCAAAAACTGCAGGAATCCGCTAGCCTATTACCGAACGTCCTTTCTCCGCCTTCTTCATCTTCCGAGAAGAAGGAGAACCCCCGTATTCTTCCGAAGAAGAATGAAGACATTGAGAAGTTGGAGGAGAACAAGCGATTGATAATGGAGTCAGTACAGAGGAGGGAGGAGGAGTTCCAACAACTCATGGAGGAGCTGAAGGCCCTCCCAGCTCACGACGACGGGGAGGTGCCGGCGGTCGACTTTGACGATGTCTTCCAGTCTTATTTGGATGCGGTCGATAAGGGGAACCGCCGCGACAAGGCTTCTCTCCCGGAGCTGGGCGCCCCCGTCAGGATAAGCAGCATCAAGAGCAAGATGCAGAAGGGGGCCAAGGGGGAAGACAAGCGCGCCAACAAGACAGTCGGGAAAATAACCCCCATGGACGTGGGCTTCGGAGGCGAGGAAAAGGACGACGGGAAGGGTTCCTTGGATAAGGATCCCGTTCTGGGGACACTGCACACCAACAAAATCAAGAAGATGTTTGAGGAAAGGCAGAGGGAGAAGGCGGCGGCGGCGGCCAAGAGGAAGCAGCCGGAAAAGGTCTGGGAGCCGCCGCAGAAACCGGCCAAGCAAGAAGCACCGGCCAAGAAGACAGAGAACATTCCAAAGTGGAAGATTGCCCAGCAACAGCAGCAGCAGCAACTGTTGCTGCAGCAACAAAAGACGGACTTTGGCCAAAAGAACCATGAGTCAGAGCGTTACGCACGAAATTTTCCTGACTCGGGGAATCGCGCTCCGGTCAGCGAATGGGCGCACATTTCCGACCCGGAGGAGAAGAGGAGGGCGATCCTTGCTAAGTACGGTTTCAAGCCCGCCGAGCAGAGGCGAAGGCAACAGGACGAGGACGAGGACTTCTCCGAGCTCGGCACCATCCCCAGCCACGTGCTCAAGGACGAGATCCTGTACCAGCGGTACATGAGGCAGCAACTCGATATCGACAGTGACTCGGGTAGAAACCGCGTGATTGGCTGAGCAATAATTACGAAATCCATTCATTTCATGTCTTTTTTGCATACTTGGTGGGAAAATTGCGTGTCAAAGCCTCGAAGGTCATTATTCTGTTTTTCCAGATTCCGCCTCATCAGAATCCATTCCGTCGCCACTTTCATCAACGACCCGCTTGGAGAAGAAACCGCAGCCAGTGAGAAAGAAATCTTCCTTCAGAAAAGCCCTCGGTTCTTTCAAGCAGTTAGCGGCCGGAAAAAGCAGTGAAAAGGTCAACAGCAGCAAAGGAAGCAATACCGACATTCCCGGCAAGCAATTCCCTTCTTCTGTACATCCTTTTTGCAATTATTACCTTTTTTCACCTTCAGGAACCTGCCGCTCCTTGAAGAGTAAGTTCGACAAAAGCCTCAGCACCCTCCTCAGGGGAAGCAAGGGAAACTTGACCTCTTCCGTCGACTCCGACGAGAAGCGAAAGAGCTGCTCCGACCTCAAGGAGCTGTGGGAGCAGAAGTTAAACCCCTCACGAAGCAAGAAAGACCCGACAGAAGGGCCAAAGCCACTGAGGCAGCAGAGGCCGGCTGCCCCTCCTCCCGGGGTGGGTGGCAGGCACGTCGAGAACGTGAAGAACAAGCTCAAGACGGGCGAGGACTCAAAGTCGTTGGTGCGACGTTTCTTCGACCGAGAGCAGAGCTTAAGCGGAGCCAAGGGGGAGTACGTCAAGCAGACAAGGGAGGCCCTGCAGCAGCAACAGCAACAGCAACAACAACAGCCGAGGGAAGTCAAGACCGACTTTGATTCCGAGGAGGTGAACAGTATAATGAGGATGCTGCAGACGGGGTCTCTGTCGGTGGAGGACTGTCAGCGGTCGCTGGAGGAGGCGGAGAGGAACCTCAAGAGGAAGTACTTTGACGGGCTCTGCCAGAGCATCAATAGCGGAAACGGGAACAATCCTGGGGGAGGAGGAGAGAGGACGGCGCAGCTACAGAAGAAGTTGGCTTCATCAATGACGCCGCTTGGACAACCTTCCAGGTGAAGTTAGTAACGTACTGCATATCTACTTACACGACCTTAACAAGTGTTTTTTCGCAAGTCGTATACTGTAGCACTTATGAAACAGTACCTAGAGTTCTATCTTCCTCTTGCTATGCAGACCAATGCCGAACCCTGGCACAGGCAACACCGCCGAAATGAGGGAGGAGCTGCAAAACAAATTAGCGGGGAGCGGAGACGGGAGTGGCGATTCCGTCAACGACTGGCACAAAAAGAACTACGAGGAGCAGAAGAACAGAATCTCGGAGGAGCTGCAGGGGCTGAGGTCGGAGGGGAGCCTGGCAGCCGCAAGGAACGAGCTGAGCAGGAAGTTTGCGGGGAGCGACGGACGGCAACATGGTCGGAGGAGGCACTTTGACGGGAATCAAGGCGGCAGCAACAACGTCAGCAGCCTCCGAGGCCAGTTGGCTAGGCAGTTCTCCGACCCGGAGGAAAAAGCGAGGATGGGTGGCCACGGGGTGACGCCGCAGGCGAGGGAAGCGGCGCAGGAGAGGGCGAGGCAGCTCTTCCTGGAGAACTGCAGCGAGCTGCAGCAGATGTCTTCGTCCAAGCAAGCTCCTGGTTTCGCCGCCGGAGGAGGAAACGTGGGAGCGATGAGAGGAAAATTGGCCTCCAACATGGCCGGACAGCAACAACAACTGCGGCAGCGACAACCTCTTCCTCCGCAAAGGATGAAGCGGACGAGGAGCATGGACAACGCACTGCAACAGCAGCAGCAGCCACATCACCACCCGTCCTACCACCATGACCTCAACGCCTCCGCCTCCGCCAAGAGCATCGCCCAGCTACAGGAAATGCTCGCCACCTCCATGCAGCCGGGTGCGTCCGGCCTGGAGGTCGTCTACACCCCTTCGTCTCCATCCTCTCCCTCCTCCACCGACGCAGTGGCAACCGTGAGGGAGAAGCTGGAGTCTCTCTTCGACGGCAACTCGGAGGAGTGGAACAGGATCTTCCCGCCGGACTGCGACAGCTGCTCCAACCTGAGAAAGACGCTCGAGGACAACATGAGGAAGAGCCAGCCGGCCTCAGCTCGGCAGCAGCAACATCATTTCCAGCCTCAGCCTCCACCCAGGTCCGGTCCTCCCTCGAAGGCGGTTAGCACCGCGCAGAGGGGATTAATAAAAATGTTCAGCAACGAGTACGACCAGGGGAGAAAAGCCGGAGGAGGATTCTCTCCGGCCGGAAACACCGGCAGCATCGCCGAGAAGAGGAAGATACTGATGGCGGATCAGCAGCACCAGCAACAACAGCAACAGCAGCCAGGAGCGAGGTCGCAGAGAAGTGCCGGCATGTCGATGAGGAAGGACCAACTGGAGGCCCTATTTTCCGACAGCCAGGAGGGAGGCCACCCGTCCGGAAAGATTAATTTCTCACCCTCCAATGGAAGCAGCAGCCGTTGTTCCGCTCTTCAAAGGACGCTGCAAGAGCAGCAGCGACAACAGCAAAGAGGACCTGACCCTCGACCACCCGTTAGTTCCTCCCACGGCTTGGCCTCCACCAGGAACATGCTGGACTCCTTCTTCTCGGGGGGAGGAGGCCAACAACAACAGCCTGCTCTCTACCGCCAACCCCCTCCGCGGACCAAGAGCTGCTCCGACGTGAAGCACCTGCTCGAGAGGAGAATGGCGGGGGAGATAATCGACGACGAGGACGACTACAAGAACGACTACGGCGTGCACGAGTCCGGGAGGTCGGACAGAGTGCAGTCGCTCAGGAGGCAGCTCTCCGACTTCTACAGCGCGGGCGACGCGGACGTAAAAGGCCCCCCGCCGAACAAGTCCCAGAAGTACTTCCCAAACAGCCGCTCCACCTGCAACAGCCTAAGGGAGGCGCTGGAGAAGCAGCAGACGATGGACGCCTCCTCCTCCGGCGCGCACGGATACAACAGCAGCGATCAGGAGTGCGGGCCCTCCGAGAGCGTGGCCCAGCTGAGAAGCAAGCTCTCCTCCATCTGGAACAGCAGCAGTGGAGCACAGCAGAGATCTCAGCCGTTCCACGGCCTCCACCAGACCAAGAGCTGCTCCAACGTGAAGAACCTGCTGCAGGAGAAGTGGAGCGGCGGCGGCCAGTACGGCGGCCGGCAGGTGGCGGTGGTGGCCCCCTCCGTCTCCGTCAGCAACATGAAGAGCCTCTTCGACTCTTGCTACTCTAGCCTGCCCCAGTCGGACCGCTCCCTGGACGCTGCCCTCTCCACCATGGCTGGAGACCCCGCGCGCAGGCGGGCCTTCGAGCAGATGATGGACGTCTTGGAGACGGGGGCCTCCACTCTAGAGTCGGAGGGGGAGCGGGGTGCGGTGAGAGCGGAGCTGGATAACCTGCGGAGGACCCTGCAACTCAGGAGTTTGGATTCGGCGCCGGGGGCGGACAGGACCGACTTTGAGGAGAAGCAGCAGGAGCTCCGACGGGAGCTAGAGGCGGTGCGAGCGGCCAGGGGGACCATCGACAAGGAGCTGCTGGCACGGCTGGTGAGCGGGGAGGAGGACAGGGCTTGGAGACAGCAAGGAGGGAGGGAGGCGGAACTGGAGGCGGTGCGGGCCAGGAGGAGGGCCACCAGCATGGAGGACGTCAACGACTGGCACAGGAAGAACTACCAGGAGCAGAAGGACAAGATCCAGTTCGAGCTGGAGGCCCTGAGGGGAAGGGTCAAAACATCATTGATGAAAATAGAGCAAGGTGAATTGAGACACAGTCATTACGTCCAACAATTTTTAAGCACCTACCTACACAGCAACATTTCGAGCAGAAAAAAAATCTAACAGCACCTTAACTTACAGAAACTTACAAAAGAAGCAGCAACATCGATCGAGTACAATTTAACTTGTATTCAACATAACAGAGTATTTTTCACAGCAAAAACACCAACACCGGCAACGTATTCTATGTTCATTCTATCATTTCTATGTATGTATTTTCCAATAAGGAGGAAGCGCGATCGACCGAGATAGACTGGAGCAGGAACTGGAGGCCGTTCGGGCAGCCAGAAAGCGGTACAACCTCCTGGAGTCTGAGCTAGCCTCGGGCGGAGCCAATGGCGCTTTCACCGAGAGGCAGAGGATCCAAAACGAGCTGGAGGCTCTGAGGGAGTCTAGGAAGGGCTCCAGCCTCAACAAGATCAACTTTGGCGTGGACAGGTCCGGCAAGGGCGGCAGGGGATCCTCCGACCTGGACCCGGAGACGCTGAGGGAGCTGCGGTCCTCCAACTCCAAGGTGAAGGCCATGTTCGAGAAGAACGCGCCAAAGTACAAGTTTGGCGGATCCGGGGAGAAGCTTCTGCAGGAGGAGGACGATGACGGCGGCAAGGACGACGACCTGATGCTCAGGCCAAGGAGGGGAAGGGGCAGGCAGGCGCAGCAACAGCAAAAAGGACAGGTAATTTCGAAATTAAAGCAATTCAAAACCCATCGGAGGTCCTCCATACATGACAATTCGAAATTCCCTTTGTAGGATGAGAGGAAGTGGGTGGCTGACACGATCAGCAAGTACTTTGATGTCATCGTGGAAGAGGAGGAGGAAGACGACCGGAGCAGAAGCAGAAAGAACAACAACAACGGCAACAACGAGGACGACGACGAAAACCAGGAGATCTTCTACCCGGACAGCGACGACGAGGACGGGGAGGGATACGAGATGAGCCAACTGGGCAAGGGGGAGCAGTTCAAGTCGACGTCCAACATCCGCGGGATGCTGAGCCAGGTGCTCACCAAGGTGTCGAGCAACGTGGGGACGAGCAAGGAGGCGCTGGTCGGCACCTTCAAGCACAAGCTGGCGGCCACGTCCGGGGGGCAGGGGCAGGCTCCCGTCGGAACCACCGACCTATGACCTGCTCCAAAAGAGCGAGGAGAAAGGGCAAATGGAAGAGAGAGTCAGAGCAAGATAAATTCCAGAGTGCGAATGTGATACATAACCCCGCAGATCAAAACAGACCCTCTTCTTCCCTATCATACAAATAAACGAAGTAATGTACTAAGGCTAGCGCACGTCCCTAATATTAGTCAGAAAATATTTCGGATACAGCGATCAAAGCTACAATCGATGCCGATGACGCCGCGAAAAAAAATATTGCACTGAATATGGCGACCTTTGAACTTGCCGTATTTTTGGACGGAACTCAGTTCGTGGTGTCATTGGCCACGGAAAAGTCTAGACCAGACACTCATTGGCATTTTCGGAAGTCGTCGGCTCGTAACATAACATTCTTATCCTAGCAGCACCGCCTTTTATCGAGAACCTTCTGCCAATCTAGGCCTCCCGCGGAGAAGGCACAGATGCCGAGATGCGATCTCCCATATCTGCTTTTGAGCAGAATGCCCTATAGGTACTCCTCTGCACACAATCTTCGTTTCTAGATCTCCTCCCTCACCTTCTAAATAAAGAAAACATTTATTTTTTACCCCTAGCCGTACGAAGTGGTGGCAGGCAGTTCAAGGGAGGGGGCGTGGCATTTTTTAGAAGGTTCCAGACGTTGAATAAGTGAAAATGCCGCGCCGTTGGATGCCTCTTCGCCTGCCATACTCATGTTCCCCCCCCATGTACTCATCGCAGTCGTCTTCTTCTCCTCCTCCATATTATCTCCCTGCAGACGTGAACAACAACATCTCTTCCGTTTTTCTCCGTCTCCGCCCATACCCCTCCCTCGCCCTCCTACAGTAAATGTCGGCGGCGGCCTCGCTCCCCGAAGGAGGACAGGAAGAAGAATAAGTGGCCTCCGCCCACTCGCCTTACGAAGACAGGGAAGGGCCGGTGCCAAATCCCACTCCGCCTGCTCTTTTCTCTCTCCCGCACCCCACTTTTTCTTGTGAACTTTCTCCAACTCAGCCTCCCCCTTCCCGTTCCTCCCGCAGCAAAGGAAGAGCATGCATGGGAGGAGGAGGAGGAGGAGATGGAGGAGGAGGAGGAGGGAAGAGGAGAGAAGGTGTGTGATGCTAAATTTACCCCCATGACTGCCTCCGGCGGAAAGGAAAGGAGGGAGAACTCTTGTAGGGCTTTGGAAGTCGGCCCAGTTTCCCCTCTCTTCTCCGCTTCTGTTCCCAGGTGTGAGAAAGGGGAATACTACTACAGGGCCGACGGAGAGGACAGGGGGAAGATGGGGGAAATCTTTTGGGGCAGGCCCGGCCGCACGGTAGCCTTTAGGTGGGAAATATCCAGAAGGGGCGGAGGAGAGGCACATGTGAACACCGTAGGGCGAAAAAACGGAGAGAAGAGGGAAGACAGCAGCTCTCCTTTCTCTTCGCCCGCGGCTCCTTGGAGGAGCTGTACTGTAGGTACGTGAATGCCCGACCCTTCCACCTCTTCAAGGGGGAAAAGCACGGTAGTAGGTGGTGGAGGCGCGGTCGGTCGCCACCTGGAGGGAGGGGGAAGAAAAAATGAGGCATCTTCTTATTCGTCACCATCCTTGTTAAGAAATAAACCCCGGAATAAGATCACTGCAAAGGAAGGGGGAGAGAGAAGGAAGACCTTGTGGCGGAGGTGGTGGTGGAGGCGGAAGGGAAGGGAAGAGGTGGTCACGTCTTTCCCGGTGGAGGTGGTAGTCAGACCGAATCAAGCGCCAAACAGAGACACAGGTAAGAAACGTACAGAACCTATTCATTTCAAATATCCGTACTACCCTTACCCTGTCATGGAGGCTTAATTTTGTAGCGTCTATTATTTTATCATTCAAATATGTTCTTTCTGCACTTTATGTTTCCAAATTTATACACGTACGGTACATAAACCCTCCAAGTAAGTCTTTCGTGATATGTACGGTAGGTTTTTTTCATCTTGCATTTCCCTTCGATGTAAAACGATCATAAAAGATATTTAGCTTTGGGGTCGGGTACAATAGGAAAAAAACTCCTTCATGTGTCCATAGCACCAAGGTGTCATAGGTGTAGGTAGGTGATGGGAATGATCCAAACGAGGGTACCTGAGGGTTACCTCTTTCCTTTCAGGAAAACTTGTCTCAAACAAAAAGTCCTTTATGCCCGATTCGTTTTGAGGGAAGAGGCAGTTAAAGTCGAATGGATAGAGGAGAAAGATAGAGAAAAAGTCCGCCCGTTCAGGAACACAGATTTCATTATGTCTTTTCTCGCCCCTATTCCACCCACCCATTCTTTTTTCTTTTCCTCCCTCTCCCCCTTTCCCCCCATATTTCTTGTGCACGGAAGCTCTTCCCCATTCCTCCCGTCCCCTTCTTTTCTCGATTCCTTCGAACCGCTGCCGTCTCCGCCGTCTGCATCCACCGCCGTTTTGCCGCCTGGGGAGGAAGCCAAACGGCGGCGTGGCGGCGGACGGCAACATCGACTGACTTCCTCTACCCCGGGGACATTACGGACCACTCAATGTCCAAGCCCAAAAAGAACGCCCCCCCCTTCTCCGCCCGTCTTTCCAACCCATCCGTCTCCCTCTCCCTCCCGCCCTCCCGCTGCCGCAAAAAACTCTAATGTCCGCGACCTTTTCGGCGCTGAGCCGCTTTCCCCTTTCGCTTTGGCGAACGAACCGTGACGACTATGAAAAGGAAGGCCCAAGCAAATAGAGTAAATTAAATAAACTTACTTACCCGGTGTTCATCGGCGTTCCGTTCTGCTATGATTTTTAACCCCTTGCCTTTTCTTTTTTTTTGCAGAACAGAATTCATACCAGTAGATACCAACAACCGACCATGTCCCTAAGCAACGGAACCCCCGCGGACATGGGCGGCGGCGGCGGCGGCGGCGGCGCGGCCTCCCCGCCCGTCTTCGAGCAGATCTTCCGAAACGCCCGCTTCGCGCAGGGCGGCAACGCCGTCTTCGAGGGGAGGGTCAACGGAAACCCAACCCCGCAGGTCGTGTGGACCAGGAAGGGGCTGCAGATGAAAAGTAAGGGAGATGCGATG
>JAAUYJ010202945.1_pt1 | contig 15561 bp, 5 predicted proteins | sample 7278031 | NCBI WGS metagenome assembly JAAUYJ01 (sample SAMN14350222, study PRJNA611818) | marine sediment metagenome | isolation source: surface marine sediment (1.8m) | place: French Polynesia: Moorea | collected 2018-08 | reverse complement strand
GCCAATTAAAAAGAACCCAAACCCACCTTTTAAAAGACCCCCAATTCATCGCCGCCGCCAACAACCAAAAACTTTTGGTGGAGGGAAGAAAAAAGTCCCTCATCTAGCCTTTTTTTTCATCATCTTGCTCTTTCTGCCTACGCATGTTTCGAATATTTCACGGAAAAAAACATCTCTGGCTCTCTTCCACGTTCGTTCCTTCTTCTCTGCTATGGGAGAAACAAAGCCCAATTTTCGGGTTAAAGGGCCTTTCTCCCCCCTTTTCTCCATTTTTCTGTTGGAAAGAGGAAAAGTGTGGATGCTCAGACTTTGAGGTCAAAAGAGCAAAACCAGCAGAATCTGGTGCAGTTTTTTCTCCTGGAGTTTTAAACGGAGATGGGTCGGCTGAGGAATGTCCGTCGGTCGGACAACACTCCATAGCGCACGAGGCAGTCAAGTCAAGTCGGTGGGAGGGCGGACGGAAAAACGCAGCACGCCGTTTTCCCGCATTTTCTTTTTTCGCGGAAGAAAATTTGAAATGTTTCAGAGCGGGAAATCGGGGGTCGGTCTTTCGGCCGATGATTCCCACGCTTTTTTGCGCTGCAAGTATTTTTACATGTTTGAAAGTTCACCTGTGCAACTCCGCACGTTTCCCCCTTCTTTCTCCGGACGAGTGAAATACTACCAAAACACACGAAAAAGAAAAGGGAAATTGAGGCGATTTCCTCTTCTCCCTTCCATGTCTAACGCGCCCCATCCGGTGTGAAATTCCTCCTCACGGCACGAGAAGGGCAAGACCGTAGAACGTGCTCCCCGATTTCTGTTGTGAATCGTATGGGAAATGGAGAGAGGAGAGTTGCCGAAAATATTAATCCGGATCTCTTCTCCTTCCTCTCTCTTTCTGCGGCGCAAACAACAGTCCCGATCGCTTTGCTGCCACAGGCGAAAGAGTCGCCGCCGCCGCCGGAGATCGAACCCGGGTCCTTCCTCCCCCGGGGGCAAAAGTAAGAGGGGGGAAAGAAAATAAGGTGTTTCTTTTCTGGCGCGAAGAGGGGGATTTGGGAATTCGTGCTGCCATGAGACTGAGACCCTCCCTCCCTTCCATTTCCGTCCGGCTTTTAACGCGAGGCGGCGGCGGTAGAGACTCAAAAGAGGAGATGATGGCAGCACAGGGAAAAGAAGAAAAGAGAGCCATTTCGAGGCACAAGGGGGGAGGGATTCACCGACATAGCAGACTGTTGTATATCATATTCCCCAAGACAACATTATCAAGGAAACTAGTAAACACATGAAAATGTTGCGGTTGTTTGGTATTTTTTTCTCCTCCTTCGCGGGCCCTTCCCTGTTAGATTTTTCCAGGTCGACTCTACGACTGAGGAAGGAAGGAAAGAAAAGGAGAAGCAATAACGATCCGCAATCTCCTTTTTTCGCACCTGCCAACGAATGGCAAGATTTTTGTACCGGGCCCTTCAAGAATGCGAAATTGCTTCATACCCAATCTTGCAATTGCTATTTTTTGCAGACTCCCTGTATCTAAACCCATGTGAGATACTTTTTCGGAGCGCATACATAGGAAGTTGTTGGAAAATCGTGGCATGCATAACGCATTGAGTTGCTAATCTCGGGGTTTCTCTTTTCCCTCTTCTTTCTGCCGATCGAATCTCTTTCTCTTTTCCTCTTTCAGCGTGCGAGCAAATAGCCATAACGGATTCAACTTTGACCCCTCCTCTCTCTTTCCCTTACGAAAAGGTGAAAAAACCCTTTTTCTCCTCTCAGACCCTTCTTCATGCATATATTCTCGAGGGAAGAAGCCATTCTGCGAAAAGATGGCTAGGTTTTTTTCTTTTTTGGCACCAACGTCCGACAAATCATTTGAAGTACACACGGGAGGAAGATGCTGAGTTATTACTCCCCCTCCCTCTTCTTCTTCTTGCTAAATCGGCGCAATTAACGAATCGATTTCTTCTGTTGAGGATTTTTTGATGTTGTTATTGGTGTTGTGGCGGTTTTTCGCTCGCTTAGATGGAAAGGGGAAGGAAGCCTTTGTCTGTTGGTCGCCCCGCCTTCTTGCTAAACAGCTCTCCCTCCCCTTCCCTCCCCTCGAAGAGAAATGATCCCTAAAAACCTTTGTTATGGATATCGCCCGCGCTTGGGCAGGGACGGGAAAGGCGGAGGGAGAGAGAGGACTTTAATGACTTTAACGCTCCTTCTTCTTCCTCTTCTTCTTCCCCGGTACATCATCTGGGCAGGAGAGAGAGGTATGAACAAGAACACAACTTGTTCATGGACACTGGACGTTTGACTTGAACTTGTTCGTGAAACTTGGAAAAGACTGCTCCTTTTTAGCACGCCTCCATGCCAACCTAGAACTGGCCTCTATAAACAGCTAGTTAAAAAAAGAACACGAAGGGTTCCTCTACCTGTCGGCTTTGCGTTAGGTCGAAAGTAGAGAGCCTGGCTGGGCAGAAGAGCGCCGCATAAGAAATGAAGTAGAGGGAGGAGGCCAAGCAAAGCTCTCCTCCTGCCACCCCAGAGTCCGTCCGACAACGAAATTCCCAAATGGATGATGCTACACCGCACTAATGAAACAAACAGGAAAGAAGATGGAAAAACTGTTGGTTGGTCGAGAGATGAAGGAAAGAAAGGAGAAAGGCAGCAGCAGCTGTTCCTCCTTCCAGAGTCCCGACAATTAATTAGGAATGTCGACCCAGAGAGGGAAAGGGCTTTTTTGCTCCTCTCTGCGTGAGCGTGAGTCAGTCGAGTAGGGGGAATTTCTGGGTGCGATGGCATGCGGAGAAAAAAGTTTTGACCATCCTCTTCCTGCGACTTCTCAGCGGGGGTGAAAAGGAAGGAGGAAGGGTGCTAAAAGCTCGCGTCGTAGGTACAGTATATGTTGTGTGTGACTCCAAAGTCCCTCTTTTCCTCGGAATGAGTGACCCATTCCTCTCTCTTCTCTCGCCCCAAAAAGAGTCTTTTCTTTCTTTTGGTGCACTTTTTCGCCGTGTGAACAAAAAACGAAAGTAAGGAGAGGAGAAGTAAAAGTGATTGGCATTTGGCCGTTTGGGGCTTTGAGTTCCAACTTCTTTTCCCCTCCCTCATGCGTTCAAGTCTCCCCTCTTCTTTTCCCATCCAGAGTGCACAAAAATGTTTTTCCGCCGCCGAGTTTTTGGGGTTCCTATCTTTCGAACTTTGTTCAGTATGGCTGCCCAGGCTCTTCCCCCCACTTTCACCGCTTGACCAAAAGGAGACTCACAAACTGAAAGAGAAGGGAAAAACTCATTTGGCATTTCGGCGGCGGTGAAGGAAGAGGAGGGAAACTGGGACGGAATTTCCAAGCTTGGAAAATATTTGTCTGTGGCAAACAAGGCAAGAAAAAGTGAACGGGTTGGATTGACACAGAGAAAGGCAAAAAATAAAAGCTGCCGCTGGGAAAGATACAGGAGGGTGGGGGGGGATTTCCTAGATAAGCTCTTGGCATTCAGATTGTCCGATTGATTACGCAGACGTTCGTTTTGTGGATAACCATCTAGGGTCAACCCTGGTGGGACAGTACAGTCTCACTTATAATCTCTCTCTCTCTTTCCCTCTGCCATTGCGCTGGGCTGTTGCGGTGGCATACCCGCAAGAAGAGCAAAAAAGGTGTCCCTGGCTCCGCGCTGCCAATGGTTGGAGATGGGAGACTGCGATAATGACCGGGGGAAGGGAGGGGGAAACGGCGGGTGGGGGATTACGGACGACGCAACAACGCCAACGAAAGTTAAGACGACAAGTCCATCCAGAGAGAGGAAAAACTGTCCCTCCATCGTGGCTGGCACCCGCGGGGGGAGAGGTCACCGCGGGAGGCCTCAGCTGCTAGGGGTAGCTTTTGCCAGTGTCCTTTACGGAAATCAATAGCATCACTTGCGTACGTTACTTTCGGTGAATCCCGTACCCAGGAGTCAAAAAGAGTTGGTCGTGTCGGTGGGGCTGAGGGGGGTTATCGGAGCCTGGGAATCGATGGAGTCAGTCGGACATTCTTGCATACTTCATTGGCGCCCCACCTCGACGGGAGGAGCAGCAGCAGCGGCAGTCTCCGCCCCTCCCCCATTTCCCCACCCACGAATCTTCGGATTTGACCGTGAAGTTAGGGAGGGGAAGGAAGGGCAGTAAATGCCTTTAGAGAGGAGGAAGGGACTCTTCAGACTTAATGCTCACCCCATCTCAGTCCAAGACGAATGGGGTAAACAGGTCGGGAGGAGACCTCATGGGGTATTCGGCTGGGAGGGTGTGAAACAAAGACCCATGGGAAAAAGTTTCAGGTCAGAATTCATTGGAATGATAGAAATGCCCCTCATTCCGCCCCAACCGGGCCATGCTCGCATTAAGAAGGCAGCGGGGAGTAAATTCCGAGGTAGGAATGGGCGAGAAACAGCGGGAAAACCCTCCTCTCTCTTCTTCTCTTTCAGGTGAGCGATCTGTTTGTATAAAATTAAGGAAACGCGAAGGAGGAGACAATTTGGAGCTGGAGCGTGGGATCCAGTTTCTGGGGAGGAAAGGAAAAGGGTTTTCTTGGGGCGGCGGTCCCTTAGCTTTAGCGACGGTGTCAATTAAGATTCGCTGCGAAAAGCTCAGAAGAAAAAGAGGTAGACTCAAGATTGGACCCGAGAGATTTTTGGTCAGAGGCAAAAGGGGGGACTGCCGTGGTCTTCTTCCTCTGACTGGCAGTGCAGAGACAGATCCTCTCCTCCACGCCCCCCAATTCCGCTCGCCGTCCAACACCCGCGCTCCCGCTGCCAGATATGGTCAAAAATCATCTTGCGAGGGAGGAGGGGGGAGGAGTCGGCTCGTTCCATCAGCAGCAGTCTGGGTCTGTCTGTTCTGGTCATTTTCGTCCGTTTCCATTTCCTCTCTTATCTGTCGCGCCCATCTGGATCTCTTTCCCTCCTCAATTCCAAATCGCCAATCCATTTCTGCTGCGGTCCTGAGCAGCACTGTCTGTGGGGTGGGAAAACAAAACGATCCCACCTAAAAATGTGCCTGAAACGATATCTTTGCGGTTGTTCTATTCTCTTCGTCGAATCTAGTCATATTTCAAATTGGAACGATCTTTTTCTTCCCCCAAATCCCCTGCGTGTTGTTTAGGTCTCTTTTCTTTTTTCCTCGAATCCAGTATCCCACACCATTTCCTTCCTTTTTCGGCCCATTGGGATCGGGGAGGAGAAGGGTGAGTGGAAGAGGGGGGCAGTATATTTCTCTCTGTCGACTCGAGTCTCGACCTCCGTCCGACGTCCACCACCACCAAAAAAGCCACCTGGATTGGGACTAAAAAGAAGAGTTTCGTCCGTCCGGGGTATGTGAAGCAAAAGCGAGAAGGAAGACCCCTTCTTCTTTCACCTCCACTCCTTTCCCCCCATTCCATCCAAGCACAGGGCAACAATGGTGGGGGTGACCATCCCAGGCGCATAGCAGCAGCATTGGAACTTCGGAGGAGGAGGAGTGTGACCCTCCGCGACCCATAGTCGTCGTCGGAGGGAAGAGGGGACGGAGGAGGGGAGGTAGCGCCTCAGTCCACCACCACCACTTTGAACCCCCTCCCTTCTCCTCCTCCTCCTCCCCTGGTGCGCCCTCCCACAGCAGTCTTCACAGCTCAATACGCTCCAGGAAAAAAGATTGGGGCGTCCGCCCTCCCTCCTGGGCTGCTCGCTGCTATGGGACGGACGGACCGACGGACGCTTCTTTCTGTTTCTCAGCCTTCTCCTCAGTTGTGTACTTGCGCTGAGGAGGAGCGGACGTGCCAGAGAGACGCTCCCACAAAAGAAAAGAGAGAAATATCGTCGTCCTCTTCCTCGGAAATCCTGAAAAGAATAGAGAGAATCACAGTGAAAGAGGAGCTTGTTTTGTTCCCCGAAAGCTCTTTGCAGCACAGGGAAATTGTGGAACTTGAAACTCCATCTGCAGTGCCTTGAACACAGTGCATTTTAACGAGATTACCGGCCGAAAGAACACTTCTTTTTCTCCGTTCGGCTTCGCTCTCACACCATTAGAACTTGCTTCGGTAAGCACCGCATTTCTCTTGATAAGAGAGAAAATATCTGGGTGGGACTTTCTTCTCTCCCAAACCCCACACCACCTTTTTTATGCCCATTCCACGCCCTAAGCACCGTATCTAACCTTTTACCACTCCGCCGCCAAAGATCGGAGAAAAAAGGGAACGAACGGTATCTGTTTTTTGGGGAGGTGCCAGCCTATAGCGAGAGAGGGTGGTGGGGGTAATAAAACTCTTCTTGGCTTTTTCATGGGAAAGGTGAACTTTATGATTTTTTCGGGTCTCTCCCCTTCTCCTCCCTCAAGAGAGTAATCAGGGGAATCGACCATAAAGATTCCTTCCTCCTTTTCCCTTCACTTTGCTGTCGACATTGTTGCTGTTGCTGCTGCAAGATGGCTGTTCAAGTAAAAGCCGGAAAAATTTGTGGAGAAAAAGAAAGAAAAGGAAAGAAGAAGAAGGGGCTAAAAATTTCTGTTAGAACTGGCAGCTCAAGAATGAATCCTTCAGCTCCTTCTTATCCGTTGGTGGTCCTTTTCTTTGAGCTCCTTATAGTCGAGCCCTTTTCACACTCAAAATAAAAAGGGAGAGCAAAGCCCCCCTCTTTCCAAGTTTTCATCTGCACTCCTCCAGAAACATCCCCCTCTTCCGTTCCGTGCCATCCTTCAAAGCCCCTAATTTATAACTCCCCAACTCTTCTCTCTCTTTTTGCAGGCAAGGGCAAAAAAAAACCTCCCGAGAGGACTCCTCCAACAAAGATGAGTCCCGGGAAGAGCGTCTTCTGCACCTGGAGTTCGAGTCAACGGTAACAAGAAGACGATGGCCAGAAGCATGGCCAGGCGGAGGCTTTGGCCTCTGCTGCAGCTCCTGCTGCTGCTCAGCACCTCCGCCGCCGTCTTGGGCTACGAGGCCCCTGACGACTGCGAGCTGAACCCTCCTCCCAAAGGTGGTGACAGCCGCGGTGGCTTCTCCCTGACCTGCCACCTCTCCGCCATTAACTCGGACACGGAGCGAACCAACTTCTCCGTGATCCCTTCCAAGGGCACCTCCGCCCTCACCGTGCGGTGCTCAGACACATCGGCCCACTCTGCTCTGGAGGCGGCCGCCTTCGCCGACCTGTCAGAGCTGAGGGAGCTTGCCATCGTGGGCTGCAGGCTGGCCTTCGTCCCCCGGGGAGCCTTCCTCGGGCTGGAGAAGCTGGAGAAGCTTGTCATCACCACCTCTGCCAACCAGGATGAGGAGGAGCTGCTGGACGTGTCGCCTCAGCTTCTGCTGGGCTCCTCCTCGTCGTCGCCGTCGCTCACAGTGGAGGAGGGGGCCTTCTCCGGCCTTCCCTCTCTCCGCGTGCTGCAGCTTTCGGGAAACGGCCTCCGATCCCTCCCACCCTCTGAGCTGTGCCAGCTGCCGCTCCTCTCCCAGCTGGACGTGTCCGGCAACCGCTTGGCCTCACTCAGGGACGTCGCGGACCCGGAATCGGCGGACTCCGACTGCCTGGGCGCCCTCCGACTGCTCGACGCCTCCGACAACGAGATCTCCACCCTGGAGTCCTCCGACCTCCCCTCGGCCGCCGCACGCGGACTGGAGGAGCTGAGGCTGGCATCAAACTTTGTGGGCTTCGTATCTTCGCTGCCCGCGGGAGCCTCCCTCCGCTCGGTTGACCTGAGCGGCAACCGCGTCGCATCACTCCCGGCCGACATATTCGCCAACGCCTCCCGCTCCCTCAAGGACCTGCTGCTTGCCAACAACTCCATCTCCGAGCTGGAGGAGGACGCCCTGCGCGGACTCACCGAGCTGAGGAAGCTGGATCTGAGCGGCAACAGCATATCCAGTCTAGGGAAGGGAGTCTTATCCGATCTGTCCTCTCTCCTCGAGCTGGATCTGAGCAGCAACCGCCTGGAGAATTTGGGAGGAGATAATGAGGGCTTGTTTGCGTCCACGCTCCGCCTTGAGGCGCTCAGGCTGGACGGAAACCGCCTGGAGACGCTTCCTTCGCCGGTGTTTTCCCCGCTGCGGCGCCTCCAGCGACTTGACCTGTCCTCAAACTCCTTGCGAGAAATTGTCGGCGGGCCGCTGCCACTGCCGGAGCTCACACACCTCCACCTCTCCGGCAACGGGCTCTCCTCCCTGCCGGACGGCGCCCTCTCCAATTGCACCTCCGTGCTGGTGCTGGACCTCAGCCGAAACTCTCTTCGCGCGGCCCCCGCCGCCCTTGCCGCGCTCAGGGATCTGCAGACGCTGGACCTGAGCCGCAACGGCATCTCGTCGCTGGAGGGCGCCGCCTTCCTGCGCCTGCCCGGGCTGTGGCGGCTGCAGCTCAGCCACAACCGCGTTTCCAACGTGAGCAGGGAGCTCTTCTCGGCCCTCTCGGCCCTCCAGGTGCTCGACCTCTCCTCCAACGCCGTCTCCAGAGTGGAGAGGGGCGCATTCGACGGAAACCAGAAGCTGCAGGCCCTCCGCCTGGACGCAAACAGGCTGACTGACATGGAGGGGCTGTTCCAGTCCCTTCCCGATCTGAGCTGGCTCAACGTGTCGGACAACGCCATCGGAAGCTTCGACTACGGCTTCCTGCCGCGCTCGCTCCACTGGCTCGACGTCTCCCATAACCTCATCACCGAGCTGGGCAACAGCTTCCGCGGCAACGACGGTGCGGAGGGCGGCGTCTCCGCCCCTCGCCTTCGTGAGCTTAAGGCCTCCTTCAACCGCCTGAGCCAGCTTGGCCCCGGCAGCGTCCCGGACGGGGTCGAGATCCTCCTCGTCAATGACAACGCCATCTCCCAAGTCGTCCCCTACACCTTCTTCAAGAAGACCCGCCTGAGGAAGGTGGACCTGTCCGTAAACGAGCTCCGCTCCGTCGACCGCAATGCCCTCAGGCTCTCCTCCGACGTCAGCCGACTGCCCGACTTCTACCTAGGCGGCAACCCGGTTGAGTGCGACTGCGAGATGGCCTGGTTCAAGGGCATCAACTCTGCGGCCGGCAGCGCCACACAGAACTACCCCATCATACAGGACATTGAGTCCATCTACTGCCGCCTTGTCTACACGCGGGAGGTTTCCTATGTGCCGCTGGTGGAGGCCAGGAATGAGCAGTTCCTCTGCCCCTATGAGACACACTGCTTCGCCCTGTGCAAGTGCTGCGACTTTGACGCCTGTGACTGTGAGATGTCCTGCCCGGACAACTGCACCTGCTACCACGACAACTCCTGGTCCAAGAACATTGCCGTCTGCTCCGCTCAGGGCTTCAACGACCTGCCCGAGCAGCTGCCCATGGACGCCACCGAGATCTTCCTGGACGGCAACGACCTTACCGAGCTGGACAGCCACACCTTCATCGGCAGGAAGAACCTGCGCGTTCTCCACCTCAACGCCTCCGGAATCCAGGAGGTGCAGAACAAGACCTTCAACGGGCTCAAGTCCCTCAGCGTGCTGCACCTGGAGGACAACCGCATCTCCTCTCTCCGCGGATACGAGTTCGAGGGCCTGACAGGGCTGAGGGAGCTCTACCTGCAGAACAACGAGATCTCCTTCATCGCTGACGCTACCTTCAAGTACCTGCGAGGCCTGGAGGTGCTCCACCTGCACGGCAATCGCATCATCGACTTCCCCGTGTGGGGCCTCACCTTCAACCCCTTCCTGGTCAGCGTGAGGCTGGCCGAGAACCTTTGGTCGTGTGACTGCGAGTACATGGAGAGGTTCCGCTCCTGGATGTCCGTCAGCAGCAGCAAGATTTTTGACGCCGAGTCCGTTGCCTGCGTCTCCAACGAGGCGGACAGCGACAATGGTGAGAAGAGCACCGCTGTGGCCAACGTGCGCATGTCCGACTTTGACGTCTCGACATGCACCGGCTCCGGTGGCGGCAGCATGATGCACTCTGTCCAGGCCACCACCCGCGTTCAAGAGCTGGTGGACGAGGACTACCTCCCCTTGTTGGCTGCCACCCTGGCCTCCTTTGCCCTCGTCCTCTTCGTCCTCCTGGCCGCCTTCCTCTACCGCCACACCCTCCGCGTCTACATCCACTCCAAATACGGCGTCAGGGTATTCGACAGCAGCTTCAGCGACGACGGGGACAGGGACAACGTAGAGACCGGTACCCTGGAGAGCGGCAGCAACAGCAGCGGAAGCTCCGGGAACCACCAGCACCAGCACCAGCATCATCAGCGCCTCTTCGACGTCTTCGTCAGCTACAGCCCCAAGGACGACCGTTTCGTCCGTGATGTGCTGGCGAGAGAATTGGAAGGCGGAGGAGGCGGGGACGGCGAACCCCAGCAGAGCCCCAGCTACCGCGTCTGCCTCCACCACCGTGACCTCCCCAGCACGAGCAGCAACGGCCTGGGCGTGGCAGACGCAGTGGTGCAGGCCGCCGCCGCCTCCCGCCGCACGGTCATCGTCTTATCCGAGAACTTCCTCCGCTCCGAGTGGTCGAGATACGATTACAAGTCCGGCCTGCACCAGGCTTTGAGGTCTGGGCTCCGGCGGAGGCTGCTGGTGGTCACGCTGGGAGACGTCAACTCTCGTGACGTCGACCCAGACCTGCGCCTCTACCTCAAGACGTCCATCGTGCTGCAGTGGGGAGACAGGCTCTTCTGGGAGAAGCTGAGGTACGCCCTCCCTGACGTTGTAAAAAAGAACGGCGGCAAGAGCGGCAGCAGTGCGAGCGTGGCCAGCGGGCACATGTTGGCCGCCAACTTGCAGCAGGCGGCGGCGGCGTCGCCAGCGGCGTCGGGGCTAGGCAACAACAACGTGGTGAAGAGCGCGGGTGTCGGTGTCAGCACCATCAGCAACGGAGTCATGAGTCATGTGAACGGCGGCGCCGTGAATGCCGCTATGGCTGCCGAAGCCGAGGGGCACTACTACCACCAACCGCGCTATGCCACCTACCTTCCCCCTCCTCCCCCTTCCTCCGTCTCCACCCCCGTCCCCTCCATCACCAACGGCGGCAGCCTCATCAACCACCAGAGGATGCTCCCGTCTCCTCCCGTCCTTCAGCAGCAACCGCAGCACCTGTACACGCTGCAGCAGCCGCAGCACTACCACCAGATCGTGATGCCCAACCTTCCTGGGCCTCAGGTGCAGCAGCATCCTCCCCAGCAGCAGCAACAACAACATATGCTGGCTTCCTCCACCTCTCCGAACCGATCGGTCGTCATGCACATCTGAGAAAGAAAAGTGGAGATGAAAAGAAAAGAAATTGGAAAAGAAATGGTGGAAAAAGGGGGCGATAACGAACTTTCTTTTCCGGAGCTGTGATTCAACTTTTACCATCGAGAGAACTGAAAGCTAAGTGCCACCGTTAACCCTCCCCCCTTTTCCCGTTCGACAAAAACACTTCAATGGACAATGGGGGAAAGAGAAGAGGAGGAGTGGCTTCGTGCCCAGAGCAAGGAGAGTAACGAGGAGGAGGAAGAACCAGACTTCGAGGATCGCCAGTCATCATCGTTGGTGGAGTCTCTTCATTGTTCGACACAAAGTTTCTGTGTCAACATTTGAGGAGGGGGAGGGAGAAGAGCAAATAGAAAATTGAACACCTCCCCAAACAACCGCCGCCGCCGCCTCCACTCGACTATTAACTGGCCTTTATTGGAGGAGGAAGGAAGGAAGAAGAAAAGGGAAGAAAGAGACCGTTGCCATCGTCGCCGTCGTGTGCTTGTGCACAATCTTTCTTTTTCCGAGGTCTGTCTCCCAATTTGTCAGATGAGAATCCGCCCACACACACAAAATCCCCCTGCAAAAAATGCACCCCGCGTGGACAGAAGAGAACCCTCCCTCCCTCTTCCGCTCAAATATTTATGCTTTTGTCGTCTCGAGAGAAAGATGGAAGTGGAAAAATAGGAGGAGGAGGAGATGGGAAAATACCTGTGATAAAAGGGTATCCTTGTTTTTGTGAGGACGTCCGCAAGTTATTATTATCTGCTAAAGGTGAAAAAGAATAAAACCGAAAATAAAAATTGCTCAAAATTATCCGACCGTTTTGCGTCTCCTTTTTCTTCCATTTCGTCCATTTGCGATCCTGACATTCCAAGCCGAGAATCTGATATCGCGTGCTGCTGAAGCGGTGGCCGCAGTCGTTTTCCTTCTTTCTCTTCCTCTTGGCGGTGGACGTCAGACTGATTGAAGCCGATTGGAAAGGGAGGAGGGGTTCCCGTTTAATTGGGGGAGGAGCTGGCGATGGGAGGCCGCTCTGGAATTTCTTCCTCTTGCGGCAGGGGCAATCAATTAAGAAACCCTGAGGGGAAGAGGTGTGGGTTGGGTATGGGGTAGGAGGGCATCAGGTGGCGCCGTGCATGCCTCTATCCTTCTGCACCACAAGGGTTTTGATGGGCGTGTAACTGTCCGCGAAAAAAATTATTCTGCGTGCAGGAGGACTCGCGAAAAATGGACCTGTCTTCTCGTGCGACGACGAAGGAGAAGGATTCCGATTTCGCAACTTGCACTCTGTATGTCCACGAATAAAATGATCCATAGAAGCTGAATGGAGAAACGATAGACTGCCGTTCGTTCCTTGGCCATAAAAAGAACTGCTAGCCCCCGAAATCGGCTTACGTGAGCAAATTCTGGGCTTCTCCCTCTTGGCTTCTTCTCGCTTTGATTTACGCCTGGCGTGATCGCGGGATTATCTTCTCCGTCTTTTCTTGTTCGTTGTGGACGTTGTGGAAGAAGAACCCCGGCGTCTCTCCCCCTACTTCAATCTCACTAAAAATGCCAAAACACCTTCCCCGTTTCATTTCCCGGAAGGCGAGCGGTACTTTGTCGGCGGAGGCTGTTGCCCTGCTGTCGGCTGGCAAGAAATTTACCATTTAAACCGGGAAATGAAGAGAAGCTTTTCTGCACAGGTTGGCAAATCCTAAGAGAGAAACTTTTGTGCTACATACCCCAGAGAGAGTAGGAACGTCATGACACGCCTCTCTCTTCTTTTCCCTCGAACGTAGTGCTCGCTTGGATCTCTGATTACGCCCCATCACGATGACCGCGCTGTGGAAAACGGCGATTTCGCCAGAAAAGAGCCCCAAACTCGAAACTGCAAGAGACTCCCCTCCCCTTTCCCACTACTACCACCTTTTTTGTGCAACACACGAAAATGAGGAAGAAGAGGAGCAACATTCCGCAGCAACAGACGCCTTCGTATAAAAAGAAAGAAGAGTCTCTCTTCCTTTTTTGGGAAGTCACTACGCGCCAAAAGTGGAACGCCCCTCCTTCACTTTAACAGGAACTTTGACACTTCCAGACCCTCCTTTTCGAGCAACAGTCATCATGGAAAGAGAGAAAAAGAGAAAATATCAAAATTCGGTCGGGCTCACGGAGGAATGTCCATTCTTCTGAGTTTTTTCCTTCCTCCTTTTTTATCGGAGTGGCGACTCACCGACCCGTGAAATTCGAGGCTCGCGGAAGATTCGAAAGGGAAGAAAAAGGGGCATAAAACTCCCTCCTTTTTTTCCGCTCGTCGCGACCACCACCGTAGGTTCCCCCCCTCTTTTTTGCCAGATAAAAATTCAAACCATGGGGCGGGGGAAGGAAGGAAAAGACTTTCCCGCAAAAAAGGGTCTTGACCGCTAGCCCGCAGTCATGCCCAGAGGATTTTTCGAAAGTCTCCCTTTTTTTCTCGGCTCGCCCGATATGTGGGAAAGCGATACGCCCCATAACTCCCGTGTCAGGACCCAACCAACCCTTTTTTGCACATTTCGAAACCCTTCCTCCCCTAGTACGTATATCCCTAGCGGAGTCGAGTCGCTGCTGCTAATCACCGTCATGCACTCTTCCTTCCTTTTCCATCGTCGTCTCTGATCTTTTTCGTCGAGATATCGCGGATGGAGGATCGCAGAGCGGCCGTCGCATGTCAGGGGGAAAAGGACAGCAGCGAGGAGGCATAGACTTGTATTCATATTCAGTTTGCAAAAGATATCGGTTGAAAGAGTCATTGACAAAGCAAAATGTTTTTTTTGTTCTGAAAAGACAAAGCGAAAACTTTTTTGAAATATTTAATCTACGGTTAGTAAGCCCCCGTGACCACCAGCCAGGCAAGGATCTCCCCCTTCCTCTCCTCCCCCTCTTTTCCTTAAAGGGACCCCCGGGGTAGAAGTCGGACGGACATCCAAGCTCACCCGAGACCCCTCTCCGAGCGGGCAGGATCGGTTTTGCATGAAATGCGAGGGTTGAAGGAAAAGAGGAGGAGGGGGATAATTTCCCTCTCTTCTCGACTGTTGACAGAGCGGAAAAAACGCGTCTCCTTCTCGTAAGAGATGAGGGGAAGAAAGAAATCTTTTCCCCACTTATCTCCCCTTTCCCCTCCGTATGGTATGCCCATGCGTGCGAGCGTACATACTAGTTGGTTTTTATTTTCCTTGCTCTTGCTTGCCAAAAAGGCCACGGTCGTCGTCGCCGTCGCCGTCACCGTCGCAACTCAGAATCCGAGTGAGGTGAAAGTACCTCTTTTGCTCATTTTCCCTGACTCCGCCGCCGCCACCTGCTCGAGAGAGAGGCATACACATACAAACACACACTCGGGTGGAGTGATGGGCATGGCTTAATTCGACTTTCTTTCCCTCTCTCTTCTCGTTTCGCGATGCCAAGAGTTTTGCCAGGTGGCGGAGGAGGAAAAGGAGGAAGGGGCCAAGGATGAGCTGAGTACCTCCGCTGGAATGGAATTGAAAACGGGTTTCCTTTGCATACCTTTACGTAGGACAGTCAGCCACACATTTATCCAACACCTTGCCATATCCTGGTGGATCATTTTTCGCTGCTAATCAACATGCATCTAAAATTGTATTCCAGCATAATTGGCAATCTGCATCAAAATTTTGCGTTGCGAATTCGGCCGTAAAGGTCAAGTCACATCCAAAATTGGAAGGTGGCAAAACACACTTTTCCTCATGTCTTTGCGGCGGCGGTGGCCTTGCTCTAAATTGAAATGCAATCCGATGCTGCCCGCCTATTTCCCCCCAACCCAAGAGTCAGAAAGTGGTGCTCGCCATTGTGGTATCAATTTGCTCCGTCCCCCGCGGCGGTTTCCCTCCTTACTTACGAGGGGTTGAGAGTTCCTCCCCCTTCTTCTCACCCTCTGGTGTGTCCGTTGCTGAAATGGAAGCCGGGCAAAGGCACGCACTCACACACTCACGCAATCAAGACCTCAAGGATTTTCTGGAGGAGGCAAAAAACGGAAGAGAAGGAGTATCTTCCTCCTCCTCGGAAGGAGCGGGATGGAATAAACCTCCGGAGTCACGATGAACTAATTTTGTCTACCCACCATTTTCTATTTTCAGGGATAAGGCTCTGCTCACGCAAATAATTGATCGTGTTTCCTTGGTGCTTCTTTGTCGCAGAAGAGGAGAACACTATGAGCCTTTGCCAGGGGACGTGAATGTATCAGTAACCTCAATTTCCCGCAGGTAACTGCGCTATTAAAGGGTGCAAAATAGACTTAGCAAAAAAACCTGGAGTATATGTATGTGTGAGACATTGAAACGGTCCTTAGAACGCAAAAGGAAAACGAGGTGTTGTAACTTTTTTCTTATATTGTCGCATTCATCCGGCCATCCTCTCTGCGGCCAGACAGGCGGCCCCTCCGACCG
>JAAUYJ010173039.1_pt1 | contig 15570 bp, 10 predicted proteins | sample 7278031 | NCBI WGS metagenome assembly JAAUYJ01 (sample SAMN14350222, study PRJNA611818) | marine sediment metagenome | isolation source: surface marine sediment (1.8m) | place: French Polynesia: Moorea | collected 2018-08 | reverse complement strand
GGGCCCCGCGGTTGCGCATCGAGGGAGCGCGTCTGCAGGTGGCCAAGCAAACTTCCGATCGAGGTGTGCCCCGGCTGTGGCCGGTTCCGGGCGACAGCCCTCAAGCGCAGCCATCGAACCGGAACCCATCCGCGGAACCGCCCGGACCGCCGGAGGCAGCCGGCGTCGGCTGCTTGCTCGACCTGATCCGAGACCTGCGACGCGAAGCCGACGGCTACCGGACCATCCTCGACAACATTCCGGTCGGCGCCGCGGTCAGCGAGTCCGGTCCCGACGGCAGCAGGATCGCCTACGCCAACGAGGCCCTCGCCCAGCTCACCGGCTATCGCGTCGCCGACATCCTCAGCGCCGATGCCGGCCTGTTCTACGGTCCCGACAGCGACAGCCGGGCGCTCAAGGTCTTGCACATGGCGCAATCGGAAGGCCGCGCCGCCTCCGCGGAGATGCTGATCTACCGCAGAGACGGCACGACCTTCCCGGCGCGGGTGACCTTGGCCCCGGTCGTGGACGAGTCCGGCACCGCCCGGGGCTACATCCGGATCTTTGCCGACTGCAGCGACCTTTTGGCCCTGCAGAGGCTGCGGTCCCAGATGGCGTCGGCCGGCGGCGGCAATCCCGACGCCAACTTCCAGTTCACCGCGAACCTGATCCACGAGCTGCGCACACCGCTCAACGCGATCATCGGTTTCGCCGACGTGTTGCAGAGCGGGATCTTCGGCGAGCAGCCCCACGCCAAGTGCCGGGAGTACATTGGCGACATTCTGGAAAGCAGCCGGCACCTGCTGTCGCTGGTCAATGAGATCCTCGACCTCTCCAAGGCCGATGCCGGCCGGCTGGAATTGAGCGAGACGGTGGTCGACGTCGCCGGCACGATCCAGACCTGCACCAAGATGATCGCGCAGAGTGCCAGGCAGAGCGAGGTCGAGCTGTCGGTCGCCCTCGCGCCGGACCTGCCGCAACTCTATGCCGACGAACGGCGCGTCCGGCAGATCCTGATCAATCTTCTGGCCAACGCCGTGAAGTTCACGCCGAGCGGCGGCGAAGTCCTCTTGACCGCCGACCGCGATCCCGAGGCCGGCGTGTTCGTGTCCGTGCTCGATACGGGGATCGGCATGCAAGAGGCCGATCTCCCGGTCGCCGTCGCACCCTTCGGGCAGATCGAGACCAGCCCGCACGGGGGCGACCAAGGCACCGGACTAGGCTTGCCTCTGACCAAGAAGCTGCTCGAGGCCCATGGCGGCCGGCTCGAAGTGCTGAGCAGCGCTGGCCGAGGGACGATCATGGTGGCGCATTTTCCGAGCGAGCGAGTGGTGGGATGAGCCGAAGCTTTCGCAGCGATTGTCTGGACCCTCGCGTCAACGGCCGCGCGCAAACGAGCGTTTTCACGGCCCGGCGCCCCGGTCGCCGTGCCGACGAAGGCGCGCCCGCGCTTCGCGAACAGCCACTGAAGGCCGCGCAGGACGAGCGTGAGGCGCTCCGTTACATCGCCGAGGCGATCCGCGCCAACCCGGAACGGGCCGACGAGCTCGTCGCAATCGCGATCTCGCGTCATCCCGACCTGGCTCATCGGATCCTGGTGGAGAGCATCAAGCGGTGCCCTTCGGCTGCGGGCAAGATCCTGGCGGCGGCCCGCCTGTCGCGTGCCATCGGGGCGCGTCTCGTCCTGGGTGCCGTCCTCCTGCTGGTCTGTCAGAAGCTGTTCGGCGCCGAGGCTGAGGCGCAGAGCGCGGATGGCGCGGTTCCGGATGCCGGGCCTGGCGGCACACCGGGCCAGATGGCCGCCTTCCTGGCCGGCCTCAACGCGGCCCTCGCCTTGATGCCGGGCCGACCGGCGCAATCCGAACCCGCTGCCTTTGCCGAGGCCGAGCGCCTGGACGACGTCGAAGGTCACGACGACAGGATTGTCCACGCCGCGCCTGCGCAGGTCCGCGCCCTCAAGACTTCCGGGCCCGGGAAGCCGGCGGCCGACAACCTCGACTTCGGCACGCCGGTACTCGGTGACGGCCAAGCGGCGGCGCGCGCGCACACGGGCCATCCGCATCGCGAAGCCGAGGTCGAAGCGGTTTTGGAGACATCGACCGAAACCGACGTCCAGCCGCCCAGGACGCCATTGAGAGAGGCCGCGCCGGCGGCACGGCTGCCCAGCGAGCCGCCGATCGACGATGTGAAAGGCGGCATGCAGGTCGGCGATCCCGTCGCGCCTTCGGCTCCGAGCGAGCCCGAGGCCGCGCCGATCCAGGATTGGCTGATGCGCCAGCACGCGCGCGGCGACAATCTGCTGCGCGGCGGCGCGGAGGACGACGTGTTCTACGGCGGTTCGGGCAGCGATCTGGTGCTCGGTGCTGCCGGCAACGACCGGCTCTGCGGCGGTGGAGACGACGACCTCCTGATCGGAGACCGCGGCGACGATCTGGTCTTCGGCGGCAAGGGGGGCGACGACCTCTACGGCGGCGACGGCGACGACCAGATCGGCGGCAGCAGCGGCGACGACAAGCTCAACGGCGGCGGTGGTGACGACCGGCTGTCCGGCGGATCCGGTGCCGACCTGCTGGACGGCGACAGCGGCGACGATCTCGTCAACGGCGGCGCCGGCGAAGATACGATCTACGGCGGCGCCGGCAGCGACGTGATAACGGGCGGCCGCGACGACGACACGGTCTTCGGCAGCGACGGCCACGACGTCGCCGTCGGCGGCTTCGGCGACGATCTGCTGGACGGCGAGGTCGGCGACGACATTCTGTCCGGCGGCGCCGGCAGCGATATCCTGTCCGGCGGCGTCGGCGGCGATTTCCTCGCCGGCGGCGCCGGCAACGACATTCTGCGCGGCGGCGACGGCGAAGACTGGCTTTCCGGCGGCGCCGGCAGCGACGAGCTTGAAGGCGGCGCCGGCAGCGACACCTACGTCATTTCCGCTGCCGAAGACGGCGTCGACGTCATCGCCGATCACGAAGGCGAGAACTGGTTGCGCATCGAAGGTTATCCGGCCGACGCCGCCGTGCAGGGCGAGCTCCAGCAGGGCGGGGATCTGCTCGTCCTCGTGGTCTCGCCGGAGGACGGCGCGCAAGCGGTTGCCGTGATCGAGGATTTCGAGAGCGATCCCGAAACCTTGGCAGGAATCGAGATCAACGGGCGTCACGTCGACACGGAGACCTTGATCCTCGGCACGGACGCGCCCGCTTCGGTCGTGGCGGACGAGCGGTCGGCGCTCGGCGACGCCGTTTCGGGAGATGCGGCGGCCGAGGCCGATCCCTTCACGCTGGAAGGCACATCGATCGAGATCGTCGCCGACGAGATCGGTCAGAACATCGTTCAGCTCTTGGGCCAAGCGCCGGAGAACGGCGTTTGGGCGCAGATCACCGAGAGCGGCGACCTCGACATCCTGGTGCGCGACGGCGGCGGCCGCGACGAGCTGGCGGCGCGCCTCGAGGACTATCTGCACGATCCGGGCGTGCTCGCGGGCGTGGAAATCAACGGCCGCAGCTTGTCGGTGGAGGACTTGATCGCCGGGCTGGATCTGCTCGGCGAGGCCGCCGGGGGGATGGGCTCCGAAATCGACCCGGATCTGGCGCCGTCCCAGTTCGACAGCGAGGAGACGGGCGATATCCCCTCGCTCCTGGTCGACGCCGCTGCGTCGGCGCTCATCGATCCGAGGGCGGATGAGCTGGAGACCGAGGAAGCCGAGGGGATGGGTTTATGAACGTCGCTGCCGGCCATCCGCCCGGCGATCCCCTGTTGGCCGCTTTGGGCCACTTGACCCGGCGCTTCAACCGGCCGGTGACCTTGGCCGAGATCCGCAGCCTCTGCCCGGGCGGAGCGGGTCCGCTGGACCCGCAGAGCTTCCGCCTGGTCTCGCGCCGCCTGGGTTTCCGGATCAACAACGCGCGCGTGACGCGCCACAGCGTGGCACAGCTTCCGGCGCCCTTCCTGCTGGTGCCGCGCCGGCGCGACGGGGTCTATCTCTTGCTCGAGCGCCACGGCGACGGGTTCGAGAGCCTGGACCCGGTGACCGGGGCGCGGCGGCGCATGACAGCCGATGAGGCCGTGTCGGCGGGCCGCGAGGCAATCCTGATCAAGCCGGTGGCCGACAAGGCCGAGGCCTCGGCTTGGCGGCGCCTGCTGCGCAAGCGGCTGGGCGGCGCGATCCGCGAGCTCTTGCTCGCGTCCTTGCTGATCAACCTCTTCGTGCTGGCGCCGCCTCTGTTCCTGATGACCGTGTTCAACAAGGTGATCACCTACGGCGCCCTGGACACTTTGCACGTGCTGGTGATCGGCATGATCGCGGTCTACGGCTTCGACGCGCTGCTGCGCGGCCTGCGCGGCTACATCTCGAGCCACACGGCGGCGCGGCTCGACGCTCTGATCGGCTCGGAAGTCGTGCACCGACTGTTCCGTCTGCCCTACAGGCACTTCGAGGCCACCTCGCTGGGCGTGATCAACGAACGGCTGCGCCAGCTGGAGGTGATCCGGCAGTTCTTCTCGGGTCAGATGCCGCTGGTCCTGGTCGACATGGCCTTCGTCGTGCTCTTCTTGGGCGTTCTCTTCGCCATCTCGGCGCAGATCGCCTGGCTCGCGTTGGCCGCCATACCGCTCTTCGTCCTGATCTCCCTGCTGTGCCATCGCCCGCAGGCGCGGCTGGTGGAGCAAAACTTCCAGACCCAGGCGGCCAAGACCTCCGTGCTGGCCGAATCGGTGAACAACGCCATCACCGTCAAGTCGCTCGGGCTGGAGCCCGAGATCGACCGGCGCTGGGGCGAACGCCTCGCGCAGAGCGCGGCCACCGGCTTCAAGGCCGGCAACTTGGTCAGCGCCGTGGCGGCCGCCGGCAACGGCCTGCAGCACATGGTGATCCTGGCTATCGTCTATTTCGGTGCGCTCGAGGTGATCGCCGGCAACCTGTCGCTGGGCGCCTTGATCGCGGCCAACCTGCTGGGCGCGCGCATCCTAGGCCCGGCGCGCAAGGTCGTGTCGGCCTGGTCGCAGCTGCAGGAGGTGCGCGCCGCATTTCGCCGTCTCGACGCGATCATGGAGGCGACGCCGGAGAGCGCGCCCGGCGCGGTCACCGAATCGCCGACCCTGAGCGGCCGCATCGATTTCCAGGAGGTCACGCTGCGCCTGTCGCCGGACCGCCCGGCGGTGCTCGACAAGGTCTCCTTGGCCATCGAGCCGGGCTCGATCGTCGCCCTGGTCGGCGCTTCCGGGGCCGGCAAGACCAGCCTGGTGCGGTCGCTACAGGGTATCTACAGAGCGGACGGCGGCCGCGTGCTGCTCGACGGCGTTGACGTCGGCCCCATCCCGCCGGCCCACCTGCGCGCCCAGATGGCCGTGGTCCCGCAGGAGGTTCAGCTCTTCGCCGGCAGCGTGCGCGAAAACATCGCCATCGGCCTCGACGGGGTCGACCCGCAGCGCGTCGTCGCGGCCGCCAAGTTCGTCGGCGCCCACGGCTTCATCGAGCGCTTGCCCCAGGGCTACGACACGCCGCTCGCCGAATCCGGCAACGGCCTCTCGGCTGGCCAGAGGCAGCTGATCTGCATCGCCCGCGCCGTGATCCGCAACCCGCGCATCCTGGTGCTCGACGAAGCGACCAGCGCGCTCGACGGCGAAACCGAGAGGCACCTGATGGCCAATCTCAAGCGCGCCCACGGCGGGCGCACCATCATCATCGTGTCGCACCGCCCGGCGCCGGTCGCCATCGCCGACCGGGTGCTGCGGGTCGAGGGCGGCGGCGTGACGCCGCTCGCCGCGCGTCCCAAGCTGGTCCGGCTGCCGCCCCGCGACGGCGCCGCCGCGCCGCTGCGCGCGGCTCAGGAGGCCTGAGGCATGGCCGAGATCGCGCCGCGGCCCATGAGCAAGCATTACGCCGAGTTTCTGCCTGCGGCTCAGGCGGTCTCCGAGCGCGAGCATTCGCCGGCCGCCCGGCTGCTGATCTTCTGCGTCGCCCTGGTCGTTGCCGCCGCCCTGCTGTGGGCCGGCCTGTCGCGGGTCGAGCGGGTAGCGAGCGCGCCCGGCCAGGTGCGCCCGGCCGGCAGCGTGATGAACGTGAACCACGGCGAGGGCGGCCGGGTCGTTGCGCTGCGGGTCCGCGAAGGCGCGCGGGTCGTAGCGGGCGAGGTGCTGCTCGAGATGGACCCCGTGCTGCTCGAGGCGGAGGTTGCCAAGATCAAGGGCCGGCAAGCGAATCTCATGGCCGATCTGGCCCGGCTGCAGGCCGAGGCCGAAGGCCGGCCGATCGCCTTTCCCGCCGAGCTGACGCTGAGCCACCCGGAGCTGGTTGCCGCCCAGAGCAAGCTGCACGAGGCGCGGGGCAAGGCGCTCTTCGCCGAGCGCACGGCGGCGGAGCGGGTCGTGCAGCAGCGGCGCAGCGATTTGGTGGTCCTGGACCGCCGGATCGCTCAGCTCGGCCACAGCCTGGAGCTGCTCGAGGAACAGCGCAGCACGACGGCCAAGCTGATGGATCAGGGCTACTTCCCGAAGCTGCGTTACCTCACGCTGCAGCGCGAGGTGAGCCAGGCGACGGGACAGTTCGACGAGGCCCGGCAGAGCCGGCCGGGCGCCCTGGCGGCGCTGGCCGAGTCGAAGCAGCAACTGGCGGCGATCGAGCAGAACTGGAATGTGGAAGTCTTCGAGGCGCTGTCGACGACGCTCGACGAGATCGAAGCCAACAGCCGCCTATTGGCGCAACAGGAGACGCGGCGGCGCAACCTGGTGATCCGCGCGCCGGCGGCCGGCGTGGTGCAAAATCTGGCGATCAAGAATGTCGGTCAGGCCGTGGCCCCGAACGAGCTCTTGATGACGGTCGTGCCCGACGCCGAAGGAATCGTCATCGAGGCGCGCGTGCCCGACCGCGACATCGGCTACGTGGAGATCGGCCAGCCGGTGACCATCAAGGTGCGGACCTACGACTTCATACGCTACGGCACCCTCGACGGCCGCATCGAACGCATCGCGGCCGACGCCACCAACGACAGCGAGACCCAAGAGACTTTCTTCCTGGTGCAGGTCTCCGCCGACGCCAAGACGCTGGCGGTGGACGGCACCGAACTCGCGCTCGCGCCGGGCATGCTGGTGGACGTCGACTTCCACATCGGCGAGCGCTCGATCCTGTCCTACCTGACCGACCGCCTGATGACCGGCACCGCGACGGCCTTTACCGAACGCTAAAGGGAAACAGGGGCACCGGAGGCGATGTCCGGTGCCCCTGTCTCGTGAGGCGCTGAAGCGCGCCGCTACTCTTCGATCACCTTTCTCATGTTATCCGGGCTGGCGTACTTCTCGACCTCTTCCTTGAAGTCGCGGTTCTCGGAGCGGATCTGCCAGACGTGCCAGAGGATCCAGAGCACGATGGCGACGAAGGCCATGATCTTCTCGGAGCCGACCCAAGGATAGATGAAGGTGACGTCGGCCAGATCGACGGCCCAGCTCTCAACGGGTGTCGTAGACATCTTGTTTCTCCTAGACCTGTGATCGGCTCAGTTCGAGGGGATGAACTCTTGCTCGGCGGCCACCATGGCCTTGCGGGCTTCCTCCTTCTCCTGCTCGCTGGAGAAGTCCAGGCCGAGCAGCTCGACCTCCTTGGGAATCCGCAGCACACCGAAGGCGGCCAGGATCTTCGCCAGGATGAAGGCCGGTACGAAGCCGAGCACCCAGAACATGATCATCGCGCCGATGAACTGACCCCACGGCGTGATGACGGCGAAGCCCTCGTAGGGCGAGGAGGGATGGCCCCAGAGCACGAAGCCGGCGATCACCAAACCGATGAAGCCGGCGTAGCCGTGCACCGCCACCGCGCCGACCGCGTCGTCCACCTTGAACTTGCGCTCGACCCAGAAGTGCAGCTTGTACATGCCCCAGGTGCCGATCGCGCCGATGATCGCCGCCTGGATCGGGTGGTAGAGATCGTTGCCGGCCGAGGCCGTGATGATGCCGGCCAGGCCGCCCGAATAGGTCCAGAAGGCATCGCCGCGCGAGACCATGTAGCCCATCAACATGCCGCCGGAGAGCGACATCAGGAAGTTGATGGTGATGGCGCTGAGCGTGGTCGGCGTCAGGTAGATGGTCGTCGCCGTCATGGTCGCGCCGGTGATCTGACCGCCGATCGTCTCGGCGTCGATGATCGGCACGTTGCAGGCCACGTAGAAGCCCCAGAAGCCGGTGTAGATCAGGAACAGACCGACGCAGACCAGCCAGGGGTTGTGCGGCAGAATGTCGCGCGGCGTGCCGTCGGCGGCGAACTTGCCGAGCCGCGGGCCGAGCACGACCAGCACCCCCAGCGCGCAGCCGCCGGCGATGCCGTGGATCACGCCCGAGGCGTAGGCGTCGTGGTAGCCGAGGATCTGGACCATCCAGCCGTTGTAATGCCAGCCCCAGGCGGCATCGATCGACCAGGTGACCGAGCCGATCAGGATCGCGAAGAGCCAGAAGGCGAAGGAGCGGATCCGCTCGATCACGGCGCCCGAGACGATCGAGGCCGCGGTCCAGGCGAACAGCAGGAACGCGGCCCAGAAGACGCCGCTGATTCGGTCGTCCAGGCGCGGCACCATGCTTTCGCCCCAGGGCGTGTAGGCCGCGGCGAAGCTCGGATCGGGATGGCCGAGTCCGCCGGTGATCCCGGGCCCGCCGGGGAACGCCCAGTAGATCCACCAGCCGAAGAAGAACCAGGTGATGGTGACCAGCGGGATCAGCATCGTGTTCTTCATCAGCGTGTGGAGATGGTTCTTGTGCCGGCTGGCGCCGACTTCGTAGACGCAGAATCCGACGTGAATCAGGAACATGAGTGCGACCGTCACCCAGTAGTAGAACTCCGTGAAGACGGTCGTAAGAGCGCCAATATCGGTATCCATTTTCCCCCACCTTTCTGTTGGCTCTTACGGTGTTTTGCCCCGAGCCCATGGCCGCTCCGGCCGCCCGCGGCGTCACGTTACTTTCCTACCTCCTCCCCGTTTTCCGTTTCCGTCGCTGCCGCCCGTCGACCGGATCCCCCCGGTGTCGCGGCGGCTCATTCCGTGCCGGCGCCCATGAGGTCGCGCCGGGCCCGTTCGAGATGCTCGACGATGACGCGACCGGCCGCATCCACGTCCCGGCTGCGCAGCGCGTCGTAAAGCTCTCGATGTTCCCTATTGTAAGCCTCGATTCGTTCGCCGGAGAGGATCTGATCCTTCATGCCGTCCCACTGGGCATGGCCGCGCACGTCGTTGATCTGCTGGTAGAGCCAGACCATCAGCGGGTTGTGCGTGCACTCCGCGAGCACCTGGTGGAAACGCTCGTCGGCGCGCGAGAAGTACTCGCTGTCGTCGCCCGAGGCCTCGACCCGGCGCAGCGCTTCGTCCAGGCGCTCGAGATCGCGGGCCGTGGCGTTGACCACGGCGAGCCGCGCCATCTGGGGCTCGATGCCCAGGCGCACCTCGATCAGCTCCAGGGGGCTGGTCAGCTCCGCGATGTGGCCCTCGCCGAGCGGCGGGCGGTAGCTGACGAAGGTGCCGCTGCCGATTCGGCGGGTGACCAGATGCGATTCCTCGAGCCGGCGCAGGGCTTCGCGCACCGTGTTGCGAGAGGTCCCGAAATGGTTCGCGAGGTCGCGCTCGGCCGGCAACCTTTCGCCGTAGCTGTAGTTGCCCTCCAGGATGGCCTGGCGAAGCCGCGCGGCGATCGCCGCCGAGCCACCAGACACCGCGGCCGGCAACTTGTCCTTCAGGTCGTCGCTGTCGGGGCCTGCCGTGGCAGCCTGTCCCGCGCCAATCCGAACCATTTCCAATCCATTACAAAGAATCGGTTTGAAATCGGCTCAGTAATGTGCTGCATTATCGCCCGTTAGGTCAAGTATATCAAAGCCCCCCGCCGGACCGGCGGAGGGGTGCGGGCACCGGGAGACAAGCTCAGAGGTCGGTCATGGCCCTCCCCTCACACGTCAAATATCTCGTTGTCGGGGCCGGGATTCACGGTCTCTCGACCGCCTGGCACCTGGCCGCCAAGCTCGAGGCTCAGGGCAAGGGTGGCGGCCAGGACATCCTGGTGCTGGACAAGACCGCGATCGCGGCCGGCGCCAGCGGCATCGCCTGCGGCGTCGTGCGCAACAACTACTTTCAGCCGGCGATGCGCGAGCTGATGGCGCAGTGCGTCGAGGTCTGGGAGAGCGATCCCGAGGCCTTCAGCTACCACCCCGTCGGCTACATGCAGATCAGCCCCGAGGCGATGCGCGCCGACGTCGCCTCGACCTACGAGCAGCAGCAGGCGATCGGCTACGAGTCGGTCTTCGTCGAAGGCGAGGCCGAGTCGCGCGCCTACATGAAAGGCCTGTTCGACGACTGGCAGGCGCGCGGCATCACCTCCGTGCTGCACGAGAAGAAGGGCGGCTACGCCAACAACACGGCCTCGATCTACGGCCTGGCGAGCAAGGCCGAGGCGCTCGGCGTGCACATCGCGACCGGCATCAAGGTCACCGGCTTCGAGACCGGCCACAACTCGGCGGCGGTGACGGCCGTGGTCACCGACCGCGGCACCATCGCCTGCGACCAGGTCGTGGTCGCCGTCGGCCCCTGGATCAATCAGCTCTGGAACCTGCTCGAGCTGGCCAAGACGGTCTCGATCAAGGGCCGCGACGGCAAGATGCACGACGACATTCCGATGTGGCGCTACTGGGCGCTGGAGGAGGGCACGCTCGGCGTCGATCCGGATCTGCAGAAGACCAACGACGGCCAGATGCCGCCGGTGATCCACGTCGATTCCGATGCGCCGCTGATCTCCGATGTCGACGGCTCGGTGATCACCGAGGAGATGTGGGGCATCTACTACAAGCCCGACTTCAACTTCGGCGGCATCCAGGGCGGCGCCATGCCTTACAAGGTCGACAAGCCGGTCGACGAGGTGGCGATCGATCCCTACGGGCCGGATTCGCCCGAGTTCATCGTCGACGACAACTTCGCCCACATGTGGTGCTCGGCCCTGGCGCACTGCCAGAAGCGCTTCGAAGGCAAGATCGTCAAATACAAGAAGGAGGCCTCCGGCGGGCTCGGCTGCTTCACGCCGGATTCCTTCCCGGTCTTCGACCGCTTCCGCGACAACGTCACCGTCATCGCCGACTCCAACCACGGCTACAAGATGATCGGCGTCGGCAAGCTGGTGGCCGAGGAGCTGCTGAACGGCAAGTCGGCGCTCTTGGAGCCTTTCCGCTTCTCGCGCTACGCCGAGGGGCGGTTGCACCCGGTCTCGAACAGCCCCTTCCCGTGGAGCTGATCGGAGACGGGGGCCGGGACGCGAGTCCCGTTCTCTAAGCTCCCTGCCGCGGGTGCCGGCGGGAGCGAATGCATAACGTCCACAACAACGTCCGAAGGACGGGTCAGAGACGAGAGAGGGAGGGAGACGACATGGCGCGAAGTGCAAAAAGCTCGGCCAAGAAAGGCGGATCCAAGAAAGGCGCTGGCAGCCCGCGAAAGGATACCGATCTCGAGCTGCATGTGAACGCCCCCGGCCGCGCGCGACTGGTCAAGCAGGTGCGCGAGAAGATCAAGGAACTGGGGATCACCTACATCTACTACCAGTTCATCTCGGTCACCGGCCGCATCGTCGGCAAGGGCATTCCGGCCGACCATTGGGAGCAGATCGCCGAGCGCGGCTTCCAGCTGGTCTACGGCTCGACCGCCAACCTCTATACCGACCGCCACGGCCAGTATATCGGCTACGGGCCCGAGGCCTCCGAACTTGTCGGTATTCCCGATCCCGAGACCTTCGTGCAGCTGCCGTGGGACAAGCGCGTCGCGCGCGTCTACTGCACCTGCTTCCGGAACCGCGAGGAGGACGTCGATCCGGGCGGGCATCTGACCTCCGACTGCCGCGGCAACCTGCGGATCATCCACGACGAGTTCCAGGAGAAGCACAAGGGGTTGCATCTGCGCCACGGCACCGAGCCGGAGATGATGTGGCTGAAGCGCGGCGAGGACGGCCTGCCGGACGGCGGCTTCTCCAAGCCGAACTGCTATCACATCGACCAGTTCGAATCGCTGCGCCCGACCTTCATGAAGGTCATCGAGTATTCACGGGCCATGGGCCTCGACATGATCCAGGGCGATCACGAGGACGCCCCGGGCCAGCTCGAGCTCAACTTCACCTTCGACGACGCCCTGCGGACCTGCGACCGGCTGACGACCTACCGCCAGGTCTGCGCCCAGGTCGCCCGCGAGCAGGGCCTGATCGCCTGCTTCATGTCGAAGCCCTTCATGGGCGTCTCCGCGTCGGGCTGCCATCACAACCTGTCGCTCTGGACCGGCGGAAAGGACGAGGTCAACAAGCTCGGCAACGACAAGCTGCCGGGCCTGGAGGGCGCCTTTACCTATCGCAAGGGCGGCCAGAACCACTTCATGCCGGACCCCAAGATCGATCCGAAGAAGCCCGGTCCGATCGGCCTGCAGTGCATCGGCGGCGTCATGGAGCACCTGGGCGCGCTCACCGCGCTCGGCTCCTCGACGGTGAATTCCTACCGCCGGCTCTGGGACACCGGCTTCTGGGCGCCGGTCTTCGCCGACTGGGGCTATCAGAACCGGACCTGCGCGCTGCGCGTCTCGGCGCCCGGGCGCTTCGAATACCGCTCGGTGGATTCCATGGTGAACCCCTATCTGATGGCTGGCGCGCTCCTGAAGGCCTTCGACGACGGCATGGTGCGCAATCTCGATCCGGGCGAGCCGGAAGAGCGCAACATCTACGAGGCCATGGAAGCCGGCAAGATGGTCAAGAAGCTGCCGATGTCGCTCGGCGAGGCGCTGCAGCGGCTCGACGACGACGAGGTCATCAAGGCGTCGATGCCCGACGAGATGTACCGCGTCTTCACCCACTACAAAGGCGACGAATGGGAGAAGTTCAACCACACGGTCACCGAATGGGACCTGCAGACCTATTGGGACTGCCTGCCGTGAGGAAGGAGCAAAGACCATGTGCGGCATTGCGGGACTGATCCACCGCGGCGCCTCGGCCGACATCGGCTCGGAGCTGACGGCGATGCTTCAGTCCTTGAAGCATCGCGGGCCGGACTCGACCGGCTTCGCGCTCTACGGCAACCCGGCCGGCGAGCGCTACGTCATGCGCTTCAAGGTCGCCGAGCAGGAAGAGGCCCGCAAGGGCTTCGACATCCATCACAAGATGCGCGAACGCAAGGCGGCGGTCGACGAACGCATGGCGGAGCTGAAGGCCGAGATCCTCGAGGAGGACACGGCCACCGAATACGCCTACCGCTACCTCTTCAACCACGGCGGCGACATGCGCCGGCTGGCCGACTACATCGAGGACATCGAGGGCGTCGAGATCCTTTCGCTCGGCCACGCCCTCGAGCTGATCAAGGACCTTGGCGATGCCGGGACGGTGTCCGGCCAGTACCGCCTGCAGGGCTTCGACGGCACCCACGCCATCGGCCACACGCGCATGGCCACGGAGTCCGACGTCGACATCCGCTCGGCCCATCCCTACTGGGCCTATCCCTTCAACGACGTCTCGGTGGTGCACAACGGCCAGCTCACCAACTACTGGGGCTCCCGGCGGGCGCTGGAGCGGCGCGGCCACCGCTTCATGTCGAACTGCGATTCGGAGCTGATCGCCGTTTACATCGCCGACCGGATCGAGCAGGGCGACGATCTCGAATCGGCCATGCGCCGCTCGGTCGACGAGCTCGACGGCGTCTTCACCTATCTGGTGGCGACGTCCGACAGCCTCGGCATGGCCAAGGATGTCATGGCGGCCAAGCCGATGGTCCTCTACGAGTCGGACGATTTCATCGCCATGGCCTCGGAGGAGGTGGCGATCCGCAGCGTCTTCCCGCACGAGATCGACACCTACGATCCCTACGAAGGGGAGGTTCGGGTATGGCAGAGTTGACCCGGGAGCACGAATCCCACCGCATGGGGATGCACACCGAGCAGCTTGCCGGTCGCACCCAGCAGGTCTTCTTCTCGCCCGAGGAGGGCGAGAACTTCACCTACCCCGGCGCGCCGGACGTGGACTTCAACAAGCGCGCGGAGTTCGACGCGGCCGAGCTCGACAGCCAGGCGATCAACCTCAAGATCCGCGAGCTCATGGAGCAGGGCAACGGCACCGTCGTGGTGCACAACCCCGGGGCCAAGCACTCGCTCGGGGTCGGCATCCTCAACCGCCTGCAGCTCTACTTCGAGGGCAGCCTCGGCTACTTCGGCTGCGGCCTGATCGACGGGCCGAACATCCGCATCAAGGGCCGCGTCGGCTGGTCCTGCGCCGAGAACATGATGGCCGGGACCGTCGTGATCGAGAAGAACGCCGGCTCCACCTTCGGCGCGGCGATCCGCGGCGGCGATCTGGTCTGCAAGGGCGACGTCGGCGCGCGCACCGGCATCGACCAGAAGGGCGGCACCATCATCGTCGGCGGCCGCACCGGCGCCTTCTCCGGTTTCATGATGCAGCGCGGACGCATGGTCGTCTGCGGCGACGCGGGCGTGAACCTCGGAGACTCGATGTACGACGGCACGATCTTCGTCGGCGGCAAGATCGACGGCCTGGGCGTCGACGCGGTCGAGGCCGAGCTGACCGAGCTCGACGTCGCCTGGCTCAAGCGCAAGCTGGCGCTCTACGACGTCGCGCCGAAGAACGGCGTCGAGAACATGACCAAGATCGTCGCCGGCAAGCAGCTCTGGAACTACGACAACCTGGAGCCGGCCGAGAAGAAGCTGGTGCTGTGAGGTGTCCAAATCGAGGAAACGTCAATTGACTGTCACCCTCGGGCGTGACCCGAGGGTCCATGGTGGTGGCTGGACCGGGACCCTTGTTCCTTTCGGACAGGTCCGTGCCGCGAGCGAAATGGATGCTCGGGTCAAGCCCGAGCATGACAGTTCTGTCAAAGGGTGAGCGACATGACTGCCGAGAAAGCCATCCCCCAAGAGGCCCCCGAGACCGAGGCCAAGAAGCCCAAGCGCAACCGCAATGTGCTCGGGCAAAGCTTCATGTTCCCGCCCGAGGTGATCGACGACATCCACATCAAGTCGGAGCTCGGGCGCTACCGCATGCGCGGTTTCTCCCTGTTCAAGAAGATCCCGACCTGGGACGACCTGACCTTTTTGCCGGGCACGCTGACCCGCTTCGTCATCGAGGGCTACCGCGAGAAGTGCCTGACCAAGACGGTGCTGGGTCCGCGCGCCAAGCGGCCGCTCGAGCTCGACATTCCGGTCTACGTCACCGGCATGTCGTTCGGTGCGCTGTCCTACGAGGCCAAGACCGCGCTCGCACGCGGCGCCACCATGGCCGGCACCGCGACCTGCTCGGGCGAGGGCGGCATGATCCCCGACGAGCGGCGCTATTCGGTCAAGTGGTTCTACCAGTGCATCCAGTCGCGCTACGGCTTCAACCCGCACCACCTGCGCCTGGCCGACGCCTGCGAGTTCTTCATCGGCCAGGGCTGCAAGGTCGGCCTCGGCGGCCACCTCATGGGCCAGAAGGTGACCGACCAGGTGGCCGAGATGCGCTCGCTGCCGGCCGGCATCGACCAGCGCTCGCCGGCGCGCCATCCCGACTGGCTCGGGCCGGACGACCTGGCGCTCAAGATCGAGGAGATCCGCGAGGCGACCAACT
>JAAUYJ010142665.1_pt1 | contig 15584 bp, 26 predicted proteins | sample 7278031 | NCBI WGS metagenome assembly JAAUYJ01 (sample SAMN14350222, study PRJNA611818) | marine sediment metagenome | isolation source: surface marine sediment (1.8m) | place: French Polynesia: Moorea | collected 2018-08 | reverse complement strand
CTCCCCCTTCCTCCTTTTCTCTTTGTCCGTCTGTTGATTTTTCTGACCCTCGGTCCGTGGGCCATTTTTTCTCCCCCCTCTTCCCCACTTTTTTTCTTTTTCTGGGTGCATTTTTGCGACCTACCCACAGCTCTTCTGCTGCGGGGGAAGGGAGAACAAGAGTCTTTTTGGGCTGCTCGGCCAGGTGCGATTTTCCTCCGGGGCTTCCTCCTCCTTTCAAAGTTGTTTGGGCCGTTTCTCCCCCTTTTCTTCGCATACCTTCGAACTAGAACATGGTCATTTTCCTCTTCTCCCCTCCCTCCCCCAAACTGCTCATTCTCTCCTTCCTTCCTTTCCGCGCCGATGGCCCTTCCCCTCCTCCTCCTCATCTTTGCAGTGCGCCACACAGTGCCCTTAGCATAGGCGAAATTCGAGAGAGCCTCACATGAACTTTAGGCAAATGTCTTCTTTCATCCAGTGGGCGAATAGATACTTGATTGCTAAATGTGTTTTTACTTTTTATTTCCAGGTAAGCACCACTGCCCTTCTTGCGTTCGTTGTTCGCCTATGGACAATTCTCCTCCGCTCGTTCCGAGCCCATCCTTCAGCCCCAGGGTGGTTTTCGGGGCAAGAGCTCTTCGCTCGGGAAGAAGAAGAAGAAGAGTTTTCTGGGCGCATGCCTTGCCGCGAGTCACCATTTTGAAAAAGAGAGACCTCTCGTTCCCTCCCTCCCTCTTATTGGCATATTTCGGGGAAGGGAGAGAATGGGCAGGAGGGAAGACCCTCGGGGTCCGAAGCCATCGCCGCAGCCCGCCTCAAAAGAAGAGAGAGACCCGTTGTTGCTGTTGAATGGGTGGTGGGAACAAAAGGGAAATTCGCCTTTTCTTCTCTTCTTCTTTTTTTACCCCGCTCTTTTTCCTCCCCCTCCGCTGTGCCCGCCCGTCTCAGGAGGAGGAGGGAAAAAAAAAAGTCCGCATAGCTTCGCCCTCCAAAAAAACATTCATTACCAGTCTGCTTACAATGCAGAATTCCACACTCCTCTTTGCTTCGGGTGCCAAAACCCTCTCGTCGCCCCTTACACGTTGGCGCACGTGTCTCCAGGAATGCGTTTTCCTCCTTTCGCTTTTCTCCAAAAATGCTTGGGACCCAAACGAAAACTTTATTCAGGACATCTGCGCAAAATTCCCCGTCTGACATTTTCATACATTCCTCTTTCTCCGTGAGAGAGTGTATTTCTCCCCGTTCCCCTCCTTCTCGCAATCACCCTCTCGCACGCGGGCTGCTTTCACCCTATTCTGACTCAACGTCGTCGTCTCCCGCCACTTCCTACTCAGACGGAAAGAGGAGGGAAAGGGGTCTTTTCCGACTTTGGCTGCTCCCCTCCCTCCTCCCCCCGTCGGCTGGGCGGGCGAGTCTGCCAACCGGGCGAGATGGCGTAATTTGTCATTGTCTGGTGCTCATCACCCCACTCCTCCTCCTCCTCCTTTTCCACCCCTTTCCCTCCCTAGTTTTCTGCGCTGGCAGTGAAACAAAGCTCGTCCCTCCCCTTCCCCCTTTTCCCCCAACGGACCAAACTCATCCGACAGCCAAATTCCCCAGACTAAGGAAAAGGGAGAGAAGGCTCATCTTCATGGGTGGAGGAGAGGGAGGGAGAGCTTAGGTGGATTCAGCCCGCTGCTCACGCATTCAGATGAAAAAAGTACAGCGAAAGAAAAAGAAGGGGTAGCGAGACCGACCACCTCCTTTTCCCATTTTCCGAAAAAGAAAGTTTTTTCCTCCCTTCTTCTTCCGCCCCTATACCCGAGACCGAGAGAAAAAAGGCGAACGGGGAGCTGCAAAACTTCTTTTCCTTTTCCGATAGATAAGGGAGTAGGAGCGGAAAACGAAAAAGTCCCCCTTTTCCTTCGAAAACAAATAAGACTCACTCCTAGGCAAGGGGGGGAGGGAGGCCGCCTACCGCACCAAAGTGTCTCCTTCTCTTTCTTGAAGAGGGATCCCCTCCCATTTCCTCCACTTCTCCGATCCATGTTTTGGAACGTCCCCTTCTTCCCCTTCCCATTTCCCCCCTCCTCTTCCTATTCGGGCGACCGACCAACCCGGCTACTACTACTGTACACGGCGGGCGAAGGAGGGCTTTCCCCCACCCCGGCAACCCCTTCGCAAAAGTGGCCGTGTGTATATATAGAGGGAAAGAGCCTTCCCTTCCCTTCCCCCTTTCTCTCGGCTTCGCTGCAGAAACCATGCGTGTCAGTCAGGAAGATGGATCGATGGAGCCGCCAGAGGAGGGAGGGCTCTCTCTCTCTCTTTCCTCTTTTCCGAGGCAGACACGGTTTCCCCCTTTGCCTCTTTCCCCCCACCCCCCCACCCCCTCTCCTCCTTCAGAAAGCAGCAGCGTCAGAAGAGAAGAGAAGAGAAGGGTGGGGGAGCCTCTTCCTCCTCTGCCTGTCTCTCTCTCTCTTCTTCTCCCTCCTTCCGCCAATCACCATCATTCCACACCTCAAGAGAGAAAGGGGGCTCTTCCTCCTTTCTCCCCCTCCACCGCCTCCGCCACCGCCACCGTCCTCCGTCCTCCCCTCTCGTGTGATTGACAGATGCCAAGAACGAACCCCCTCCCCCTTCCACCCTCCTCCCATCCAATGCCGGCGGAGGAGGAGGCGAGAGAATGAGTGACGGGGGAGCGACGTCGAGGGAGGGGGATTCGACGGAGGGAGAGAGAAAGGGGGAGGAAGAAGTCCCAAGGGCCTTTCACGGCGAGGAGGGGAGAGAGGAGTCAGCTCCAACCTAGCTGGTACAGGATAACGCTCTCTCCTCCCCCTCCCTCCCTTCCGCTTTCGGAAGAGACTTTTTTGAGGGGAGGGAGAAAAGAGGGTTTGTGTGTAGGAGGAGGGAAGGGGAGAGAAATGGCTGTGGAAATGCGTCATCTCCGCTCATAATGACGGCTGTAAAACTCAGCCCTCCCTCTTCTTCCTTCCTTCCTTCCTTTTGGCTCGTTCCTTTTCAATCTGCCTCCGCCGCAGTTGACGAGGGGGGATGTGTGCTGTGTTGTTGGCTGCTGTGGCGGCCATCACGGCCTCGTATAAAAGCTCTTCCGCCGGCGGTATCAACACTTCCTTCCTCCTCCTCTTCGCTGGCTGAATGGGCATTAGGGGGAATGTGACGGAAATAAATCTCCCCTTACCTCGGGTAAAGGAGAGGGAAATGGCTGTAGGAAGAGTTGCTTGTACGAGGTAATCTCTCTCTCTCTCTCTCCACTGACGGCGAAGGGAGAAGGGGGAAACTCGTTTTCGCGGAACACCTTCGCTTCGGCCGACGAGAGGAAGAGAGCTCCAATCCCCTCACTTCGCTCGTTCGGTGATTGCAAGGTTCCTCCACGAAAAAAGGGAAGGAAAAGGGTTTTTCTCCTCCCCCTCCTTTTCCACCGACGTTGGGTGATCATCGCCGACGACGCTAAAAAGCCTCGCTTCTCCCCGATATATCGACCAAACGAGCATTTGTCAGGAGAGAGCAGCGGCGAGGCTGGGTGAGGACCAGAACCTTCGGAAAAAAAGTGACGCAGTCATTCCCACATCGGAGTATGGGCTGGAAAACGAACTTTTTTGAATTATTCCGCGCAATTTCTCTGTTTTGCCGGTCTGGCAATTAGCTCGGATCAAAGGGGAGAAGAGCGTGCGGGCTATGAATAATTTCCGGAGGCTCACCCTCCCCACACCCAAACTTTCGAACCAGACAAGTGAGAGGGGGAGCTCTCTAGTGGAATGGATTCATATCTCCCCCCCTTCTTCCCTTTTGTCTTATCTGACTGTCGGAGTCTGGTGGGAGTGCGGAAAGAGGAGCTGCTCCACTAGGCGAAAGAGAGAGAGAGAGAGGCAGATCAAGTTGCAATTATCATAAGAGCTTTCGTTTCTCCCTCTTTCCTCTCGCGGCAACCAGATATCCCTTTTCTCCACTGTACTACTTCTACACGCTTTTCTTCCCTCTTTCCATTTCCCCATTCGGTCATCCATGTGAGAGGAGGAGAGGAGGGAGCGACGCGATGGATGCTCCACTCTCCTCTTTCCACTTCCATGATGTTATTTGCCTTCCAAGAAGGAGGATGGGGGGGAGTGCGTTCGTACACACACGCACATACACACACAAGCAAGCAAGACCCTTCTTTTCCCTCCCCTTTCTCTCTGTCTCCCGGCGGCGGCAGCCGTTGCTGACCAACATTAGCCTAATGCAGTGAGGAGGAGAGAGGAAGGAAGGAAGAGGGGAGGAGGGGGAATTTGTTCCCGAGAGCATAAACGCTGATTGCGAGAAACAATAACGCGAAAGCCTCTCCTCCTTCATCCGAGCGAACGACGGCCGACGAACGGACAATGGGGGAAAGGAAGCAGCAAATGGAACTACAAACAGCTTTTATCACTTATTCCCTCTCGTTCTTTCCCCCGAAAAAGGTAAATGAAAATAATCTGACGTGAGACGAGAGAGAGAAAAGGAGGAGGAGGATTTTTGTTTCTCCATCTCTTATCTGATGGGATTCCCACTTACCGCGATGATGTTTTTCTTCTCCTCCCTCCCGATCCATTCCATCCTTGATGGACACATTTTTTCCGAATAAGAATTCTCTCTCTCTCTCTTGAAAGGAAATGTCCCCACGAATAAAAAAATTCTCGACAGCATGAAGGAGATTTTTTTCTCCCTCCTGACCAAAACTTGGGAGACTTTTGCATTGTCGCGGCGGTGTGTATAGCAGTCGTAGTAGCATACCTGCCCCGTCCGTGGACAGTTCTTCGGTCCACCTCTTGTATAGATGCGACGGATCTCCTGACCTGTCCCCCCCATCCCCATCCCACCTCTCTCGCCTCTGCCTGTCTCCGCGGAACCCCCGCTGATAGTCCCCCCTCTTCCTCCCCGGCCCCTTATCTGGACTTCGGTCTCTCACTCCGTTCAAAGATGCTGCTGCACCTCACCCTCCTCCTCCCGACCCGAGACGAGAGGGAGGGAAAGGGGCAAGAAAAAGGAGGAAGAGCGGTCATCCCACCGTCCGGAAAAAAGGGAATACGACTTTTCCTCGTGTGTGAGGTACCGAGACTCTAGTTCCCCTCCGAAAAGAATTTCCTTCCTCCTTGCTCTGAAGCAACAACACCACGGAGGAGATGGAGGGGAATCGATTTCCCGCAGTTAAACTGAGAATAAGAGTGAAGGGAAAGAATTAAGGGGAAATTGGACTCAATTTTCCTGACCAGTAAATTGGATTTTCTTTCGGGAAATCATTTTAAGCGATGGGGCCGGGAAGGCGGCAGATGAGTTTTGACCCGAATTCTGGCCAACTTTTTTTCAAGGTTGGACAGAAGAGCTCTCGAAGGGCCTCCCCATCCTCATTCCCCTCTTCCCTGTGTGTGACAGGCAATGTGGCTTTAAAATTTGACCTAGAAGAGAAAAGGGGGAAGAGATGGAGACGGACGGACAGAGAGGCATTCCTTTCCTCCCCCTTCTCCTCTTCCTCCCCCTTTCGCAGCAGCAGCGGAGGAGGGGGGGAGGACTGCCCGACTCTTCCTCTCGTCTTTGTAATGGATGGATTTGTAGAGGAGAGTTGTCGTTGGCACGTAGGTTGAGCTTGAGGAGGGAGGGAGAGAGGCTTCTCAAATGACCAGATCGGAATCTCGGCTTCTGCCGCCTCCGCCGTCGACGACTACGGCCGTCCCAAGCCCCTTTGCCTTGCCTTGCCTGGGTTTGGGGAGGGGGGCGAAACGTCCAGTCCACTTCTCCTAAGCACCACATTGACCTCTCTCCCTCCTCCTCCTCCTCCTCGCTGCTGCCGCCTTTGCAAAACGATGGCATGTAGTTCTTTTCTATTCCCAGAAAAGGGGAGGGAGGAGAGAAAGAAGATAGTGGCTTTGCTCCTCTTGGTGACGGCGGTGGTGTTGCACGGTCAGGGGGAAAAAGGGAAAAAGTCGTATTCTTGGCAGACAATTCTTTCTTTCTTTTTTTCAATGACGAAAGGGAGGGAGGGGAGGAGGCGACCGAAGCCGCACGTCGGATTGGCGGCATCCATCACCCGGGAAAAGAAAAGGAAAAAAGGGAGGAGGGGAGCTTTGCTTTTCTTCTTCTTTTTCTGGCCTGTCCACTACTAGCCCTGTCCTGCCTGCGCTGGCGGCGTCCGAGAGAGTTGTTTGTTACATATGTCACAGGGGAGGGGGAGAGAGGAGGGGCACTTTTGACAGCCGGAGAGGGGAGAGGGCGACATTATTAATGACAGGCCCATATCGACTAATTTGACACATCAGTCCCTCTCCCCTCCTCATGCAGTGTACCCCCTCCCCCCTCCCCGCTTCCTGTGAGGAAAAGAGGAGGAGGAGGATACAACAACGCTGCACTGTTGTCGGCTGCGGCGGCGGAGGAAGTCCGTTAATATTTGAGATGACGGTGTCGATACGGACGGGCGGAGGGGAAAAGAAAGTAGTCAGTCTTGCCTCACTTCTTTTTTCTCCTGGCTTGTACACAGAATAGTACCCACCTTATTCTTTCATACTCTAGTATGAGTAGGCGGGGGTGACAGAGGTGGGAGGGGAGGGGTGTGACTTGCTTGACTGTCCGTACGTCCCCGCCTCCTGACGAAGGGTAGGGGAGGCCGCCGAGAATGGTTGCCTCTCCTCCTCATCGGCAGTATACAAGTTGTCGTAGATAGGTATACAACCATAGTGAAACATAGCGTAGCACACAGGAAGAAGTGGGGAGGGGGGGGGACTCTCATCAATTATCCAGGAGGCACCGACGAACGAACGAACGAGCGTAGGAGAAGATAGTAGTAGAACAAAGCGTCGGGCGCTCCGATATAATAGCCCTCTCCTTCTCTTCCTTTTCTAGCTGCAATACGTGGTTTATGTTCCTCCGTTCACGTCTATCGGAGGGCGATGAAGCCTCCCTCCCTGTATGGGCTTGGAATCGCTCGTTAGGAGTCATCTCCTCCCCCTTTTCCTCCTTTTCTTTCCTTCGTGAGGCCTCCCTCCCCCTCCCCCTCCTCCTTTTCCCCCCTTGGCCATACCTGTCGCGCTCACTTACCCACCGACATGAATAATGTTTCTTTGCTCTTCTGGATGCCGTCAACAGCTAGTAAAGAGCTTGGAGCGGCGGCGGCGGCGGAAAGACCAGAGAGAGCGCTCCTCCGCCTTTCCTCCGCCACCCGCCGCCGCCGCTCTACGCAGAGCGCCCTTGTTTCTGAAACGGCGGCGACGGCGGCGGGAAGGGAAAAGAAAAGTCGGCGCCGGGACCAGAAAGTGGCGGCGGCGGCGGCGGCGGCGGCAATGTTCACTGAGCGGAGCGGCGGCGGGAAAGCCGAGTCTACGGAGGCGCCATCTGTTATCTCCGCTGCAAAGCTCCTTTTCTCTCCCTCCCTCCCCCCTCTTTTCCGTTTGCTGAATACGATACTGGCAGCCGTGACAGGGGGAAGAAAGATGGTGGGGGGGAGCGGGTAGGAGGGGGCGGGGAAAGGGAGGGAAGAAGGCCCCGGCCTGTGACAGCTTTGTTTTATTACCAGCGGAAAGGCGATACTTCTGATGGATTGTTGTGTGTGAGTGTCTAGTCGCCGCAATAGCTACAGCAAGCACTGGTCTGTCTGTAGTATGTAACGGGAGTAGGAGGGGGAGGGCGGAGCAGACACATGTGGGCTATTGGGTCAGAGAGGAGGAGGGAGCTGCAGTCAGGCCCACGGCGGCGGCGACGCTGATGGTGATGCATGGAGAAAGTCAGATTGATCGAATAGGGAGGGAAGGAGAGGAGGCCTCTTCTCGCCGCTACTAAAGCATTTTCATGGCCGCTACGGTCGGTCGAAGGGTCTGCCGATCAGGAGGGAAGAAAAAGAATTTGCTGACTGCCATATATGCCAAGCTACGTACGATCCCTCTTTTTTCTCATGGCAAAAATGCACCTCTCCGCCGCCACTCGACTCCGGCTCCTCTTTCCCATGTCAGGCGATTTGTTTGCCCAAGTTGACATGAGTAGTAGTGGGGCTAAGTGGAGGAGGAGGAGCAAAGAGAGGAAGGGGGCTTGCAAACGGGAGAGCTGCATGAGCGGCCACTTTTAACATTTACATAAACATACATCATAAAGCCAGCCACCTACTCGAGGAGAGAGGGGAAGACGGAGTAATGTGCTGAGATTAACGTCGAAATGATTATCCCTCCTCCTCCACTTTTCTCCGAGCTCCGCCCCCCTCCTTGACTGACGACTTTTCTTCGGGCGAAGAACCTGACAGGAGTTGTGGCACATTTTTCTCTTCCTCTCTATTATTCTTGGGCCCCAACGTAGCTGGATCCCTCGCCATTTAATTAGAGACCAAGCAGTCTGGACTTTCAGCTTGCAAAGTCTTAGCAAAAAGGAGATTATGATAGCGAAAGGTAGGGTTTTGGAGGAAGGCGAGAGAATTTTATTGACTACAAACGTCAGGGCTTTGACAGATTCCGGGGATTCCGTCCGGGGCGTAAAACTATCCAGGGGGGTTGTGTTCGAGGAGGCATCGCGGCAGCTGCTGCTTCCTGGCTTGCTCGGGATGTTTATGCCTAGGCATGTGTGGTGTAGTGGGGAGAGAGAAGGTGAGAAGAAAGGGGGCATTCCTCTTCCTTCCTCCGTCTTTGCGGTTCTGTCGTCGCTCGGTTGTGGTGTTGCTGCCTCGGTGGTGGTGGGATCGAGATGGCTGGAGGAGGAGGAGGAGAGCTGTGCTCACCTGGTGCGAAATTCGCCAACCGAAAGAATAACTCATCAAACTTGATTGATGATGAGTAAGGGGCCCAGGGGGGCCGTATTCGCTCGGGGCACATAAATTATGCCGTCGTCGGCAGCAAGGAGCAATCAAAAAGTCAAAAGTCAGCATTGATTGGGGCCTTTAGGGGCAAATATATTTTTTTCTGTCTTTTTTTATTTCGGGCGATTCCCGTACCCTTTGCTTTGCTTACACTCATGCCTTGCCTGCCCGTTTGCGGCGAGGCTCAAGAGAGAGGAAGAAAAAAATCTCTCCACTTGAGCTCTGCATCCCTCTCCAGTGTGAGTGAGAGATAAAGGGCCTGACTTGGCTGTGCCTATACTATAGCTCGCTGACTTGCTTGAATCTCCCTCTTCTCGTCTCACGAAGTCACCTCCCTCCCTCCCTCCTTACTTGGGTTGTGGCCCCGCCCAGCGCAGGTAACTCTCGCCCTTGCCATTGGTGGTGCCTGCGCCGCGGCGGGGAACGGACGAATGCGAGGGAAAGAGAGACAAGAGACGAGTGGGGAGATGGACAGACAGACAGAGACGCAACAACGACGACGACCACGAAGAAGAAGAGGAGGAGGAGGAGGCAGCTGATGATGTTGATGAGAAAGAGGGAGGGGGATGGCCCAGGTATTTTTGTGGTGCAGCTCCAACAACGGGCGAACGGACGGAAAAGGGAGGAGGAGGAGGTTAGTTAAGCGAGAGGGAGAAAAAAGAAAGAGGGGAGGGAGGGTTACCTGAGTTTCCAGCAGCCACCGTTCCCCCCCCGCCCCCTTCCCGGGTTAATAAAAACATGTTCCACTCGTAAATCAAGTCCGGTGTGTAAATGCGGCCAGCTCCGGCTTCCAGTTGTCTCCCACTTATATTTTACCCCTTTTCTTGTCCTCCCCTTCTCTGCTCATTGACTCTGAACACCAAGAACCTTCTCCTCTCTCCGCTATGTGTGCCCATGCTCTGCAAACCTCCTTCTAGGTATCTCGGCGTACGTAGTATACCTTCAAGAAAGAGGAGGGAGAGGAGAGGAGCGCCGACTATCTCGGAGCCCTGTCAAAATGACTGATCGTTCAAACCCACAGGCAGCTACTCAATATTTACGCCAGACCCTCGAAGGAGGAGGAGGAGAGACGCAAGAAGACTCTTCTTCCTCAGCTATTTCCTCCCTCGAGAGACTTGGATGTAGCTTCGGGAGATGAGGTGCCGTACCCAAAAAGTACTACACCTTGTTGCTCCAGCACCACCCCTTTTTCCCTTCCCAATTTCCAGAGAAGCACTTAGCCGGAGAGAGTTTGCATTCCATCCTTTTTCGAGCAGAAGGAGAAGGCAAAAACTCTCTTCTTCGTCGGCATCGCGGAGCGCGGAACCAATTGCCGACGACTTTGTTCTGCAGTTGTAATGAAGCCCTCCTTAGCGGTCTTGGCGGCCGGAGAAAGGGGGGAAATGGAGGCGGCATCCATCACCGAAGCAACAGGACATCTTCCTCCTTCCCCCCTTTTCCTTGGCTCGTTCATCTTCCCCTCCTCCCCCCTTTCTTTACGGGGCCGCCCGCACCTGCCTCCGCGGCGTTCCCGCTGGGCCGGGGTGGCACGCGTGGAGAAAGATGACGTCTCAATTGCCAAGTCAGTCAGCGCTGAAGGAGAAAGAAGAAGAAATGCCTTTAGGTCTTTCCACGTATCTCTTCCTCTTTCGCTATCTCACGACTGATTGAATTCAATTTGTAGGATGTGGGGCAATAGGGAGGATGGTGGGAGAGAGTGAAATTGTATCTCCCATTATTCCCCGAGAGGAAAAGGGGGGAATGAACAATCTGGGTGGGTGGCGCGACCGACCACCACCCAGTCTAGCCTTTTTTCTCTTTCTGGATTGTCACCTCCTCCTTTCTCCTCCTCTTTGCATTGTGTCTCTTCCCCTCCTGTGGGTGACTGGGTCTGGCCTGGCTGGCTCATATCCGCCTCTACAACCAAGGCAGCCGCGATCATTTAAGAACTTTCCCATTGAGACAAGCACATACAGGAGGGGCACAAGCAAGACTGATTTCACGGCTTCTCTCCCCCTCCCTCCTTGTATACTTCTACATACTACTGTACAGCATTCCTTTTTTCGGTGGTGCAGCATGACTTGCTACGAGGACCGACCGGCTTCCTCCCCCATTCTCCCACCTTCCTCCGTCTCTCGACCGCGGCCCCCGCCCGGTCCCCCCCTCCCCCTCCCCCGAAACTCAGGCCGTCATTGTCCTCTTTCAATGATCCCCAGCAGAGGAGAGGAGCTTCAAACCTCCCCCCTTTTCCGTTCGGAACGAACCCCCCCTCTCCTCTTGTACTCAGGAAAAGGTGGGGCTTTGTCCGCCTTGTTTACCCCCCACGCCGGTCCCATTTTACAGTCGTCTGAGACAATTGTTGCGGCCGCCGAAGTACAGGGAGAAAAGAAAAGGGAAGAAAGTATATATCATTCTCGCGCCGCCGCCGGAGTGAGGGGAGGGAAGGGAATGGGATCTCTTCATGCCTCTTAGCCTCAACAATAACTTCTTTCTCTTCGGCCTGAACGGATCTCGTAAAGCGGCAAGATGAATTGGGCGGCGAGCGAACGATCCGTGGCGACGGACAGACACTTATTCTTCTTACTCCGTCGGTTCGACGACTTCTTCTCTCCCGAATTTTTCTTCTTTTCTTCTCCTTTCTTGTCGGTGTTGCGTGCGTACCTGGAAGTGTCAAACGTGACAGAAGCCAGGCAAGTGATTAGAATGGCAAATTATCTGTGGCAGCGAGCGGCTGAGGGCAGCCAAGCAGACGGGAGAAGGGAGGAAAGAGGAAGGGAAGGGAGTTGCTGGAGCCGTCGCCGTGGGAGAGAGGAAAGACGAAAACACGACAAAACCACAGGTCTTCTTCTTCCTCGTCCTCCGGAGGAAGAGGAGGCGCGATTGCCTTGCATGTTTTTCCATTGTGTCTCTTCCTCTTCCCACAGCTCCTCTTCCCTCATTTTTCGAAGGGCGGCAGAGCAGAAAGGGAAGAGGGGGAAAAGAAAATGAAGATTTCTGGGCGATGTACAAGAGACGATCGACGCCCCAAGGCAGTCGGGAAGGATTTTGTTCCTGGGCGTCCCGCTGAGCCTTCGAAAAAAGGTCCCTCGCTCACTCAACTCAACGATGCTTCCTCCCTTTTCTACACGAAAAAAGTAAGGGAAATTTTCAGGAGATATTTTTTACCCAGCAAGAGACAACGACAGCTAGGCAGAGACAGTCTCAAGCGGGGAAGGAAGAGCCCTTAGCGGCCCTTGAAAAGAAAAGAGAGAGATCTCTGGGGCAGATCGGGCTTCAAGCAAAGAGAGGAGGGGGGAGACTGACTGACGATTTTTGGACACTGGATGATGAACTGGCGCCCGTTTTCCGACCTCCCTCTTCTTCCCCATCCTTTGACTGTGGGTGGCTTCAGTCTGCCCTCTAGCTGCAGTGCACGTTACGTACGTGCCCTGCATGGGCTAGGGAGGGGAAAAAAGGGACTCGAAGTCAAGAGACTTATTCGTAGGAGGAGGAACCGTACGGTGCCTCCTCCTCCGTGGGACTTTGAAGAGCAGGAGATCCTTCCTCCCGCTGGTTTGTGCTTCTTCCACCGTAGAAGAGGGAGATGCTATCTTCGCATTCCTTACAGCCTCCTCCCTCCCCCGGAAAGATCTCTGGTCGAACAACCAACGTTTGGGTTTTTCGAAAAGGGAGAGGGGAGAGGGAGAAACAATCTCTCGCTCGCTGCCTTCGGGGATATTGCCATCTCTCCCTCCTCCTCATTCTGGTCGAGGAAGAAAAAAGAAAGACGGACGGAAAATCGAAAAAGCCATTGTCCTCCGTCGCGCCGCTCGACCAGAGCAAAAGGCCGATTTTTGTCAGAAAAGATCCTCTTTTTGTTCCCCCCTCCTCGCTTCGGGGAAACCACCTTTTTTCCCCGGACGAGGAAAATGGAAGCCATCTATGTAGATTGCAGGGTGTCCCGAGCAGCTCGGGTCGGGTCGGTCGAGTCGACCCCTCGGGCTTAAACTCCTCCTCCTTCCAATCAAGGGTCTGTCCTCCTCCTCCTGCGAAGGGTCTGTTTTGTAATGTGTGGTCTGTCCGGGTAATGATGTCCAGGTGCCCCTCCCCCTTCCTCCCTTCCTCCTTTCCTCGATGCCTCCGGCGAGACACATTTTTTCACCACCTTATGAAGTGTCCAATGGAAGAGCTGGCGACCCCCCCTCTCGCTGCAGGCCCCGGCCGCCAGCGGGATTGATGAAGCAAGCCGGCGGGAGGAGAGGCAGAGTCCCGCCGAAAGGAGAAGGAATTCTTTTCTTTCTTTCTTTTTTTCCGTCGCGTGATCCAACCACTCAATGATATAATTCAGGCTGGAAGTATTTGACACACGGCCCAGACGAGGAGAGACCGACCGACGGACGTCCCCTTCCCCCTTCTTTTTCTCCCCCTCCTTTTCATTTTTCCCTTTTCCCTCCCTCTCTTTTCCACCGAGGCCATATGTGATTTTTCGAATGGAGGGGCGGAATGGAATTCGGTGGGCGTGGACTCTGGAGGAAAGGAAAAAAGAGAGGGAGGGATGGGATGGTAGGCAGCGGCGACATTCCAAGCTCCTTCTAGGCTGCACCGGCCGCGGCCGCGATGTTGGGGGAAGAGATGCCGATCAAGAGGGCGTGGAGCGGCGGCGGCGGCAGCGGCGGCCGAGGTGGTGGTCAGAGGGTTTTTCGTTGTGGAGGAAGAGGTAGGGGCTAATTCTTCTCAGGAATTCCATTGTTGGTGGGGTCTCTTCCCTTCTCTCTGACTTGAGTACAGGGTCCGCCGCCTTCGTCCCCGCCTCCCTCCTTCCCCCCTCCCTCGGTCGGCCCGCCGCCCGCCGCCCGCCGCCACCTAGCTCACAATTAAGCTTTTTCGTTGGAGGTGTACTACGTACCACCACCAAGACGGCGAAGAGAAGAAGAGGAGCAGAGAGAGGTACAATGCTTCCCTCCTCCCCTCCTTCCCTAAGTACCCCACCTCAATGGGTTCGAAATGGCCTTTCCCTCCCTCCCTCCCTCTCCGCCGTCGCCGGCCAGCGGTTGGGAAAAGGGAGAGAAAAGGAGGAGGGAAGTAGATTTAGAGCCCCGAGCAAGAATTTTCCAATTAGACCAATGTTTTTGCACTCCATTCGCGGTCGCCGACGGCGGCGCCGAAATCGACAGCCATTCCCAGTCGCCTCTTTTCCTCCGAAAATGGAAAACTTTTCGGGAAGTGGTTTGAGCAAAAAAGAAGGGGAGTAGAAAAGCAATGGACATAATGTTTTTCTCTACTTTTTGACAATGCGCTCCGACGGACGCGGAGACGAGGGAAGGGGCAGAAAAAAAGTGGAGTGTTGGGGAAGAGGCGAGGGGGGGATGTAATCACTTTATGCGCTTTCCGAGACGGCGGCAAGCGGAGGGGAGGGAAGGCGCCTCTTCCTCCATCTCCTCTTTCCACGAAAGTGGAAATGGGGGAAGGGGGATTCTGGGATGGGAAGAAACCGGGGAATGGGGAGAAAGCACAAGCAAAACTGGTACGTGATTCACCAGCGTCCAAATAAAACCGAAGATAAATCAAACCCTAGAGTATCCTGCAGGAAAGAAATAGCAAGTCTAAGGGCGGCATTTTTGACATTGTTGGCGAATCTCGCACCCGAGCAAGTTGTGAGTCAGCTCTCTATCCTCTGACTCCACCGGAGGCGGAACGGGCGATCGAAAATGGACCCCGCACCATCCCCCTAGCCATGGAATACTAGTTGGGGTGGTTGGGACGATGGGAGAGGCTCTCACCCTGATGGAAACACGTCAATACTAATTGTACTTTACTTACGCCAACGCGCTCTCTCGTCCAGTCTGCATCCCTGCAGTGTAGTCAGTCCCCCTCTCTTCCCCTCCCCTCTTCTGCTCGGGAGCTTTTGCTCAATTGGGGCCTCTAATAGAGTTAGCCCACAGGGAGAAGAGGAGGGGAGGGGAACACAACACAACAGAGGAGGAGGAGGAGGAGGGGTACCCAGATGCAAGACGAGGAGGAGAGGGTGGAAACTTGATTGCGTTGGTCGTCGTCGTCGTCGGACGGAGGAGGGAAGCACGTCATGGAAGATTGACACGCCTCCGTCGGACGAACGCCCACTCCTATATCCACCCCGCGCGTAGAAGTACTCAGAACATGGTACATACCAATTCCATCCCCCTACTCGGATTTCCCAGAAGTAACAAAAAGTGGAAAGGAGCAGAGGAATATAATTAAAGCTCTCCCCCTCCCACCACCCTCTCCTCCTCTCCCGCGTTTTCTTCTAATATTCCGCGGGGGGCTTTTGATAATTGCCAAGTAATGCATCTCTTCTTCCTTTCGCTATCTCTCGTTTCCCGCTGCGCACACCACCAGATGAAGACTTCCTCCTCCTGCTTGGCTCAGGATCGAGGCGAGGAGGAGGAGGAGGGGTGGATCAGAGGAATAAGGAAACGAAGATGTTTCCCCACCCCCTTTCTCTCTCCCTTGCTCCGGGAGCTCCTGAATTATAAATAGTCCTTCCTTTCTATCCTGCGTGCGCTGGGGGAGAGAGCGGCTGCGTTAGTGTTACACGAGCGGTTAACTTTTCGCTCTTCTCCCCCGCCGCCAAATTTCTCTCCCTCGATCCCCCCTTTTCCCAGGAGAGGCAGCGAGGGTGGGAGGGAGGGAGGCTGACTTCTTCTTTTCCGACACTGTTCCGCCGGGGATGAACGGAGCAGGAAGGGCTATTTATAATTCAGGAGCTCCCGGAGCAAGGGAGAGAGAAAGGGGGTGGGGAAACATCTTCGTTTCCTTATTCCTCTGATCCACCCCCCTCCTCCTCCTCGTCTCGATCCTGAGCCAAGCAGGAGGAGGAAGTCTTCAT
>JAAUYJ010011261.1_pt1 | contig 15584 bp, 11 predicted proteins | sample 7278031 | NCBI WGS metagenome assembly JAAUYJ01 (sample SAMN14350222, study PRJNA611818) | marine sediment metagenome | isolation source: surface marine sediment (1.8m) | place: French Polynesia: Moorea | collected 2018-08 | reverse complement strand
CTTTGATGATATTGCTATTTAAGCTTATGTGTGGTGCACTTGCTACTCCACTTTGTACTGTTCTCGCTGTTGTCGCTAATCCACTTTGTGCTGTTGTTGCTACTCCTCATTGTGCTGCTGCTGCTATATATATGCTATGGCTATTTATGCTTGTGCTGTTGTTGCTACTCCACTAGTCCACTTTGTGCTGTTTTTATTGCTACTCCAGGTGGTGCCGCTACTGCTATTGCTATTTAAGCTTGGCTGCTGTTGCTACTCCACTTCGTGCTGTTGTTGTTTTTGCTACTCCAGCTTGTGCTGCTGCTGCTGCTGTTGCTATACCAGCTTGTGCTGCTGTTGCTGTTGTTGCTTCTTCAAATTGTACTTCTTCAATTTTTAGCCTTTGTCGTCTCCACTTTGACGCTTTCCGCTGGCTTTGCTGATGTTGTTCTTTTTCTTCCACTAAACAGGTTCGACCTTCTTGGCCCCCGCCTCAACCTGGTGACGAACGAGAACGAGCCGGAAGCGATGAGCCTGGAGATGCGTCGTTCGGACGGGTCCTGCCTCGACCGGGAGGCCATCGCCGTGGCAAACAGGGCCTACGCCGGGGAAGGGGGAATATTCCCGGAGGCGGAGGCGCTCTTCCACGAGAGGGACAAGTGGAAGGAGTGGAAGGGAAGGTCGTTGGAAGAGTTTTTCAACAAAAAGGCCGATATTGCTATGGAAGCAGCGGAAGCAGAAGGGAAATCGGGTGAGTCAGTTCTAGGAAATTAATTCAAAAGAGGGACAATGGTACATTTTTTCCTTTTTGTTGCTAAGAATCTTTCTTGACCGATCTGAGGAGCGCGTTCAACGCCCGGCGCCGCACGATGGAGACCTACGTGGGTTCTGGCCTGGAGTCCATCGGAGTCCGGCTGCTGGGATCATCGGAAGAGATGGAGGGCGACGACGTGGCAGTGGACGAGGCTCCCAGGGGTATGGGGGGGATTGTGGAGGCGTTGGCGGAGCAGCTGGGAAAAGAGAAGGTAAGAATAAATTTTCAATTAAATATAGTTTTCGGATCATCACTCCTTTTTTAAGGTGCACTTGAACTGTGAAGCTAAGGAAGTGGCACTGGCAGGCGACAGTGTCGTGCTGACCTACCGAAGAAAGGGGACAGAGGAACTCTTGAGCCTGGAGGCTCAGTTTGTGGTGTGCACGATCCCGCTCGGCGTCCTCAAGGCAAAACACGAAACATTATTTAGGAACCCTCCTCTGCCTCAAGAAAAGGTGGCAACAACTTGAAGACTTGACAAGTTGATCGAATATTACGCCTCTTGTTTTCCGCAGGTGAGGGCAATCGACAATATCGGTTCCGGTTCCATGAGCAAGATCTTTCTGAGGTATACCGAGCCGTTCTGGAAGACCGTTCCCTTCCTGCTGACCTTGTCCTGGACGGACAAGGAGTTGCGGGAGGCCTCTGCCAACGACTGGAGCAAGGGAGTCCTGGACTTTGCCAGCTTTGACAGCCACGAAGATATGCTGATATGCTGGCTTGCAGGAAGCCACGCCAAGACTGCAGATTCCAAAACGGATAAAGAGGTAAAATTAGACACTGCTGGACTTCCTTTTTTAAACTATATTTTCTACTCAGGTACTGAAAGTTTTGGGAAATCTAATCCGGACCTTCAGCGGAGATCCGGATATTCCAATGCCCGTTGAAGTAATCAGACAAGCCTGGATGAGCGACCCTCTCACCCTCGGAGTCTACTGCACTCCAAAGCCAGAAGCTGACGACGGCGATTTCCTGACACTGTCGCAACCACTTCCATCGGAAGAAGAGCCAAAGATACTGTTTGCCGGCGAGGCAACGGAACCGGAGAACTGGTCAAATTTGCACGGGTCCAAACTGAGCGGCTTGCGAGAAGCCGAAAGGATTAGAAAAGCCCTTGGCAAGTGAACGGAAGAAACCTTAAAGACTGCTGAAAAAAATTCTGCATTGTATTAGTTATCAATTACCAACAGTCAAATATCGATAAAACATCTGTGATTTTTCACCACCTTGGCAGTTCTTTGCTGTATGAAAGCTTCATGATACTCGTTCGGATATCTTGAGCAGTGTAGACACGGGAGAAAGGCTTTGTCTCTTTCCTCAAGAGACGACTCCCATGCTCCTTAATATGGTCCTCCTGGCCGCTCCCAGAGCCTTGAAGGCCTCGTCCGCCCCCGCCACAGCGGTCTTGTCCGGGTGGAGCAGCATGGCCAGGCGACGGAAGACCTTGTTGACCTCCTCCTGCGAGCAGCCCCGCCTCAGCCCGAGTTGCTGCCAGGGGTCTCCCGCGCCACGACCTCCTCCTCCTCCTCCTCCTCCGCTTTGGAGTCGAGACATCACAGCCTTCTGCTCCGCGCTTGGCTGGGCCACCTTGGCAGCGTTGGGAGGAGGGAACTGTTGCTGCTTCTGTTGCTGCTGCTGCTCCCTCTTCTTCGGCACGTGCCCGCTGGACTTTGAGTGCTTGACGGTGGTGGAAGTCCCTGTCCCTCCCCCCGCGTTCATCTGGACCCTCCTGGCGCTGGAGGGCGTGCTGGGGAGACCGTTGGATCCGTCGTCGTGGGTGCGCACGATTTGGGAGAAGAAGGCGTGGAACATGTCGTTGATGCCCTCGCCCGTCAGCGCAGACGTCTCGAAGAGCTGGAAACTCCTGAGCTCTGCCCACAGCCTCGCCTCGACTTCGTCAACCTGGCGGGGGGAGCGGTCGCACTTGTTGGCGCACACCGTAAGCACAGTGCTCGAGAAGTCGCGACCGGCTCTAGAGAGGAAAAAATACAGCATTTCAGATATAGTTCATCTCTTGGTCCCAAGGAGCAAGGAAATATTATTGCCAGCAGCAGCTTCAACAATTTCAGGGGGGGGGGGGGAGGGGGGGGGAACGAACACAAACTTTCCTTACCTAGCCAGCTCCGAGTAAATCTCCTTAGTCCAGTCGCATAGTGCGTCGAAGCTCGCCCTGGACGCGACGTCGAACACGAGCACGATCCCGTGTGCGTCGCGGTAGAACTCGTTCCTCACGTCCTTGAATAGCGGGTCTCCCGAGGTGTCGAAGACATGCACCGACACCTCCCGCCCGTCAACGTAGATGCGAGTGGCGCCGTAGTCGATGCCCACCGTGGGCTGGTGCCGAGCCACGAAGCGCTTCTCGCAGTAGCGCTTGATGATGCAGGACTTGCCCGATCCCTCCGCGCCGGCAAGAGCGATGCGGAGGCGGAGCGGACGGTTCAGTCTCGAGGACGAGGAAGAGGTGGAGGAGGAGGGAGACGATTTGGTCGTCGTCGCTGTGTCCGCGTCGTCAAAGCTTCTGTGCTTATGCATGTGGTCGAGGTGGGCTGAGGAGCGGCGGCTGGACTTGACCTGGCTTCGGGCAGGAGCCTGAGGCCGGTGTTGCTGCTGCTGCTGCTGCTGTTGCTGCCGGCCGACGTCCGCCATATCGACGACCTCTTTTCAGACACTGCGAAGGCGGAGAAGGATATCCTACGATAACACCGAGTGCAGTTTTGCAAGGCCGCGACGGAAGTTGTTGAGACTTTCGCAGAAGTAGCGCCTCCGTCTCGTCTTTCTCTCGCGGGCTGCGCCAATCTCCTCCTCCTCCTCCAGCGCTGTCCTGACATCACCGCGGCTTCGCGAATGCATTCCTCAAGATCAGGAGAAGGGAAAGGGATGGGAAAATCCTGGCAACCTGGGGGAAAGAGGGAATCAGGCATCTGCGCAGCGTGCAGCATACTTTAGCGCCCAAGCATGCCGTTGTAAGAGGGGGAGTGAGAAAAGTGGGAGGGGAAAGCTCCTTGTGCTTCTCATGTCTCCCGAGAGGACGAAGGGGGGAGTGGGTGAGGCCGGCCTCCTGCCCTAGAATTTTTTGCCACCGCGCCTTGCTGTCCCATCCTCTTATTCCTCTCCCACTTTTGCCGCGTAGCTATGCCTATCTACTACAGTATCTACCGTGTTTCCCCCCTCCTCCTTGTTTCTTGGCAACTCGAGCGTGGATGGCCCCTCGCCCTCCCCCTTTCCGTTTATTTTTTACAACGCCGCCTCCGCTTCTTGTTCCATCGACGGAGAAACCCAGCTATTTCAAGGCGGAGAATATACCAAAAAGCCTATTTTGCAAAAAAAAGTATTTTTCCCCCTACTCTGTCTCTCTTTTCGCAATCTGTTCTTTCTCCCTCCCCACAAGCCCAAATTACCGTCTGCTCAAAAGCGTCGGCTCCGGGCGCGGCCTGACGCCCAGAGCGAGATGGGAGGGGAGAGTCATTCAGTCTTCATCAGACCAGTCTGGCTGGGGGAAGCCACTCCTTCCTTCTCCATTTCTTTTTTTTCTCCTCCCCTTTCTTCCTTTTCCACCTATGGTGGAATTGCCTTGTTGTTTGTGGCAAGAGAGGGGGAACTCTCTTCCATTTTGGCCGCGGCGACGATAGCCGGCGAAATATGTGAGGTGGAAGTCGCGGGCGGGCGGCTTTTAGAACCATCAACATTGCTGGGGAAAAGAAAGACAAAACAAGCAGCCCATACAATACATGTGGCGGCGAGAGCTCTGTACTCCGCGCAGACACGTATGTACACACACACATACTGCAGAATCTGGCTGGGCGCGAGGGGGAAGGGAAGGCGATGATAGAATCAGGTTTTTCCGGCGGCGACTGCTCCCTCCGCCCGTGGCGCTGTGCCACGCCTAATTCAGAAAAGAGAGCTCTTTCTCCCCTTCTGTAGAATTGAAAAACACATTTCTTCTCGATCGTCTTTGCGAAATGCAAGTTTGGATGAATTCGCCCTCTCTCGGCCTCCGCCCTCGCCCTCTCTCCTCTCCCTCTTTTCGTGTCAAATAACCCGTTCGTCAATCGTCGGCAGCGAAATAAAGAGCGAGAGATGTTTCTCCTTCTTTCCCCCTCTTCTTTTTCAGCTCACCAATCAATTTCGAGATTTTTAGCGCACACGCTGTCACATGCTGTGCAAGCGCCGGACTTTTCAAGTACAGATCATGCTAGCGAAGAAATATGGCCACAATTATCATTAAATTAATTTTCTGCCCGAGTTTTTCTCTTCCGCTGAGGAGGCATCCTCCTGCCATACTAAAATGTTTGATATAAATCCATCTCCGCCCAGTGGGATGCGATAGATAGGACAGTCAGACGAACCCTCCGTGGGGACCTGACGAAGGAGATATCAAAACATTAAACAGTCGTCCGAAAACACGGAGAGAAGAAAGAGGGAAAAAACTGGAACTTGTGGATCCATGCACGTCTAGGTTCCTCTGACCTATGCATTTGACGAAGTGCTGACAGACGTAAGATCGACTGAGCATTTTTTCTCGTCTTCATTTCTCCATCATTTTGCTACATATGGTGCAGCGAAGAAACGGACGAGAGTCTCGTATGTGAAAGTCCAAATATTGGTCGTCGACAACTGACGTGATGACCTGCTTCCTGTGGACTATGGTCTCGGAAATCGTATCGAGGTCGCTCTATGTGCGAGCAAAGGCGTGAACGTTAAAAAAATTGTCATGCAATAGCCTTAGACAGATGGGGGAAATGGGGTCGGCCAGAGGGGGCGAGAAAAAAATATGGAGATGGCTTTTTAGCGCCTCTCTGAATTTTCCATTTCATTTCGTTTACCCTCCTCTCGCGGCCGCGTCTCCCGAACGGAGTCAGGCACATTGGGCAGTCGCCGCCTCATATCTCGAACCAGTTTGAGTAAGTAGTGGTGGAAAAAGATCTAGAGGACGAATAGGGGGGAAATGGGGGCGAGGGGACGCTTGAACCCTCCCTTCGCCGTTCTGTAGTAGTGGGGGACCCTGGCGATATCTGATCACGTGCGTGGATGCCTTAAATAGGGAGGAGGAAGGAGAAGAGATTGAGACGAGCGGGGTTTTTCCAAAAAAGGAACTTTTACTGCCTCGTTTAATTTCGTCTTCCTTGCAGAAGCAAAGCTGCTCTCCGGATTTTGCAAAACCCTTTGTACTGTTTGACGGCTTCTTGTGAAGTGCCATAAATTGCATGTGCAGAAAATCCTCGGCGCTGGATCTTCTAAAACCCATCAATTGGGACAGATAATAACATCTTTTTTTGGCTTGCAGCATTTTTGCCAATGCAGATATCTGTGACTGCACCGTCCAAACTCCTAAAGTTGTTCGTACTACTGGGTATATTGAGCACTCGCAGCACCGCCATAAATTCTTACTTAAAATGGCAGGAGGGGCACTGATTTTTTTGTGCAAGGTGGCGCTGTCGGCTCGGACAGCACAAGAGAGGAGAGGGGGATTCTGTCGGTCGGTTTCTTGCAGGCGAGGATTGAGAAGAATGCACCATTCGCAATTTGGCTTTTTTCCGCTGGCGCATGATTTTTCTTTTCCCCACCATCACCTTCTCCTCCTTCTCTTGCCTGAGGGACGGTTTTCACGAAAAAGCTGCTGCTTCTGCTGCTGCCGCCGCCGCCGCCGTTCGTTCCTCAGGTCTTGGAAAACGGCCGCGCCCCGCGGCGCCGGCAATGCCAGGCAAGAAGCGGCGGCCACAAAACAGGTTTTGCCTCCTTCCCCTCCTTCCCCCCTCCACTCTCCATTTTCTTTTCCCTTCTTCCAGTCTCCCAGTTTTTTCAGCCACAAGAAAAAATCTCCCCCTTCTTCCTCCGAAAAAAAATTCCTAGGAAAATGCCTTTGATCGACACACGAGCCGGGGGATGGGGGAAGGGGGGCTGCCTTCAGACCTCTGTGTGTTGCATGGGCGGGTGAAGGCGGCGGCGGTCAGTGGGGAGGGATTCGACGATTTCCGAAGCAAACAAGATAGATTTTCATGTCCCAAATGGGTGCATTGAGCAAACCTTGAAAAAGGTCCTAGATTAGGAGAAGAAAATGGTTGAATTATTGGCCGTAGAACGAAACGAGTCATGTGAGAGGGCGGGAAAAGGGGAGGGGGAGGAAGGAATCTGTTTAACTCGACTCCTTCGGCCTGAGACGAGGGGGGAGAGGAGGGGAGGCCGCCTTGACTTGATCAGCACTAAGCAAACACTGAGCTACGTTGTAGTAGTGGAAGAGAGTCTTAACGTGTGGGGAGAGAAGTTAGCGAAAAAGGGGTGAGGGAGAAAAAAGGGAAGAGGCTGTTCTCTCATACTTCGGACTCGATTTAATGGCTCTCCTTCTCTCTAACAGGAAGAGATTTCGCAAACAAAAAGGTAGGAAACTAGGGTGGAAGGAGGGATGGATATTCCCACTACCCCCGATCCTCCACCTTGCGTATGTTTTTACTGACAAACTGACGTAGGCAACACCCACACTTTTTCCACACCCCTCCTCCTCTTCCCATCCCGGGCGGGACTGCTTTCACTACGATCGTCTTTGTGTGGCTACGTAACAAGTAGGGAGGGAGAAAGATGGACACGTGTTTCTCCGATCTACGTACATACGTACGAACGGTAGTCCGAGCTGGAGCGCTAGCCCTGATGAAAGCAAGAGTGATACAAAACAGAGAATGATATACACACCTGTACGAAGGGCCTTTTCTTGTTGCACATAGAGCGAAATCAACTGTGAAGGCTGACTGACTTAGGATCGCCAAATACAAAATCGTATTTTTTTGGACAGCTTCAGATAACAAGCTGGTTGGCGATGCGATACCACGAAGGGGAAAAGCGAAGAAATGCCACTCTCCGGCTGCACCGTCCGGTCTCCAAAAGCTCCCCAAAAAAGAGAAGAGGAAAGCCCAAAATCACTTAATCAGCACGATGAGTCTCTCTCTCTTGATAGGCGGTGTTGGGAGGCGGCACTCAATCGAAAAGCCCCCCAATCCAATTCCAAAGTGGGTGGGCCAACCAGGCCAGGCTGGTCTCGGAGGGCGTGTTTTGGTGCCGGCGTTGGTTGGTGTTGTTTCCACTCCAAACAGATATTGACGGATGAGGCTGGGAAGAGGAGGGGGAGGATGACTTAAGTAGCGGCTTGAGCAGAGAACTCAAGGAGATTCTGTTTCAATGGAGTGTTTTTGTTGCGCAGGGGAAAAGGGAGGAGCCCAGTGTACATACTATTTTGGCACGTGGGGGTCGAGGCTCAAGTAATTTGCTTTGGCATTTGCATGGCGTCTTCCTTTCCCAACACTGCAGCAAACAGGCAGACCCTGAAATTGTGAATGGGAAGAAGGGGCGGCTGCCGCCATAGCTGGAAAGGGTCGGAGGAGGGAGTGCCGAGTGAGAAACTGATAAACTCGAGAGACGGAATTTACACTCTCGAAACAAGAGAGGAGGGGAGTGGGAGTGGGAGGAATGGAAAGATCAGGTTTTTCTTGGCCCTCCTAGACCAGTTTTCCCCTCCCTCTCTCAAGCCCCAGACTCTTCCAACCCCACTGCTACATACCCACTCCTCTCTCTCCTCCCCACTCCGAGTCACTCAAGAGTGCCTTCTCTTTTCCTGACGATTTATAGGCGGCTTCTCTTTCTCCCCCCTTTCGGTCCCCAACCCTTCCTTACACTCGCACACAGCTAAAACCAAAGGAGAAACGGTGCAGACACGAAAACATGTTTTCTCTCTTTCGCGAAAAGACTTCTCTTGCTTGGCCTGTCGGCTTCGATGATACTTTCCAGACAATTTGACTGGGGACTTTTTTCGCGGGGAGAACAGAGGAAAAGAAAACATTGTAGGCGATGGAGCGTCTCCTTCAGATTCGCTATATTTTGTGTGGGGGCGCAAAATAGGTCTCTTTATTGTTCTCGCTCATTATTTATCAGCGTCGGCTGTTGATGCCTTCTATACAAGATTTAAACCTTTTTTCGTCGTCGTCATCATTGATCTTGTGTGCTTGTGGAGGGTGGAAGAACTTATTTGTGTTGTGGGGGCGCGCGCGATTGTCGTCGTCGTCGTGTATAACGCAATGCTTTTTTCTTTGAGATCGTGCCTCTTATAATTTAATTATTAACTGCTCTCTCTTTTCACTTGTTCAATCTTCTCATCCCACGAAATATGTAAATCACTTATGTCTCTAGTAGGCTCTCTTCTTCTTCTTCTTCTTCATGTAAGCACACATTCACTGTTCTCGTATATGGTCGTCGATTTTATACCCGAAAAGAAATATGCGAATTCACACTTTTTAGGCGGATCATCATCATAGTTTTGCGACAGGGAAAAAAATAAAGTTCGCTATTCTTTCTTTGTAGTAGAAACACGCTCGCACTCTTTGATTCTTCTTCTTTCTTCTTCTCCGTTTCTCTCTCTTCTACATTTTGGGTTGACTACACAGCGAAGTTCCCGCTCAGAAAACTTTCCTTCTTCGCGTAATCTTTGCAAAACAGCCTTTCCTCTTTCCCCCCCTTTCTTCTACCTAGAAGGAAGCGTCAGGAGAGAGGTGGCAGGAAAAGGCCGTCGGGGAACACGTTTTTTGTGAGAGGAAGTGAGGGCAGCGCGGGATGAACTGAGAAGGGAAAGGAATTTCCTCTCCTTTTCACACCCGCTTTTTTCTCGGTTTCTTTTCTTTGCAAAAGTTGGATCTTCATCGACAAGGGGGGAAGGGATTGATGAGGGAGTGTGGCAGCGGTGGCGAGACTTGGAGGCACAATAGCGAAGAGCAGCGACACTTCTTCGCAGGGGAGAGAGATTCTTCCGCTTCTTCCCTTTTGTGAGATAATTTCCTCCCTTTAACGCTTGTTGCTGCCTCCTCCTTCTCCATTTTCCCTGCGTCCGAGTCTGCACAGTGGGCATCGTCTTTCTGGGGAGAGGGAAAAAGAAAGAGGAGAGTGGAAGTTACAAGGCATGAGAAAAATAGTGAGGACGCCGTGAGACAAGGGTAGGGGGAGCTGAGGCAGCTTGCTTTTATGGTGGCAATAATAAGGGCAGAAGGAGGGGAAAGAAGAGGAGGAGGCAGCACGGCCACTGTGTAGAAAGAAAGATCGGTTTAGCTCTTTGTCGAAAGAAAGGGGGGGGGGGAAATAAAAAAGAGTAAAAGAAACAGAACAAACCTTTGCGATATGCTAGGAATGATGGCTCGTCCCCCTCCTCACTCGTACAGGAAAAGATTCACTGGGGTAAAATTGACGGTGGTGGCGTTGCCGCGGCCAGCACAGCGCTGCCGCTCCGAAAATCTTGAAAGTCTGCAGCAGCTTCTTGATTTTTTTTCTCGAAAGATATAGTCTGTTGGGCGTCCGCCGATGGAAAGCCGGATATATGGGGGGATACGTATTTGGAAGCAAGCACAGGAAAAGGGAGGAAGACGTTGTTGATGGAAGTGAACGTCGACGTCGGCGGACGGAATTAAGGGGAAGGAGCACTGTTGCACTAAGCAGCACTTTTACTCCGCCAGCCCCTTGCGGAATCCCTCCTTGTTCTCCATGATGACCTCGAAGTGGACGAGTCCCATCCGGTCCTTGCGGTCGTGCACGGCCTCCTTGTGCCACAGCTTGCACTCGATGTGAATCAGCTGGCCGGTGGGGAGGCCCTTGCCGAATTTCACCGCCACCAGCGGGGACTGGTAGTCGGACGACTTGGCCATCTCGTAGGGGAAGTACTTGTCCACCTCGAAGGCCTGGGTGTCGGGGAAGTACTCCATGTTGCCCTCCAGCGCGTCGCGGTCGGCCGGGTTCTCCCCCTGGCAGTCCACGTACAGCTGGCCGGGCTTCTCCTTCACCTTGTCCACCAGGGACTTGGGCGCGTTCAGCGTCTCCAGCTCGTCCAGGTCCTCGGCAGAGGCGGAGAACGTCTTGGGCTTCCATCCAAAGATTCGGTTTGGCTTCAGCAGGATGCAGGGCTCGATGGAGTCCTTGTCGCTGGCGCCGTCGTTGAGCACATAGCCGTAGGGCGCGTTCTGGCAAGGACCCAACATGGCGAGGTCGAAGACGCAGGACTTGTTGCCCTCCGGCTTTCCACCGCTACCGCAATCTACAATCTGGTCCGACCGCTTGTCCGCCGCGGGGTAGTTCTTCTGCAGGAAGATCTGGTAGCGCTGCGCAAAGTCGATGTTCTCGTTTCCGTTCTTGTCTCCCTTGGCCACATCCTTGTAGGGAGCGTCGCGCCGAAGAAAGAACATGGAGGAGTCGATGGAGTTCTCCGACTGCCCAGGCTTGAGTCCCAGCCCGGGGTTGACGCCGATGATGCTCTCCTCCAGGATGTATCTGGGCCGGGAGTCGCTGACGAAGGAGAGGAAGAGCGTCAGCATGCCGTACCAGAAGGCGGCCAGGCAGGAGTAGTAGATGCAGTAGAAGAGCGTGATGAGGAACCACGACTTGGGGGTGCGGGTGAAGATCTCGCCCGTGTCGGGGTTGTAGATGACGTACCGAACAGCCTCCCAGCCGTGGCGCTCAGGGGGCTTGATGGCAGTGCCTCCCAGCAGCGGCGGAGGGTGCTCCGCCTTGGCGTTGCTCTTCTTCCTCTTGTCGGCGCCCATGGTGACGATCTTCCACTCGCTGTCTGAGGGGGACTTGCTGTTCTTGCTGTCGTTGCCGGTCGCGGAAACGTAGCAACAACAACACTTTTATTCACCTCCCGCTCCTGTGCTGGTATTCCTCCTCCACACCTCGATCTTTAGCCGCCAAAGCCCCCTCCTCCTCTGGCTCTTGGCTCCAACGAACTCCGATCGCTCACAATGGTTCCCCTTCCTCCCTCGACTGCACTTCCACTACTAGCGTATGGTAGTACTGTGTAGTGGTGGCCTTCCTCGCGCTTCCTCCCCGGATGGATCCCACAGGCAGTTCTCCTCCTCTTCCTCCCTCTTTTTCCCCTCCCTCCCTCTCTCGTTCACTTTGATGCAATGCAACGAACGGACGCAGCAAAGCAAAAACAGGTAGTTATCGAGAGGTGGCGGTGGTAGCCAAGGTGCAGGACGTACGGACGGAGCAGCGAGACAAAGTCTGATGCACTGCCTGTACAAAGTTATGTTCCTCCACAGGCCAGGCTCCCTGCACTCAGCGGATTTCAATGCGCGTCGTCGTCGTCCGCCTCCTTGTTCTCTTTCTTCCCCCTTGCACTGAGGCGGGGGTGGGAAATGCGAAGGGGTGGTTGCCGGGGGGCGGGGGAGGGTGGAAAGTGCCGAGGGTGGTGGCGGCGGAGGCTTCGCAGAGGGTTGTCAACCCCGTCCGACGCCGGATGAAGGAGACGGAGGAGGAGATGCGAGCCGTGGCGATGCAAAGAAGCAATGCACACCCGAGGAGGGGAGACGCTAGAGTGGAAGGAAGTAAGGAGATGGAAGAGGGAAGCTTCTTCTCTTTCGTTCAAGAGGAGAGAGAGCACCCCACGCGACATCCATGGGGGCTTCGACGGCGACGACGACGGCGGAGGGGAGCCCCCCTATTCAGTACCGTACGTAGTAAAGATCGTCGTGCACGTTTAGTAAGCGTGGCTTGGGAGGCGAAGGGCATGGGAGCATAGAGAGCAGGGCGCGCGGATGGGAGGCAGAGGTGGTGGACACAGACGGACGACGACGACGACGACGACGACGCCTCCCTCTGCAGTGCATGGAAAGAGGAAGGGACTGGGAGGAAGCACAGGTCCGCGTCGGTGGCGACGCCGTCCGTAGAGAGGGGAGCTAGAGGAAAGAAAAGGACGCCTGTTGCGTTCCACCACTCCTCCCTCCCCATTCTCCCCACCTCCGCCACCCTCCCTCCCCCGTTCCTCTTCAGGCAGCACAGGGGGAAGAGGGGCAGTTGGAAACAGGCGGCAAATCCAGTTCTGAGCCCCCTCTTTCCTGCTGCTTCTTTCCACGTAAGGTGGCGCATGGAAAGGAAAGGAAAAGGAGGGAGAGAAGAGGGCGAGTGTAGCAAGCACTCTCTCGTTGCACAGGAGCTGCAAAGGCGGCTTTTGTGTATACTTCCAGTACAAAGGGTAGTGTGGCAGAGGAACGGGAGGAGGAGGAGGAACTTGCTGCGTGAGTGTGGGAGAGCCTGTTTCCCTGCTTCTCCTCTCCGTCCGCAGTCCGCCCCTTCGAACCGACCGCCTTTGCCGCTCCATCCGCCCGTTCAGGCCACCGAGCTCGAGGGAGGAAACGGCGGAGAGGGCGGCCTGTTGAATGCCTCCTCCGTCCCCGGACGAACGGAAGAAGTGGAAGATCTGGATCGTCGTCGTCGGTCCCTGAAGAAGCTTCCTCCTCCCTTGCATAGTAGCTTCTTTCCTTAGCTCTCCCCCTCTTATTTTTCCCGCCGTTCCTCCATTATGAACAGCACAAAAGAGGGAAGGGAGGGTCCGCATGGAAACTGCTCCTTGTCCTCCTTTGGGAGAGAGCATGGGAGAAAGAGAGAAAGAGGACATCTTGGCGAAACAGAGGACTGCGGATGTGGGGAACGAGCAGCACACGTTCTACGCTGCTTTCACAGGTGGCGGGCGATGGATCGAGAGGGGATCTTTGTGCTGATGCCGCTGATTTCGTACCTTTGTCTCAGTCCCCTGATACCGGCAATGTCGCACGTGTGCGATGAGACACCGGGAACGAGCCCCCGGCCCCCTGCTCAGCTCCACACTCATGTGCATTAGATAGTGCGCACTATGCAGCGCTGCAGCCAATTGTACGTATACGTGCGTTGTTGCTCGCTCAGTTCGGCATTTTTCTTGATATCGATCATCTTTGATATATATCGCATAGTAGGAGGGAAAATTAGTTTCCTCCTTTCGTACGATGGTTTTTAGTGCTGTTCTGTACACATGGGAGGATCTGGATTTTGATCGATAGGTTGTTTGCCCCAGATAATTAAGTTCCTTGTTTTTTCCTCTTTATTAGTCGCAAAGAAAACTTAATTGACCTTGCCCCTCGACACGTGGGAAGAAACCAGCCTCCTTCTTTTTACCTGCATCGAAGCCATCAGGTCCTAGAGCGGTGAGAGGTGTTGTTGTTGGGGAGGGGCAGTTTGTCAGAGCATAGACTAACTTTCTACTCTTTCTATTTTCGAGTTCATAATTTCACCTCGGGGTGGGATCCACAACAAACAATCAACTAGTTTAATTCTCCTTGACTTCGGCTCTATACTTCCCGTCAGGGTGGGATCTAGATTGAGTAGTCAGTTGTCACCCTTCTTCCTACTATTTATTAGTATGAAATCTTCAGCATTGAAGCATTACTCAAATTGAATCTTTTAAATAAGTAGATGTTCCTTCCTGGATTTTTCACTACTTTATCACCACCGCAGATCTTTGAACAAAGTCTGTTCTTTTTTTTTATTCAAAAAAGTTTTTTTTGGCTGTTTCGCCTCCAGAGCCGATACCTTCGTAGGAAGGCTCAAAGAAGAAAGGGCCCTCTTCCAGCTCTTCGGCCTCTTCTACTGATCCAGTCCCTTAACATGGTAAGTTCTGTGCGGGCGGCTGGCAGCTACTTTCATCGACCAAACTGGCGTGGGTGGGCGACAACGGACTTTCGCCTCCTCCTCCTCCTCCTCCTTTCACTGAAAAACCTCAACGACAAAGCGGCTGCCAAGAAAAAGGAGGGAGTTGGTCCATCGGACTCTCCTTTTCCCATGATGTCCCCCACCTACCCCTCCTTTACTTTGCTCTCTCTCTCTCTGCCTCCTTTTCGCTATGGGATGGAAGGAAGGTGGGAGGGACGCTACTGCAATGCAGAGATTGCCTTTTACCACAGCGGCAGTGAAAGCAAATGCTTTCATATACAGTAAACAGATTACTCCAAGTGAGTGATAAATCAGGCTTTCCTCAACAACTTTTGAAGGGTTGTTTTGATCTGAGAAAAGCAAAAGTAGCCTTAGAAAATTAGTACTTTTTCTATGCATTAAAAAATCTTGTTTCGTCGCTAAGGCGGCGAGGCTTTTGGAGCTGTGACGGGAAGGGCACGGCGGCTGGTTGGGACGGAAGGAACAGCCTCTAATGTTGGCTGCCAGCGCCGACCGAGCCACCCAGCAAGCACCGTGGGAGTGACTGCTCGGTTTCGTTGCACCTTCATTCTTGCTCCCCTCCTCGATCCTTTTTTGAGGCCTTCCTAGAAGCGATAGCACGCACGCATTTGAGGCGAAAACAACCCAGTGGCTACCAGCGCGACCGCCAACGCCACCTTCTCCCCTCCCCCCCTCCACGCGCGCTAAGGAGCCTAATTTATTTCGCGTGCTCCTTTACTATTCATAATTCCGGCGCGGCGCCACCTCAAACCGCCCTGAGAGAAAGGTGGAAAGATTGAACGAGGGGACCACCGCCACCTTCCTCCTCGCCGCAGCCTTCACAAGGTGAGTGCGCCGTACTCGTAGTGTGTGCGGAGGCAAAGGAAGCTTGACATGGAACAGGAACGTTGAACCAACTCAGAAACCCAAATCGCTTCTCCCGCCTGGTTTATGAAAAGGGGGGGACGGAAACTTTGTTAAGCTACAAAAACTTCGTCCAATCCCACCGCAGACCTTTTGAACAGAGTCTGTTCCTGTTTCTGATTTGGACAGAATTTTTTTTGAAGGTCCCTTTTTTTGCTTTAGGGGAGGGAATAATTTTTTTCACGCTAGGGGAGGGGCATCCCCCCCCCCCTGTCGCCCATGTTAGACGGTGGGGGAAGGACTGGCTCCCTGGGGGGTCGTCCGTCCGTTCATTGTATTTGAGCTTGATGAAGATGGATATATACCGGTATACTGACTTTGGCTAGAGGCAATTGCTTCCAGGTCCTTCAAGCACAAAACATGTGTGTTGTGTAAAAGCATG
>JAAUYJ010027795.1_pt1 | contig 15589 bp, 17 predicted proteins | sample 7278031 | NCBI WGS metagenome assembly JAAUYJ01 (sample SAMN14350222, study PRJNA611818) | marine sediment metagenome | isolation source: surface marine sediment (1.8m) | place: French Polynesia: Moorea | collected 2018-08 | reverse complement strand
CATTTGATAATTACATTTAATGTAGTTTTTAAATTTTATATTTATCTAATCTTTCATAAATAGCATAATTAACTGGTAAGCTCTCATAGGTTACTAAATAATCTTGACTCCATTCATTTATATAATCTTTAAACCAAATATGATTAGGAATTAAGTCATGAGTGTCCGCTTTACCAGCATTGTGACTAAGATGAATCGCGCCGACTTGAAAATAATTAAGTAAAAATAAGCAAGTTTCTTGAGTTGCCATGATATCACCCTGATGCCAAATATTAACATGAGATACATCAAGTAATAGAGGAAAGTTTATTAGAGTTGTAATACTAGAACACCAATACTCAGGAGAAGGCATTACTTCAAGATAGACAGGTACTTTTAAAGTATGCTGCATTTTAATCAATGCAGTTTCTAATTCTTGTTGGCTGCAATATCTTTTTAATGGTGGATGAAGAGATAAAGCAAGTACATTATGATTATCAATAAACTGTCTATAAATTTTCCAGGTTTTAGGTTGTAAAGGATTGAGTCTATAACGAAAATGATTTTGATATAAACAAGAGTCGTGGAGAATTAAGGAAATATCCTGATAGTCAAAATCCACATCACAGTTACTCCCAATTGCTAATTCTAAATTGTATAAAAATTTTTACCTTAACCAGTAAATTTAATTTTATCTAAGTACTTAGTTATCGCAATTCTTAGAGTTATGAGACACAACAATCAACAAAAATTAGACAAGGTTTAATATACTGGTGGTACAAAGTTTTGTGTTTCTATTGGTGGGCGTTTGTAGTGTAAGATTTTTTGTCGCGGAGGTAATTTGATTGGTTTTGGTGTCAAATCTTTGTAGGGAATGACGCTTAATAAGTGACTGATACAATTAAGGCGCGCTCGTTTTTTGTCATCTGCTTCTACTACATTCCAAGGAGAGCCAGGGATATCTGTCGCTGCAAACATATCATCTTTGGCTTTGGAATAATCGATCCATTTTTCCCGTGATTTTAAATCCATCGGGCTGAGTTTCCAGCGTTTGGTAGGATCATCAATTCTAGCTTGAAAGCGACGCTCTTGCTCGTCATCGCTGACTGAAAACCAATACTTAATTAAGATAATGCCCGATCGCTGGATCATTAATTCAAATTCAGGGCAAGAACGCAAAAACTCGTTATATTCTTCATAGGTGCAAAAGCCCATTACCCTTTCTACACCAGCACGATTGTACCAACTGCGATCAAATAATACCATTTCTCCCGCAGCAGGTAGATGTGCTACATATCGCTGGAAGTACCATTGGGTTTTTTCGCGATCGCTTGGAGTCCCCAAAGCTACAACTCTACAAATACGAGGGTTAAGACATTCACTGATCCGTTTGATCGTACCTCCTTTTCCTGCTGCGTCTCTTCCTTCAAACACCACAACAACTTTTAAGCCTTCATGTTTGATCCATTCTTGGAGTTTTACTAGTTCAATTTGAAGCTTGGCTAGTTCTTTTTCATAGACTTTATCGTTAATTTTTTTTGGCTTTTTAGATTTTTTGGCTTTTTTAACTTTTCCTGATAATTTGGTTTTTTTGCCATTTTCTGAAGCATTTTGCTCTAAATTATTAGCTTGAGATTTTTCGACTGGTTCTTTTCCATCATTGGCGACTTCTAACATAATTCTTAGTTTCGCACTCTAGATAATTTTGATATATTTATTTAATTCTCTTAGAATTAGCGGAATCTGCTAACTTTTTTGATGTATTTATTTACTTATTTTAGGATTGACACTCCCTCAGCCATTTGGCATGAGGGATTCTTGGTTCGACGACTCGCCATAATCCGACAGGATCGCTCCAATCGAACTAGAGGGCAAATCTCCCCAAGCGTAACTTCCTGTATGCCCTACAGTACTCAATCCTTTTTTCAGGATGTTAATGCTGGCTGCAACATCCCTATCTTCAACATACCCACACTTACAAAGATGGGTGCGAGTTGATAGAGTTTTTTTTATCCTAGTTCCGCAAACAGGACAATCTTGGCTTGTGTAATGGGGTGGAACAGCAATTGTTATCTTGCCAAATTTCCAGCCGAAATATTCTATCCAGTTACGGAACTGTGTCCATCCAGCGTCAGATATAGACTTAGACAATTTACGATTCCTAACTAGATTCCTGACATTCAAGTCTTCATAGGCGATGCAGTCGTTAGATACACATACGCACCTTGCCAATTTCACAGCATGGTCTTTACGCTGCCTACTTACTCTTAAATGTTGTTTGGCTAATGCTAATCTAGCTTTGTGGTAATTGTTGGATTGTCTAATCTTGTTCCCTTTGACCATCAACTTACCGCTTTTCCCTTTCCCAGGATTTTGGTATTTGTGAGATAGCCTTCTCCCTAGACGATTAAGCCTTTTTTCACTTTTACGATAGAATCTAGGGTTTTCTTCTGTATGACCGAATGAATCCGCATAGAAATAGAGTAATCCCATATCCAACCCGACGGCTTTTCCTGTAGGTTGCATATCCTCTTTGACTTCGATAGATATACAAAACTGACAGTAATAGCCATCAGCACGACGAACCAGCCTTACTCGCTTAATTTGTTCTGGTTGATAGAAATAGATATCCCGACTGCCAACAAGTTTAACCCTACCAATACCATTTTTATCGGTAAAGGTAATATGCTTTTTGGTTGTCTGGTCTAATTTCCAACCAGATTGCTTGTATTCAACGGAACGAGAATATTTTTTGAACTTAGGGAATCCCTGTCTTGGTGCGCGTTCCCTTGCGCCTAACGGCGACGCGGGGTCGCACCGCTTTTTGCCTGGTATTTTCTTCTTGCAGTTATCAAAAAATCTAGCAATAGATGACCATGCCCGTTCAGCAGATGATTGTCTAGCAGTAGAATTTAATTTATTAGCAAAAGCAAATTCTTTGGCTAAGATGCGACAATACTTGTTGAGATCGTATTTATTAACCCCTTTGTTGTCCATCCAGTACCGCAAAGCTTTGTTTCTGACAAATTGACCAGTTCTAATCGCTTCGTCAATGCAGCTAAGTTGATATTGCTTTGCCTTAATCTTATACTCAATGACAATCATGATCTTATGCTACCATAATTGGCACAAAATTACAATCGAGTTAATCCCGCTCGTTCTCATCCTGCTCCCTGAAAGGAGCAGGATGAGAGCGAGGAGCATTATAAATGTCTTTGCATCATGGGGTTGAGACTATATATTTGTCTTTCCCCCATAAACTTTATTATTTGAGCTTCTCCCCTATTATTTAATCTGGTTCGATACCAGAACCAACTGGTGCAGTAGAGTTAAGCTTTAATTCGGGGTGATCTGCATTAATTTGACCCAAATTCCACTCATTTCTGATCAGTAATACTGGTCTGCCCCAATTATCTTTTACTGTCATAGTATTAAAGATTCTACCTGCTTTTTCTATAGCTTCCCAACCGCCAGCAACCCAACGAGCTAAACTGTAAGATAAGGGTTCTAGAGTAGTTTCTACGTTGTACTCATTACGGAGGCGAAACTGTACTACTTCAAATTGCAGTTGTCCCACCGCAGCTAAAATGGGGTCGCGCTTAAATTCATCACTAGAATACATTATTTGAATTGCGCCTTCTTCCCTTAACTCAGTAATACCTTTTTGAAATTGTTTGAATTTAGAAGGATTAGGATTTTTGATATAGGCAAAGATTTCAGGAGAGAAACAGGGTATTCCTTCGTATTCTAGTTTTTTCCCATTGTAAATAGTATCACCGATCGCGAATACTCCAGGGTTATTTAAACCAATAACATCCCCAGGATAAGCTACATCTAAAGATTCTCTACCTTGAGCAAAGAGTTTTTGGGGACGGGATAAACGGACAGTTTTCCCACTGCGAGCGTGTTTTACTGTCATGTCTTTTTCAAATTTCCCTGTACAGACTCGGACAAAAGCGACTCTATCTCGGTGCTTGGGATCCATGTTGGCTTGGAGCTTAAAAACAAATCCTGTAAAGTCGGGATAAGTAGGCTCTATTTCCCCTTTGGATGATTTACGCGCTTCTGGTTTTAGGGCATATTCAAGGAAAGATTTTAAAAACAACTCTACCCCAAAGTTAGTCATAGCACTACCAAAGAATACGGGGGTCATTTTTCCAGCATGGACTTGTTCTAAGTCAAAGTCTAGAGCAATTTCGTCTAAGATTTCTAATTCTTCTTTTAGCTGATAATAAAGCTCTTGGTCGAGAAATTCCTCAATTCTGGGGTCGCCTAGATCAATTACTGTATCTTGGGCTGCTTTGCTTCCGTGAGCGCGTCTTTCAAATAGGTGGATCTGTTTATGAACTCGGTCAAAGACTCCTTGAAAGCGATCGCCCATTCCGATGGGCCAATTGACAGCATAAGTTTGCATTCCTAGCTCTTGCTCGATCTCATCTAACAATTCTAAGGCTTCTCTTCCTGGGCGGTCTAACTTATTGACAAAGGTAAAAATTGGCAGCGATCGCATTTGACAGACTTCAAATAGCTTGCGGGTTTGAGGCTCTAAACCCTTGGCTGCGTCGATCAACATTACCGCATTATCTGCTGCTGCTAGGGTGCGATAAGTATCTTCACTAAAGTCTTGGTGTCCAGGGGTATCTAATAGATTAATCTGGAATCCACTATAAATAAACTGCAACACAGTAGAAGTAATAGAGATTCCCCGTTGCTGCTCCATTTCCATCCAGTCTGAAGTAGCTTTACGCTGCGCTCGTCTTGCTTTTACCGCCCCTGCTTCATGAATTGCACCCCCGTAGAGTAATAGTTTTTCGGTGAGGGTGGTTTTTCCAGCGTCAGGGTGAGAGATAATCGCAAAATTGCGACGACTTTCCACAGCCTGTTGTATTTCAGTCTGAATTTCTACTGCCATGTATTTTGTTAGAGATCGAGTTCTACAGTAATTATATCTTTATCTAAGATTGCGATCGATATTAGAATCGAAGGAGGTATTGAGTGTCTGGTAGTTCACATCAAAAATCAACCACCTTATAAACAACGCTCCCATTTCGGTACACAGGCTGATAATAAATATCGCTGCAATTGTAGTAATTCAAATTATTAATCTGAATCATTGAACATCCTTCTGGTAAATAAGTTACCACTGCACCCACAGGAGGTCTGACAACTGTATAAGAACTGCCACTGGGTTGAAAAAAAATACCATCAGAATAGATATAGGTAGTTGAGCCGACATAAATAGTGCTGTAGTAGGGGGGAGGTGTTGCAATGGTAGCACCAATAATTAAACCAGTGGTAAAACCGACCCATCCCCAACCAGGAGGAACGTAATAGCCACCACCATACCAACCACCACCGTACCAGCGACCACGGTAATAATTGTCGTCGATGAAATCTTGTCGGTTATCCTGCCGTTCGGTGCGTTCTCCTTGGCGAATTTCGGTCCGTTCAGTGCTTTCTCCTTGGCGAATTTCGGTCCGTTCGCTGCGTTCTCCTTGCCTATCCTGTTGGGTTATTTGCCTATTTCCCTGCCGTTCTGTCCGTTCGCCCTGACGGTTTTGAAGGGTGTTTTGCCGATTTTGCTGATACTGAGAGCGGTTTCTAGAAGGAGAACTAATATTACCCCGATTTTGCAAGTCTATATTACTATTGATACGAGGTGAAGCACCACGACTACGAGAACCTCTACCACCCACTCCTCCGCGCAGTTGGGCAAAGGCAATGTCCAGAGGCAATAAAGTGGTAAATAACAGTAAGCTAAACAGAGTTGCTAAACGACGACGGGAAAAATTTTTCATTGACTATTTCTCGACTGCATCACTAATATTTTCCGCTGGCAAAAACTCAATACCAATAGCTTCTTCAGAAGGTTCATAGGTAAATGTCTTAGCAGGAATCTCAGGCGTAAAGTTCCATTTTGATAGTATTGCAGTATATTGTGGGCTACTAGGCAGGTTTTTGTAGGTTATCACAATTTTTAAAGGCAGAGGTTGTCGCGCTCGGCTGACCCACATTTGCCAATCTCGATCTTCTCCAATAAAGAGGATATGATATGCTGGAACCCGATCTACTAGGTTAGAACCCACAAAAACGGACTTTTGAATATCAGAAGTTACCTTAGCACAGGGATCATCCACAAATAAGTTAGACAGGGGAATAGTCAAACCATATTTTAGTTCAACATTTTTAACTACTTGATCAATGGTGGAAGCTGCTGGTTTGGTAGCATAAAAATCCAGATATGTATTTTGCCACGTTAAGAATTTTCCATCGTAATAAAAACTGTTGTTGCGCTGGTCCCCCCTATAATCTGATCTCAGTTGGTTAGGTTTACTCACCCAAACTTTTTGATAAGCAGCATACTGCACTTTTTCCCCTGAATCCAAGACATTATCATAGGTAATGTCCATTTCCACGGTGAAGGATTTTTGAGCTTTCAGAAAATTGCAGACTTGATCCAAAACCTGATCTGTTGTTCTCAATCCTGTACTGGGAAGTCTAGTTGAGGATGGTGCGGTTTGAGGTAATACCTTAGATGCAGTGACAAATGGCATTGTACAAGCCACAAGTAAGGTAGCAAAAATTCGAGTATTTAATAACATAAAGTCAATATTAAGCTTAGACACAGTTAATTTACTAGTTAAGAGTGGTATTAGGGGTTAGTGTTTTTATCGTGTGCAGTTGAGATGGATATTAGCTCAGTCGGCGGGAAGCCCCGCTCCTTCGTAGGATAGGAGTGGGGGTCGCTCCGCCCACCTTTGGTGAGATAGCCGACGCGACTAATTATGGGGAGAGTTTTGTGATTGAACGTATTTTTTCAATGTTTCTACTGTAACGCCTCCACAACTCGCAATAAAATAAGACTCGTTCCAAAATACGTGCCTACGCCCATAAACTTGAGGCAACTCCTCAATAAACTCCTTTCGGATTTTTCTGCTAGTCGTAGTCTTTAAGGAATTAACAAACTTGCTTAAATCCATAAGAATAGAGCGCGAAATTGACTGAATATTCAACAGCAATAAAGGGAAATAGCGCAGAATTCTTAAAATATTCTTAATTATTTCCATTATGAATCTGGAAATAATTAAGAATAACTGTCTCATCAAATAGGAGACAGTTTTAAATCAAATAATGTTACCTGAATTTTATCTTGAATATATTAAAAGTTATTTATCCCTCTTCTGTCACTCTCCAAATTCAAAGAGTAAGAAATAAACCGATTTATCCAGAAAGAAGCAATGGTTGAAATTGATTCATGGTACTAATTAAACGATGCAATTAATAGCGATCGCCTACTGTAAAGTGAGCAGTAAAATCTCCTTCATCGTTAAAAGCAAATTCTCCCCGCACCAGACCAAAGCCTGTTTTAGCGTGCAATCCTAAACCATAACCAAATCCATCACCTTCTTTATTTCGCGCGATGCCTGGTTCACCGATTACTTCGTCTGCTGTATCTAGATCGGTGCCGTAATCAAAGAACAAAGCACCCTGTAGGTCAAAATCTACGAGTATATCTAACTCTGTTTTAATCCACAGCTTCAAATTCGAGAAGATCAAAGGGAATAACTCTTATGTTAAAATTAACCGGCATATTTAACTTTTGTGATAAATATGCTTGTGTTAACTTCACCTCACGCTGAAAAATTGAGCCTCTAGGGGCAAAAATTACAACCTCTACATATATGGAACAATATTAGCAGGGGGTTGTATTACAGCCAAATCAAAACCAAGAACTTCAATCCAAACTTTTGCACCACAACTTAACGGTTTATCTGGCTGATAGACAACTCGACAAGGATAAGGAATTTCTACAGCATTAGCATAAACCTTACTGTCTCCTCTAATAACAATTACAGGCTTTCTCTTCTCGGCACTTCTTCTTATATTTTGCCTAATTTCATTACTATTAACGTGAATTATCGTTTCCTTCTCATCTTCTTTTGGCTGATTTTTGCTCTTGCTATTTTTTTCTACTTCATTAGTTTTCCAAGTTCCTGGTCTGCCTCGTTTGCCTGGAATAATCTTTGGCAAGCCATCAAAAAGAGGAATGATCCAACAACGACCAGATTTGTAAGCCGCTTTCTAAAAATTAGACAATGTTGGACATTATCTGCTTCTTAGTTCCTGCTTCATCAAAGAGAGTCGGCTCTTGCTTCTCCACAGGCATGACATCGGGTTCAGCTAACCCTAGTAAATTCAAACTGGCTGAATAGTCTCGATCGGCTATCCAATCACAGTTTTCATTATCACATTCATAAACTCTCACAGATAATGGGAGTTTATCTTTTTTATGTCCGCATTTTGGACACAATTTAGAACTAGCAAAAAAACGGTCGGCAATAATTAATTTACTACCATACAATTGAGTTTTATAAATCAATTGTCGTTTGAATTCATAGAATCCAGAGTCGGCTATAGCTTTTGATAATTTACCGTTTTTAATTAATCCTGATACATTTAAGTCCTCTATAACAATTTGGCTGTGGTTCTTAGCTAAACTAGTAGTGAACTTATGTAGAAAATCTGAACGAATGCAACTAATACGGTAATGCAGTTTGGCTATTTTTTGTTGTGTTTTTTTCCAGTTATTAGACCCAATTACTTGATGACGATTCAACCATTGTAGTCTTCTTAATTTTTGATCTAATTGTTTATAAGGTCTGGGGGAACTAACCTCTTCTCCTGTTGATAATGTCGCAAATCTAAGTAAGCCTAAATCTATGGCTATTGGTTTATTTGTAGGAGCTAGATTCTGTGGAGTTAATTCTATTTTAAAACTAATAAACCATTTTTTGGCTCTTTTACTAATAGTTACAGATTTTGCTTTATTGCCTTGAGGTAATCTTTCATAAGTCTTTAACCAGCCAATTCTAGGGACTTTAATTCTGTTAGGTTCTACAGTTATTGAACCATCTAATTTAAAACTATCAGACTTCCCTTTTTTCTTAAATCGAGGCGGTTTCTTTTCTTTTTTTAAACAATCATCCCAAGCCCTTCTTAAATGCCTTAAGGCATATTGTGGCGCACATTTTGATACCTCATAATACCAAGGATATTCTGGTTTTACTAGAGCTACTAACCACTTGTGTAAATCAATGGCTGTGGGAAATTTGATTTTTGATTCTGGGTTATTTTGGTTATTATCTAGAATTTTTTGGGTTAAACTTAATCCCCAATTCCAAGCGTGTCTAGCTACTCCTGCGTGCTTGGCTAACAGAACTCTTTGTGTATTATTAACTTTTAATTCTGTCTTAAAGCCTAACAGCATTTTATTTAATCTTGTCTGCTGCTTCTTGTACTTCAATTAAATTAGACATAAACTCATAATACCAAAATTAATGTCTAACTATATTAAGTATTGTCTAATTATTTTGATTCAGTTCTTAACCCCAATCACTCTTCCTTTTTGGAGCAAATCCAGTAATCTTCGAGGAAGCATACCTAATAATTTCGCAGCTTCGGTAGTGTGGATATACATAGTACATAAAAACTATCTAGCATCAGATATGTTGATCTTACTCTTTAATGGTGTCAAAACAGTGGATGTAATTTATTACCAATTATTGGATAGTATTTTTGTTTTAGTTAAAGCAATCAAACAAAAGAGAGATCCTGTTCGATACACAGAAATTGTTTAAAATCATTTTAAATTTGAAAAAATATTTAGCATTGGAGCGAAGCTAGTTTTGACTACAACTATAGATACAACATTTAAAAATTTAGATTGGACATGGCAGGGTCATAATATCCGCTACACTGTAGTAGGAGAAGGAAAACCCTTATTGCTAATTCATGGTTTCGGTGCATCTATCGGACACTGGAAAAAGAATATTCCTGTTTTAGCTGCTAGTGGTTATCAAGTTTATGCTGTTGACTTGCTTGGTTTTGGTGCTTCTGGGAAACCTGCTTTAGATTACACTTTAGAACTATGGCAAGAGCAAATTAGAGATTTTTGGCAAGAGCATATTAACCAGCCCACTGTTTTTATTGGTAACTCTATTGGTGCGTTGCTGAGTTTGATATTAGTGACTAACCATCCTGAAATAGCTTCGGGGGGTGTATTAATTAATTGTGCAGGGGGTTTAAATCATCGTCCAGATGAACTTAATTTAATTTTGCGCTTAGTTATGGGAGGCTTTACCAAGTTAGTTAGTTCTCCTGTTACTGGTAAGTTTATCTTTGATCGCGTTCGTCAGAAAAACCGCATTCGTAGTACCTTATATCAAGTGTATCGCGATCGCGCTGCGGTAACGGATGATTTAGTCGAGATGCTTTATCAGCCTTCTTGCGATCCTGGCGCACAACAGGTATTTGCTTCAGTTTTGACTGCTCCTCCTGGCGCAACTCCTCAAGAATTACTCCCCAAACTGCAACATCCTCTATTAATTCTCTGGGGAGAAGACGATCCTTGGACTCCTATTAAGGGCGCGAAAATTTATGAAAATTTAGCAGCGACTAATGAGAGTGTGAAGTTTTACCCAATTCCTACTGCTGGTCATTGCCCTCATGACGAAAAACCAGATATTGTTAATAAACATATTCTAGATTGGTTAAATTGATTTATAGCATTCGTTTTTAGAATTGCTGTTACAACTTTTCTAAAGACACTAATAGCGTTGGGTTTCTTTCCTCAACCCAACCTACTAGCTACTCAAGCGCACCTACTAGCTTTTGTAAAGACACTAATAGCGTTGGGTTTCTTTCCTCTTATACCCGAAAGGTGCGGTCTGTGGGGGAAAGCCGATCCGCTGTCTCTTGAATTCATTTCAAGAGCTTGTAAGCGGGAGTCCAAGACCGCAGTGAAAGCGCAACCCAACCTACTAGCTAATGGCTATATGCCCTAGTAGATATTTGCAATTGTATTAATCAGTCTGGAAGCAGTTTTGTGAGTCTATTTTACACTTTTATACGAGGGCAGCATATCTCATGAATCATCCAGTAATTCTAACCGACATAACACAACTAGTAAACAAACTCGACCAAAGGTTTAGCCAACTCAATGAAAGATTTAACCAACTTGATCGAAGGTTGAACCAACTTGACCAAAGGTTAGACAAGATAGAATATCGTCTTAACAATTTAGAAATTGCTCAAGCTGATACCAAAGAGGAAATTACAGCTTACATAAGCAAGATAGATTCTGAAGAAAAGATGTTTACTATTGTAGAAAGTGAGATGGACTCGGAAGAGAAAATTTTTCCTACTGTCGAAAATCAATTACCTAATTTCAAGCCAAAAATTAGTGAAGTCAAAAACAGAGAGGAGGAAAAATTAAATTTATTGCGAGTACTTGAAACTCCCATGAAAAAAATTAGAAGTATCTGGAAAAAGTAAACTTTTTATTCAACAATTAACTAAAACCAGACAGTAAAAAAATTTTCATTGAAATGATAACTGTTATGATGTTTTATTTGTGGGCAACTACAAAAAAGATGGTAATATCTTGCCAAACTCCTTGATGTGTAGCTAATTTTTCAATCTCTAAATCGTAAGCAGTCTTTAATGTTTGTAATTGTTGAGTGGATAGTTTAGTTAAGGGATTTCCTTGGGGATTTATCCAGATGCGATCGCCTTGCCAAGTTTGTTTTGCTGTATCTACTGTTAGATAATGTCCTATTTGTTCAGTAGTAATTTTAATGTTTTTAAATCCCGCTTGTTCTAAAAGATTACAGCATTTTTCAGCAGTACCTGTAATACTATTCCAATCTGGTAAAATTGTATCACAAACTTCCCTACATAATCTGACAATTAACGGAGTCAAAAAAGACTCTTGAGAGTAACAAGAAAATGCTATTTTTCCTCCTGGATTTAACCAACGATACCAAGCATCAAAAACAGCGGTAATATTTTTAAACCAAGGAATTGAAGAAGAGCAAAAAATTGTCTCAAAACTGTTTTCAGGAAAATCAATATTATCTATATCAGATTCAATTAATTGAATATTATTTATTTTTGCTTCAGCTATTTTGGCTCTGGCTTGTGCTAGCATTCCAGGGGAAATGTCGATACCTATAACCTTTCCTGTATCTCCCACAATTTTCGAGGCTGCGAGCGCAATTATCGCTGTTCCTGTAGCAACATCTAATATCTTTTCTCCAGGGGATAATGGTACACATTCTAATAATTTTAGAGCTCGATTGTAGGTAAAATCATTATCGTACTGAGTTCTGTTATCAAAAAAACTGGTAACTTGTTGCTTATAGTTATCAAATTCAGTCATATTTGTTGATGTAAAATTAAACGATTGCCAGTAGGATCGTAAGCGTATATCTCTCTACCGTGGGAAGCTGTAATAATATCTCCTGGTGGAGGATAACCCATAGTTGTTAAAATTGCGATCGCAACTTCTAAATCCACTACTTCTAAACAAATACTTAGACCACTACCAGTAGAATTGTTAAACTCTATCACATTACTAGCTTTAGGTTTAAAAATTGCTAACCTTAATTTTTCTAGTTTAAATTCTGCATAAGCATTAGGAATATAGGGTTCGGGTTTTAATCCTAAAAATTGATGATAAAATTCAACAGTTTTGTTAACGTCATTTGTAGCAATTGTGATAAAAGCGGAAGTATATTTTAGGTTCATTAAAATTGTCCTGGTAGGGGCGAATGGCTGTTAGCCCGTACAATGGTTAAATATAAAAAATATTTAGTAATTGGGTCACTATTAACAAAGTCGTAGTAGGATTCCCCTTCTTCAGGGGGAGTAGCTTCGACCCAATGATTGTAAGTAAAATTACTTAATATTCCCAAAATGATTAAGATAAAAATAAGAACTACATCATAATTTTAAATCTGATGAGCGATAAGCTACTAACTAACTTGGCAGCTAAAACTGCTCTAGTTAAATTTACTGAACTTAGTCCTGACTGGCAAAATAAAATCACTGAGTATGTAACTAGTGATCCTAACTTAATCTGTGGTGTATTTCCTGACACTGTAGAAACCTTGGCTAGTGTGGTAGAAGCAGCCAATGCTAATAAATGGTGCATCATACCTTGTGGTGGTGGTAGTAAACTAGACTGGGGTGGATTAACTGACAACATCAAGCTTGTAGTTAGTACGATAAAATGCGATCGTATTCTTGAACACGCAGTAGGAGACTTAACCGTAACTGTAGAAGCAGGAGTTAAGCTAGTAGATTTACAAGCTACCCTAGCAGCAACTAACCAGTTTTTACCCATCGATCCTGCTTATCCCCAACAAGCTACTATCGGAGGAATTGTAGCGACAGCAGATACAGGAAGTCTGCGAAATCGCTATGGGGGAATTAGAGATTTAGTTTTAGGGTTATCTTTTGTCCGTGCTGATGGCAAAATAGCCAAAGCAGGAGGAAGAGTCGTGAAAAATGTGGCTGGTTACGACTTGATGAAACTGTTTACAGGTTCTTATGGTACTTTAGGGATTATTACTCAAGTTACTTTTCGTACCTATCCCTTACCCCAAGCATCCCAAACCATCTTAGTGATAGGGGAGGGGAAGAAGATTCAACAACTAATTCAATCTCTGCGGAATTCTGGATTAACCCCTGTAGCTGCTGATGTAGTTTCCGCTTCTGTAATGAAACAGTTATCAGTAGGAGAAGATATAGGATTATTAGTGCGGTTTCAAACTATTCCTGAAAGTATCACCGAACAGTCTAGACAACTCAAGTCAATGATGCAACCTCTAGGCTTACAGGGAATAGAATATTCTGAGCAAGATGAAGAAAAATTATGGCATCAATTATCAGAAATTATCAGAATTCCCCACTCTACAACAGCAATTATTTGTAAACTAGGATTATTACCAACTCAAGCAGTAAACTTACTGAATGAATTAAACGATCATACTTGGGGCAGAATTCATATTGGTAGTGGTTTAGGAGAATTACAATTATTAAATGAAGAGCTTGAGAATCTCTCAAAACTGCGATCGCATTGTGAAATTCATCAAGGGTTTTTAAGTATCTTAACTGCACCCAAATCTGTTAAACAAAAAATTGAGTCTTGGGGATATACAGGTAATACTGTTAATCTCATGAAAACCATCAAGCAAAAGTTTGACCCCAATCAAATATTTAAACCCAACAGTTTTGTCAATAAAATCTAAAATTTAATATCAAGAATGAAGACTAATTTCGATGCTAAAAATACCCCAAAACAAGAACTAATTGATACCTGTGTTCACTGTGGATTTTGTCTTTCTACCTGTCCTAGTTATCGTGTAATCGGTAAAGAAATGGACTCTCCTAGAGGTAGAATTTATCTCATGGATGCAATTAACAAAGGGGAAGCTACTATAGATGAAGCTACTTCTTCTCATTTCGATAGCTGTCTTGGTTGTTTAGCTTGTGTCACCACTTGTCCTTCGGGAGTAGAATACGATAAACTAATTGCTGCAACTCGTCCCCAAGTTGAAAGAAATCAACCTCGGAATTTATCTGACAGATTAATTAGAACTTTAATTTTTAACCTTTTCCCCTATCCTAATCGTTTGCGAGCTTTTCTGCCTTCTCTTTGGCTGTATCAAAAATTAGGATTACAACAAATAATTCGTAAGAGTAAAATCCTTGATAAAATATCACCTAGACTGGCAGCAATGGAGTCAATCTTACCCCAAGTAACTCCTGAATCTTTACAAGACAAACTGCCAACAATCATTCCAGCACAAGGAGAAACTCGTTATCGGGTAGGAGTTATTTTAGGTTGTGTTCAAAGATTATTTTTCTCACCAGTAAATGAAGCGACAGTAAGAGTTTTAACCGCTAATGGTTGTGAAGTAATCATTCCTAAAAGTCAAGGTTGTTGCGCTGCCCTGCCAGCACATCAAGGACAAGAAATGCAAGCTCAACAGTTAGCCAGACAAATGATTGATAGTTTTGCTGATACTAAAGTTGATGCCATTATTATTAATGCTGCTGGTTGTGGACACACTCTTAAAGAATATGGTCATATCCTAGAAGATGATTCAGAATATCGCACTAAAGCTCAAGAGTTTGCCAATAAAGTAAAAGACGTACAAGAATTTTTGTCCAGCATTCAATTAACTACTGAGCTATCTCCTTTAAGCGGTCAAGAATTAAAGATAGTGTATCAAGATGCTTGTCATTTACTCCACGGACAAAAAATTAGTTTGCAACCCCGTCAGTTATTGAGAAAAATTCCAGGAATTGTCTTAACAGAGCCAATAGACGCTGCTTTGTGTTGTGGTAGTGCAGGAATTTATAATATGTTACAGCCAGAAGTAGCGAATGAATTAGGTCAGCAAAAAGTTACTAACTTGATTAATACAGGTGCAGATATCATTGCTTCTCCTAATCCTGGTTGTGCTTTACAAATTACCAAACATTTGCGCTTTAAAGATAAGCAACCAATGGTGATACATCCCATAGAATTATTAGATTATTCCATAAGAGGTATCAAGCTCAACTTATCCTGAGATATAACACCACAGCTTATAGTTACTAAAAATGTAGTCAAATATTACACTTAAACATTTTTAACTTTACCAGGAGTAACTCTGGTGGGACGAACTACAACGCCACGGCAGTCGCTTCAAGTCGGGGAACCCGCCCAACGCGCTGCCTTCTCTATCCCTAGGCTAGAAGCTGTTGGGATTACTTTTAT
>JAAUYJ010087655.1_pt1 | contig 15592 bp, 13 predicted proteins | sample 7278031 | NCBI WGS metagenome assembly JAAUYJ01 (sample SAMN14350222, study PRJNA611818) | marine sediment metagenome | isolation source: surface marine sediment (1.8m) | place: French Polynesia: Moorea | collected 2018-08 | reverse complement strand
TTAAAATAAAAACCCAGCGCAAACGCCTGCTTTTGGGCCTAAGGGGGGGTCACAGAGTACATAAGGGAAATTTGGAATTCGTACTTTACTACATAAGGTTTGACCTTCAGGGGGGGGGGGAATATAGAGGTAAAACAAGTCACATACCTACGGTACTCACTGTACACATAAGTTACAAAGCCAAAGGAGCAACTAGTCTGGTTCAAATTTTTTTTGCCCTTATGACATTCCTACATTCAAATTTCCACGTATTTTTCACCGTTAGGTTTCTTCTTTGTGCCTAATTTTGTTCTACCCAGATTCATCCTCCGACAGCTCGCTAACTTCATCGACTTTTGCGGCTTGTTCTTCGGCTTCTTTGAGGACCTCCTCGGGAACGAGACCGAATATCCCTTTCGTTCCCTCTGTCACCCACGACATCTCCAAGTCGTACGCCTTGTCCCTGGCAGTGTCGTGAACTTCCCTTATGATTTTTGCCGCCTCTTTGCTTAGTTCTGCACATTTCTTGGGCGATGAACTCAGGTTTAGCTTCTCTACCAGAGTTCTTGCTGCAACCGCCGCCTTCCCTGCTGCCATGCCCCAATATCCGAAGCACTGCCCGGCAGGATCCATACAATATAGCTGAAAAAACACAAAAGGGACTTTCAAATTCACGTTACTCGTAGGGAAGCTAATTTTTTATGCACATTTTTAAACCTTAGATCCGTCCTCTTTAGTCCAGGAACCCAACATGATTATGGAGCCGAAGGGCCTCAACGCCGAATAGAGGGTGTAGGCGTGCATGTACTCGGCGATGCGATTGGCAAGCTGTTTCACGGGCATGGGGCTGCCGTAGTTTTCCCTGTAGTTCGTTGCCTCAGTCTTGGCAATCTCCGTGAGCTGCTTGCCGTCCGAAAGGAGTCCTGTGATTGTGCCCCCAATGTGCTGGTCCACGGGAAAGGTACGCTTGCCGGCTTCTGGCTCATGAAGCTTGGTAGTCCTGATCTTCTCCACGGCAAAGACGACCCCGTCGCTGCCTCGTAGCGCTATCGAAGTACCCGAGTTGTCAACAGCACGCCTGGCGTAGTTGATTTGAAAGATCGTTCCCTCGGGAGAAAATTGAGAAGCTGTGATATCGTATCCAGTGCCTTGACGCGCCATCTTTCTGTCAGGTCGCCTTCAGTATATTTCTAGTTTTCCCACAAAATTAAAAAAAAATCCAAGTTTGAATTTAAAATTTGAATTTAAAATTTGAATTTGAATTTGAATTGTTTTTTTTCGTGCGGGGAAAAAAATTAGTGACTCGGTTAAAATGAACGAAAATACCAAATATCATTATGACCCCAGCGCTAACAACGGAATGGACCGGACCACCAGCTGCACCTGCCCAAAGCCGGTCCCCGACTACAGCATGTCCGGAGATCATGTCTGCGGCAGCTGCGGCCTCCACCGCCGGCCAGTTTCGACGCCCGCCGCTGCCGCCCCCAGCTATGCGGCTGCAGCAACGCCGATGATGATGCAGGCTCCAAACGGCTACTACGCCATTCCGGGGGCAATGGACTACGGATTCCAGCAGATACCATCTTCAGTTCCGTGCGCACCGTCGCCGTCGTGTATATCCTTCTACCACCAGGGTCAGGCGGCAGCACCTCACCAGCAGACTCAGCCGTCGGCGTCTCCAGCGCACCAGTCTCCGTACCAACCCGTTGCGTCGGGTCACCACGAAACGTTCTCAAACTATGGACAGGCCAACGGCGGGGGACCTCCCACCCGCATAAACAGGTGCAGCGTGGATGACATAAACGGCGGATGCACTGGCCTGCCGCAGGCGAGGGTCTGTCCCGGAATGCCGGATGATCTGGGAATGATGAAGGTATACCACATACCTTTAGTCTTTATCGCCGCGTTCTGCGCCTACCTGCTCTGGACCAGTCTTTGATTGGATTCAAGCGTGCATATGAAAAGATGGGGTACTATTATGTAGAGGTACAGCTCATAATCTTAAGGACGAACAAATTTTTTATAGGCGAACAGTGTTTTATGTACATTTATACGGTGCGTTAATTCTTGTCATTTCATATCATAGGAGACAATATTCCAGGCAAAAAACCGTTCTTGTTGGGACGTTTAGGATTAGAGTTATTTTCCGGCCGTCTGTTTTTCTCGGACTCACTGGACCCAGGCTTGGAATCAAGCCGGCATCCCTCTATGAACTTGGACAAATCTCCCTGGCACTTAGTTTTCCAAGCCACCCTATGGAAAAGACGAGGAAAAATTGGTACTGCATTATCCAACAAGAAATAAGTGCTGGAGTTGGGAAATGAAATTAGGCAAGAAGAGAGTTGTTCAAAAAGGTTAGGTGGCTGACTCATCCACATGCTGAATCACCCAAAATTTTGAATCACCCATTAATAGAATCAACATTTTGAATCTCCCAATTCTAAATCACCCACTCCCGAATCACCCACTCCATACATATGGGCGAGCAAAAGTCCTAATTTGGGCTTCAAGGGGGACACAGTACAAAAGGGAGTTTGACCTTCAGGGGGGGAGAATTTTTTCCCCCCTACGCCGACGTATGACCCACTCCCTAATCACCCGCTTACTGACTGACATGCCAAATCACCCACTTTTGAATCGCCTGCTCCCAAATCACCCGCTTACTTACAGACATGCCGAATCACCCACTTTTGAATCGCCTGCTCCCAAATCACCCGCTTACTTACAGACATGCCGAATCACCCACTTTTGTATCACCTGCTCCCAAATCACCAGCTTACTTACAAACACGCTGAATCACCCATTTTTAGTGAGCCTCTAAGGAAACGAGTGATTCTGAAGCAGGTGTTCAAAAATGGGTTTTATGGCATGTGCAAAAATATACGGTACGGGTGAATCAGGAGCGGGTGATTTCGCAGTGGATGATTCGGACGCCGGTGATTCGGGAGTGGGTGATTCAGGAGCGGGTGCTTCGGGAGTGGGTATGTATGTACTGTATGTATGTATGGGTTTATTCGAGTAGTAATATTGATACAAGTTTTTGGATTGTGCTTGTTTATTCTTTCTACTCAGGACAGGAGGGATATCTCCAGTGAGATGTTTTCACCCTCTTCCCCTTGAATTGAGTTCAAAGAGTGTTCCCAATGCAATAAAAATGGATTTTTAATATGCAACAGGCTCATTCATTCTTGATACATTCCCACTGGTTTCCCTTTATTACCATATCTACAAGTCTCTGTGGTAAATATTTTTTAGCAACTGTTGAAGAATTTTTTAATGTTTGATATTTTTATGTTTTCTGGACTTCTGCTGTTTTGAAGTATGATAGAATCATAGAACTACCTAGGTTGAACTATTTCTGTGAGTTGTCTTTTTTCAACCATAGTGGAATAACCTGTACCTATGTTCAGTCACATTCATGGTCAATTGTTAATTTCCTTGACCTTTCCTTGGAATTTCTTTGATTTTTTGTTGTTTTGATCTTCCATGGGTCACACATGTTTTGTTTTTTTATTTTTTCCTGCTGGGGTCTTCTGCATTGTTTTTCTGTGTTCATGACCCCCTATAACCTTTTCCCGTTCCATAAGGAATTTGATCTTCCAATTGTACTACTTACTTCAAGTCGTCTTCATTTTTTTCCAGTTCCTGACTCTACCTTTAGCCTTGTTTTGAGTTAGAAGGATTTAGTAAAGTGTGGAAGGACGCTTCGGAGCACTCTTCCGAACTGAGCACTCTTCCGAACTGAGCACTGAGCACTGAGGGAACTGGGTGATTCGGGAGTGGGTGAACCGCAAGAGGGTAATTCAAAATGGGTGCTTTGGAAGTGGGTGATTCAGCACCTGCATGCACCGTTTAAAAAAATCACATCCTGTTTGCTGGTGCCATAGGACCTCTTGTGAGACAAAGAAGCAAGAAAAAGAATCATGCAAAGTCAAGAAGGCAACTGGATTCTTCATCAAGATTATCTCCCAGCTTAGGTGTGCTCCAAGTCACAAGGATGTGTCTAGCCGGAACTGTGTACTTCCTGTCATGCAAGGACTCAGGAGCCAAGAATGCTGAACAAGCATTTCTCTGCTCAAGTTGTTTGTGAATGAACCTCAAGACATGACATGACCCTAAATAAACCAAACCAAGGAATAGGTGCTTCCTCACCAAGCTTTGAATCCGTTGCCATCCAGTCTTTCGTGTTCCTCGTATATTTTCTTGACGCAGTCGACGTCGTCATCGATATTATCATCCAAGAAATCTGAAGAAGTAGTTGGGAAAAATAAGAATTCTACATAGTAAGAATATTCCGCTGAACACGGTTATGAATAGTTCATACCTTTGCAATTTGCGTTGCAGCCCTTCCCCTTTCCGTTCTGTGTGCACCACCAAAGTTCCGATATTTGGAAAAGCCCGTGGTCCTTGCTGCCGTCCCAGTTGAGGGTGCCGATTGCTGAGCTGTCATAATGAGACTCCCACCGTGCAAGACAGACCCCTGTGACAAAAGGTCAAGAAGTACATACTGCACCTTTTTTCTCTATACAAGACGGAAAAACTCACAATCGTCGATGTGCTCCCGAGGGAATTTGTACTTGTGTAAGAATAGCCTTGCCAAGTGGCACCTGTCGAACTTTTTCGCTTCCGCGGGCCGTAGGAATACTTGGAGACAAATAAGAAGCGCAAAGGTCACCCACGCGAAAAATTTCGGCATTGTCGAATGGAACACCGCGTTAGGCTTGTGTAAATTGGTTGGGACAGTTCCCCTACTACGTCTAGACCTTTAGTTGCAAGGGCTCGGAATTACGTGCGAGCGGAGCACGATTCGACGGTGAATGAGGTTAGATTACGAGGCAGTTCAAGAACCGAGAAAACTAGTTTTTAAAGGGACAGAAGTGGAAAGAAAGGTAAAACCCGTGCCACCGTATTGGAAAAGAGTAATACAGTGATGAAATGCCGAGCAGTAACATGCATGTAGCGCTGTTCATCCGATACGTTCGCGTTCCGCTTGTAAGATACGCTTAAACAGAATTGCAGTATACTGAGGCTGTAAAACTTTTTTAAAACTAAATCTAGAATGTCTTTTTGGCTGGCGAAACGGTGGATAACCTAGAAGAGTTTTCAACCAGTTTCACACGAAACTTTCACTTCTTGACCGCAGAGATCAAATCGGAAGGAGAAGGGGAAATGTGGCTTGACAGGTCCAAAACAATTTTCTATAATTCGCTTCGCGTTTATTTTCTCAACAATGGTGGGATACCGGCTCATTTTAGTTAGGTATTCAGCAAATAGCAATCTCGTATCACTCGGGACCAAGTTAACAGCTTCTTTTTCGTTATTTCATCAGTATCATCATTATTCGACTCGTGGGAGGATGCGACCTCGCATTGGCATCAAAAGGAAAAAATGCATCTCATTGTTTTTGTTCATCATCATATTCTTTCGCGGCTTCTGAATTTCGAATGAAGTGTGCGTACGGGAATTGTCAGGGCTAAAAAGGGAGGGTTGATTTTTTTGATGCTGCAATCGCTATCACAGTCTTCAACTAAGGAAATGAATGTGAGGGATCGAGAAGGTGTGGAAGAATAAGATATTGAAATTAACCGATCGACAGTTGCCCCAGCAATCATCACCACGGGCGGCCCCCAAGGAAGCAAAATATGCCATTTGAAAAACTAGGTTCAGTTGGGATTTCTATAAATCTTGGACATATTTTTGATTTTTTAAAATTTCTATCTTCAAGGTACTTCACGCTCTTTTGGCTGACGGGTTTGGCGGCTCCGCTAGCTTGTTGGCGGAATGACGGACTTTGCCGGGGAGTCTGCGGCTGCCCTTCGTCCTCCTCCTCTCCTCCTCTCTCCAGTTGCTATCCCCACACCTCCTCCTGACCCATCCAACCCTACTCCGCCTGCTCCAGCGCCGAAGTGAGGTCGGTCGAACGTCACCGTCCCGTCCTTACGAACGTACAGCTGGAGACCCTCGGCTGGAAGAAACAAATTGAATTCAAATCATGAAATAAGTTTCCCGACCAACCAAAACGAAAATAGACGCTCTCACCTTCCTCCCCCGCGTCGTCCTCGTCCAGCCTTCCAATCCTTGCCTGCGCCATGAGCTCGTCGATGACGGCCTCAGCGTCCACCCTGCCCTCCTCCAGACGAGCGGAGCCAGCAACGGAGGAAGAGGCGGCGCTCGGGGGAGCGACGGAGGCATCGCACGAAGACGTAGTCGCTTTAGGGGAGCCGGATTGACGCAGTTGTTGTTGTTGCTGCTCCAGGTCCTGTTGCTGCCGCTTCCCCACTGCCGCCGCCGCCGCCGCCCCTCTCTTTTTCTCTAGTGAGCTGCCGTAGTAGCCAGTGTCGCAGCTGCTCTGGCTCAAGTTGCTATAACACGGTTCAATTGATTTTTTATCATTACCCTTCAATCGTTCATTTCCTTTCGTACCGGTTGTGCGAAGACGTCGTTTCGGCACTGGATTTTCTCGAGTGGCCTTGCTGCCCAGGTGCCGCCTCTCCAGCACCTGCGGCAGACGCCCCTGAAGCTGCTTTCGCCAACTGCTGCTGCTGCTGTTGTTGCGTCGAAGAAGCGTACCCCGTAGACGAGGAGGAATTTCGGCTGTGACTTTCCGCCTCGGGCGTATTTTGCTGATCTGTACGGCGAAAGAGAAAGAAAGTTTCCCCTCTATCTTTTATCCTTGCTGAATTCTTGCTACCTGAAAGCCTTGACTGCTGTGCTGAAGCGACAGAAGGAGGGAGGCCTGGCTGCGGCGGAACCAACGACGGAGGCCCGCTCGAGCCTGGAGGATTCCCCTCTCCGCCTTCACCTATGACAGTAGCAGCCGCATTCGCCGCCGCCTCCTCCCCCGCCACGATGGCGATGGGCTGCTGCCTGGTGACGGGCCGCCGGAAGATGGTGTCCCCCTCGCGCAGGGTGACGTTGACGGTTATTCGCACGATGGAGTTGTCTAGACGGTGGCTGCGGTCGTAAGGCTGCAGGATGTAGCGCTGGGTGGCGGGGCCAGCGCCGGCGTACTCGGAAAGGTTCACGTCCGCGAAGCCGAGCTTCCGGAAGTGGCGGCCGCCCTTCTCCTCCTGTGAACATATTTGAAGAAAGATAGGTAACAAAATGAAAATTTATCTTAAAAACAAGAATAGCTATCTCACCATTCGTATTGATATCCTGCAGCGACAGGTCTCGAGTATGCCTGAAGACGCCGGGGCCTGCATCCTGCACGGGAAGTGGAACCTAGCTGCGTACTGCACCCTGTGGTCGACTACCTCCTTCCGCTTGGAGACGTCGGTGAACGAGCCGCCCTCCATCTGGCGCACCTTGGCGAAGAGGACTCCCCTGGCGTAGGACACCTCGCTCAGCTCCTCCAGACACAGGTCAACGTTGAAGCGGTACCGCTTCTTCTTCAACATGAACGCCATCGCTGATGACTCTAATGTCGGATGAGAGTCACAGGACCCGTGAAAATGTAGAGAGGGTCTTATGGAATCCTCTGTTCTTCTTGTCGCATGCTCCTATCCCTTTCTTCTGCGGTTCTCCCCTCGTCTCTCTCTCCTTGTCCTTTCCTTTCCTTTCCCTTCTCTGACGACGGCGACCACACTGCAACTCGCGGCCCTGGACGATGGCACGTACGTCGGGTCGTGGGTATCCGAAGCACACAAAAACCTGCGGGCAGAGCAAAGGGTCGAGGGTGCATTAGATGACGAGGACACAGCAACAACAGCACTTTCGATAATTAAATTCCTAGCGGCAACAATAGGGGAAGCGAGAGTTTCCATTCCTCTTTTGGCAAGAGGCGAAACCCGACACCGGCCAAGTTTGCGGAATTTCGATTGGAATTTGAAATGTGGGGGCGGGCGAGAATGGAGGGAGGGAGAGGGGCCGTTTTTAAAGAGGGAGGGGCCCCCTTAACAAACATGCCTAAGGTATTTCGGATATTCCTCCTCTGCTTCTTCTCGATCCAACTCCCGACCTTGAGGAGGGAGAATCCGAGACGACGAGACGATTGGCAGAACGATACGCGGAAAACGGGGAAACAATATTAATATTCCGCACCGTGTAGTTTCAGTGCTACGTGTGGTCACACATTGCGCAGTGTACCGTTCGTTCCGCCTACGCCTCAACGGAGAAGAATAACCCACCCAAGCGTGGTTTCACGGTCGGGGGAAGTGGCAAGGAATAATCGAAGGAGGGAAATGTTGCTGGTTCTACCCGCATTTGCTTCGTCTGTGTACACCCATAGTAGGTGCAAAGTATGTGGCACACACTGACAAAGAGGTTGGGAAAGAAGCGCCCAATTATCAAGGAAGGAGAAGGAGACAATGGCAAAAGAGAGGACTGATAAGTAAAGTCCTACAGGCGGGTGGTGTTCCCATCCCCCCTTCCACCCCATGTGTTGCTTGAGATCCTCCAGAGCACCTACTTTTTCCATATAAGCAGCGTGATATTTCCAATTTCCCCCAAAAAAGTGTGATGACCCACTTTCCTGTCGTAACGTAAACTTCCTGCACAAATGCTCCTCTCTCCTCTTCTTCTACCGTCTCCTAAATAAATCCCATTTGCGCGATTTACGCCCTGTCCTTCTTATTCCGACTTTCCCTTGCATCGTTTCCGGAATATGGGGGTGCTCCCAGAAACTTCGGGGGTTTGCTGTCACATTGCCGAAAATTTTCTACCATGTCACAAAGGCAAAAAAATAAACATCCACCCATGTCATATCGCCGAAAAAAAGGAGAGGTGAGGTATGAATTAAAAACACAAAAGTCCCACCTGAACCAATGGCTGTGTGAAAAGGCTTGGGTTTCAAAATTTGGCTGCGCTCGTGGCTAAAGCAACAATTTTTCCACCCCCTCGTGACCAGTCTGACCCATTCCATTTAAAATTTTACTGTTTGAAAATGTGGTCACTTTTTGTCATCCAAGATTTTTTTTCATCCCGGGTGCTTGGCTATCACCGCAGGTAAAAATGAGAAAAAATTAGGTCCAAAAATGGTTTTTTTAAATGTATTTTTTTAAAAAAAGTTTAAAAATCCATGTTGAAGGTGTCTTTTGCCATTTTTGAACCAATTTTCATGGCTTTCCCCTACCCTACTCCCTCCCTGGAAATTTATTTTTATCCCCCTCCCTGGAGCAAAAATTTGGACCTCCCTCCCTCAACATTTGACCTCGCCCACGTGTGCCCACACCTGATGTGACTAACTCGGTCCCCCAAATATTTTTCGACGATGTGACAGCAAACTCCGAAACATACTCCCTCCGACACAAATCCGGAGAAAAAAAGGACAGATAGAGAAAGGAATCGTCGTCGTAGGCCGCGGGATTTCCGACCCAGTCGAAAACAGTGACAGGACGGACGGCGACGACAGGGCCCACCCTATCTACTACTGCTGCTAAGAAAGCGGCCCAACTTTTCTGTCCAAGCCATCTGGGCCCAGAGGAAAGTTGAGAGAGGAGAGGAAATTGGCCGCGGAAAGAAGAGGAAGAAGGGAGAGGAAGCAAATTACGTCTGTCCGATGCAGCCATACTCAGCTCTGTGTTTCTGCTCTTTCTTTTTCTCCATGTGTATTATTGATACTCCCTCTTTTTATTACCTTCTCTCCCATCATTACTAGAAGGTGTCCTTCGATCGCAAAGGTGTGCACGAGAGGGCGACCTTCCCACTCTGTTTGCCTGCATGTCGTTATCCCTTCTTTTTCGCATCGCCAGATTGTTGTTTCCCATCACATTCGCACTCTGCGACATATCAATCGGCGCCAACGTCGAAGGCCGCCGCCGCCGCGCGCGGCAACAAGCAAGAAGAGGCCGCCGGAGTCAATCACATGACGTACGCATCCGATGTACTGTAGTAGAAGAAGGGACAAACATCCGAGGGCAGCTCGACGAGGGAGGGAAAATATCCCCATCGGAATCTCTCTCCGCCCAACGAACTTTTTGTTCGTTTGTCGCTGCCCTGATGTTGGTGGGTGGCGTCTGGGCCCGCGCTGATTGTAAAAAGAATAGTCTCGGAATGGTCAGAAAAGTCCGTCTTGATCTGGAGATTCTTGGACTACGGTATCATACCTCCGTAGATATGCTAAGAACTTTCACTTTCTAAGACATTTGCATGCTTTGCAGCGAGAGGGAGGGAGGAGAAATGGGAAGAAAAAAATAAATTATGATGGATGCAACATCAGAGAAAAAACTCATTTTGAAGAAGAGAACTGCTAGGAAGAAACTCGACTTTTGTTCTTTTCTGCGAGGCCAATTTCCCCCTTGCTCAATTTTTCTTCAACGGCTACGTCAAAAAGAAATCGGTATACTATGTTACGTACGTAGGCACTGCTTATAACAAAAGTAATTTTGCGGAATCATGAGGCAGCCAACATACGAAATTGTTGTTAACCCAATCTGTTTCAAAATATTGTAGAACAGCCATAATGGCATCTTCTTTTCCTTCTGTCTTTTTTAAGTATTTCGGATGAGTAGACTCGCCAACTGCCACCGCCCATTTCAGCTTCATCAAAAATTTCGCCCACGCTCACATACTAGAAGGATAACAAACTGACACACCATACTTCACAGCACAACTGTTAGAATGTAGCTGGCAGCCAAGCTCTGTCTCTCACCTACTCAATCCTCCATAGATCCTCCTCCTCGCGGAGATGAGGGGCCCCGAGTCCTCGATAGGGATTTTCCCCACTCCTCACGGATGTTGCAACACTCTGCTGCAGCGGCTTGAGCCCATCTTCCCAGGAAAAAAGATTTTTTCCTCCTTTCCCCTTTTTTCGCGATCCGCCCCTCGTGATCACGTAACACTTTTTTGTCGGATGATTAAGCGATTGTCCCACGACGACACTGGGACTGAAGGAAGGGGGGAAATATAGGCGTCTGCAAAGCAGCACCACGTTTCAACTTTTACTCCTTCAAACTACCACATCTTTTGCGTGGATCCTCGTCGTTTTCCTATATTCCACTGCACCTCTTCCCCTTGGTCCTCCCTTCCTCGATTGCACTTATTGGCCTCCTCCTGTTCTTCCACTTTCAGCTCCCCACTGTGTCTCCACCGCCTGATTGCTTGCGAGTAGTTGCTTGTGGCGGGCCTCTCCTTTCTCGATGTGGAGGAGAAGCTGTTGATCTTGAACTCGACTCCTCCTCTTCTAAGCTGCCCCTCTCCTCCTCCGTCCTGGAGTCATGGTCCTCTTTGCTTTTCGCTCCATCCCCTCCCCCCTTTGCCAGCCAGCTAGACCCCCTCTTTTTGGCCGTCGGTGCTCCTTTCCTTCCTCCCCTCCACTCTTTACTCCATCCCCCTCACTTCACTTGCTGTGGGGTTTTGAAGCAGCAATCGTGGGGGGAAAGCCGCGCGCCGCCGCCGCCGCCGCCTCCATCACCACCACCATCTTCTCCGCCGCCGCCGTATTGTGCTGAGAAACAGGGGTTTGCATGCGTGTGTGGGGAAAGGAGATTCGTGGACGGCGGCGGCGGCGGAAGCCGCAGCAGCTACCGCGGTTGTTCTGCGTGGCGGCCGCCGCGTCCGTCGTTCGTAGGCGCTTGGGCTGCGCTACGGCTCCGCTTCCGCGTCCGCCTCCTCTCGCTGTGGCGTGAGAAAGGAGTCTAGAGGCGACATCTGGCGAGAGAATACTTCATAGCACTGGGGGTATTTTGCGCGCAAGGGAGAAGAGGGGGCTCGCAGGAAAATTAATCTTTATTACGGAAGCACGGCTCCAGATGCAAGCGGGAGAGAACGCAAATACAACCCCGGAAGTGGATGATAAAGCCTAGAGGGAGTTCCTCGGCTTTGCAGTCAGGAGCTTTGGGTGGTTGAACACATGCTCTACGCACTTTTCGTGCGAGCGGTGTCCCCCGGAGAGCTGTCCGTCGGTATGGGGCATTCCGTGGTTCATAAAGTTGCGGGCCCTCTGCCCGAGGCGGTGTCCCGTGCCTCTTTGGTCCTCCATCTGGAACATGACGGTGTAGTCCACGCCTGTCTTGAGGAGGACTGCCATGAGGGCGAAGCCGACGGCCATTGGCACCCTCACCTGGGTCGGGCCGCCTCGGCGGGACAGCAGGGCCGATTGTACGGAAGGGAGCAGGCGGTTGTCGGGAGTTGACTCCATTTTCTTGTCGCACCTTCTCTTGCGTCCAACTTGAATCTTGCAGAAAAATAGTTGCACAAAAAGTCAAAACCCAGTAGTTTCCCATAACGAGCGAAGTAGGAATACTAGGTAACAAGTGATTTTACCTTCGAGTTGCCTTTGACGGTTTTTCTAGTCTAGTGGAAACGGAATAAAAACCAAGATCCAGTTTATTTCTTTTTTTGTACGTTTATTGTCATAATACATTGACATAAGTGCCATTCAACAAAAAAATTTCATTGGAAGAAGCGAGGAGGGGTCGGGGCGGGAATTCGGCTTTCAAAGAAACAACTTCAGGAATGAAATAGGTACTTTAAAACAAAATACCCAATAATACGACAATAATTTCGGGTTAGGCGAGCAAAAAACCTGGTAAAAAAAAGGAGAGGGGCATAAAAAAATTTCTTTCTTTTTCAATTTTCGATATGTACATTTGTGGATGAAGGGTATCGTGGGAAGGGGCAAAGGGGTCGATCTCATACAATAGGAAAATATTATTTCATTTGGAAGATGGTTGCATTTAAATATAGGGTCATCAAAATCCTGCTTTTGCGCGTTGTTCTCAAGGGACGCAAATACCCCTAAAGAAGGCGTCATCATCATCATAACCCACTGCTTGTATGATCCACTCTCCATATGAAGTCACCGTTAAGAAAAAGAAAGAGGGTTGGGGGTACAAGTTGCACGCGCTTCAAACTTTCCATTTTGTCGTCCTCGTCCATATGCGTACGCCTTTCTTTCGTCATCAGAATGATGTGGGGGGTTTGCTTCGCATTTGTAGTGTGTGAGCGTTGGGGAAGATGAAATGCCGTTCTGGGTCAACTTCTGCCCCTCTCCAACTCCCGTCAATCGTGGTCGTAGTCGCGTCGTCTACATATCATCATATCGGCGGAGAAGCTTTTCTGTTCCTCGCCAAATTTCCCTAGGATATCCCTTCTCCCTTACTTCCTCTGCCTGAGCGTCTTCTTGGTGTTCTGGTCTACCTCGGGCAGCTCGCTCTCGTTCTCCTCGGACCCGGGAGAGGCGTCTTCCCCGGACCTGTCCTTCTTGGGCTTCTGCTCCTTCCTCAGCTTGGCCTTCTCCTGCTGCGTCTTCTTGGACCTGCCGGACCCCGATGCGGCGGCGGCAGAGGCCTGTGCAGCGGCGGTGGCGTTCTCCCTCTGCCTCTTGAGGTGGAAGGTGATGAACCTCCACATGAGGAAGCCCTGCAGCAGCCCGACGGCCACCAGCGCGCCCAGGCGGAACGGGAACGCGTTGAAGTTTCCGGCGGCGGCGTCCACCACCTGCCTCTCGGGCGGGGCCAGCGCCAGGCCGTACCAGAAGGTGAGGACGGCCAGCAGGATGGAGCCGAGTCGGGCCAGCACGAAGAGCGCGTCATAGAGTCGGAAGAGCGGGGCGGAGAGGTGTGGCTTGTCGGCGTAAGCCAGGAGGCGAGCCGCGTGGAAGACGGCCTCCACCACGTAGTGCAGGAACAGCAGGCAGAGCCCGACTCGGGTGTAGGAGAAGGCGTAGGCGCACACAACGAAGGACAGGTACAGCGAGGAGGAGCGGATCTTCTCGGGCATGTCCTCGCGCTTAACCTGTAAGGGAAGGGAGGGAAAGAAGGTGAAAATATGAGGAGAGTCACCAGATCCAGATCGACATTAAAGGAGAACACTTCAAAGCGGGGGATGGCTTTTTGCAGGGGTGGGATGTACGACAGAATCCGCTTCCATTTCCCCCGTCACCAATGATCTTCTGTGTGCCTCTGTACATGTATTGTCACTTTGTTCTTCCACTCGTCATTCTTCCACATCCTTCTCCGCCATAGTTACTCACATTGTGCTCACACTTGAACTGAGGGCTAAAAGTATTGAACTGGGAGCCCTACAACATTTGAAATGAGAAAATGAAGCTTTCTTCCCCGAGGCAATAGAAGATATTTGATTTGTTTCTCACCTTCTGGAAGTAGAGCTCCGGGTAGGTGTGGAGCCAGTAAGCGATCTGGACGATGTAGAAGAACTTGAACATGAAGTTCATGTGGACGTGCGGATAGCCCTCCCAGAGCAGGCGGATGTTGAAGAGGTTCTCCCTGAGGAGGATGTCGCCCGCCCACAGGATAGACACCAGGTAGAAGCTGAGCAGCTGACCGCTGTCGTTGAACTTGGAGTGCTTGATCTTGGAAAGGTGCAGCTTGCGGTTGATCTTGTCAAGGAAGTACTCCTGCACGATCTGATGCATGACGATGGCGATCAGCAGGTAGAAGAAAGTGGCGGGGATGTCCTGGTGGAACAAAAAAAGATGGGGTTTATCTCTCATCCTTATTTTCTAAAAGAAAATCTTTTTCTTCCTCACCTTGATTCCCGCTGTGTAGAAAGTGACGTCGACCATCTGCCCTGGCATGACCTCAACCGGGAGGGTTGCGTTGTGGTGAAGGGCGATGAACACCGAAGCCATCGGGGAAGTCACCTGGAAAAAAAGAACAGCATGATTGTTGTTGTAAGAGCAATCAAAGGTATTTTCTCCTCACCTGGAACATGAGTCCGACGACGAAGACCATGGCGATGCAGGCCACGATGTCTGCGTGGTTCTGGATGACGAACTCATGGCTGAAGATGGGAGGGTTCTTGTTGGAGGTGCGCCGTTTGACGGCCATGGTGGAGGTGGAGGGGAGGAAAGAGTGGAAGAAGAATGAATTGGTGGCTTCCTCCGTTGGTTAACAGAGGAGATCTGGGAGGAGTCGGTATCTGCCCTCCACCCCCTGGATCACAGCGCCTCCCGCTCCAAGCTGGAAGGATGCAGAGGGGGAAAGGGGGGAAGACACTTGCTGTAGCTGTATTCTGTACTTGCCCCCGGCCCCCGCCGGCGTCTCTTCGTCCTGCTGGCGCAGAGTGACCAGATCTTCCTGAGGAAAGCAGCAGAAAACTAGCGCAAAAGAAAGATACTTGCGGTGTGCGGGTCATACTCGTGCTCTTAAACAAAGTAAGTCCTTTTTGTTTAATGATCCTCTACATGCGTAATTATGAGTTTGACGGTGCTAACATTGATTGAACTGTGCCATGTTTTCGTTTAAGCTACAGCACGTATGACAATGGTTTTTCTCTTGCTAATTAAATGAGACTAATATCTTTAAAACTATCATTTTTTCTCTTTTAAATCTTGGCCGTCCAGTTGACTCTCATATATATTTCATTAAGAGGTTTTTTGGTTTTCTGTGCGTTTGGAGCCGATCACAAGAAATATCAATTATTTGCAGAAATCGCTCCCGAAATGAGCTTTTTTAGGGAACAATATATACGGAAGGTACTTTAATTGAAACAATTTGGGGTAAGAAGAAGTGCTCGTTACAAACTAGCAGGACCGACAAAGAGATTGCTACCACATGTCTAACTTCGGTTATTAATCTCTCACTAAATACCTACATTTTTTAGTATTAAACGACAAAAAGGAACCCCACTTTTTGAGCGACCTATTTTCTTCCTGGCAGCTTGCTTGTCGCCGAATCAGGTAAGTGCTATCGTGGGGATAGGAGGAGCT
>JAAUYJ010067009.1_pt1 | contig 15601 bp, 19 predicted proteins | sample 7278031 | NCBI WGS metagenome assembly JAAUYJ01 (sample SAMN14350222, study PRJNA611818) | marine sediment metagenome | isolation source: surface marine sediment (1.8m) | place: French Polynesia: Moorea | collected 2018-08 | reverse complement strand
GGTGCCAGGCCGCAAAGGAGAGCGTTGAGCTGGTTGAGAATTTCCCGCCTGGGTTAGGCGGGATGACGGCCATTTGGGCCGGCATCCTGCACGCGAGGATTGCCACTTATCATCCAGCGCCAGCGTAGCTAGCTCAATCATAGGGGATTAATAAACTAGCTCTATCAAATAAATCTTATACCAGAGTCAATATATCCATATGAGTCTAATATATCACTTTTACCATAGGATATTCGAAAGTAATCATGCTCCGTGCGAGGTACTCTTTCGGGAGAAATTCCAGAACCTTGCATCTCTTGATGGTATACTTTCGCAAGTTGTAGAACATTGCATCGTTTCGCTCAGTATAAAACGGCGCAACTTTAAATAGATTCCATGTTTTGATGCAACTAGACTCGATCTGCCTCGTAAAATACACTATGAGTGGAATCTTGACTCTATAAAACACTGAAAACGCGCTGTCTCTTTTAGCAAATACTTAATTCCTGAGGCATATGCTCCTATACCCAACCTAATACCCAATCCAGGTAGGTTTAAGGAGTGCTCCCCATGCACAGTTTTCGGAGATGTTTGACCGGTGCGGCCGGTCTTCTGGCCTTCTTCGGCTTCGCCACGGCGGCGATGGCGACGGACCAGACCGGCAACGCATCGGCCCAGATCCAGACGGCGATCACGATTACCGAGGACACGGCGATGGACTTCGGCATCGTCGCGGTCGACACCAGCTCGGGCACCGTCCAGATCAGCACCGCGGGCGCGGTGAGTGGCCCGGCCGCCTATTCCTTCTCGGGCTCGCCGGCCGCCGGCACCTTCACGGCCAGCGGCGACGCCAGCACGGCGGTCACGATCAGCTTCACCTCTGGCTCGCTGACCGGCCCGGGCACGGCCATGACGCTCGACAGTCTCGTCCATGACGCCGGCGGCACGCCGACGACCGACGGTTCGGGCGATCTCACCTTCAACGTTGGCGCCGACCTCAGTGTCAACGCCACGCAGGCGACCGGCTCCTACACCGGCACCTACACCGTCACCGTGAACTACTAATCGGCCGGCGGTGAACTCCGGGACCTAGGGGGGCGGCCGCCGGCATCGGCCGTTCCCCCTTCGTCTCTAGGGGGGACTCATGAAGCCAAGTCGTTTTTCCATTTCTTCTCGCCAACTCATTCAAGCCTTGTCGCTCGCCATCGCGCTGCTTGCGGTTCCGGCGCTGACCCCTCAGCCGGCGCTGGCGCAGAGCGGTCTCGTCGTCACGCCGCCGCTGGTGAAGCTCGACCTGCGGACCCGAAGCCAGACCCTGACGCTGGTCAACCGCGGCAACGAGACGCAGACCTATCGCGTTTCGGTCATCAACCTGCGCATGGGGCCGGACGGCAACATGGTGCACACCGAGGAACCGAGCCCGGGCGAGGGCTTCGCCGGAGATCTGATCCGCTATGCGCCGCGTCAGGTCACCCTTGAGCCGCAGAAGCCCCAGACCATACGGGTCCTCTACCGGCGCCCGAAGGATCTCGCCGACGGGGAGTATCGCTCGCACCTGTTGTTCCAGCAGGTTCCGAAGTCGGAACCGGCGGCCCCCCGGGACGACAACGACTCGGGGCTGACCATGCAGATCCGGGCGGTGTTCGGGATCAGCGTGCCGGTCATCGTGCGCAACGGCCAACTCGAGGCCTCGGGCGCGCTGGTCGATGCCAAGCCGGCGGACCTCGGGGATCGGGGGCTCGGCATCGCCTTCACCATCGAACGCGAGGGCACCAAGTCGCTGCGGGGCGATCTCGTCGCAACGGCGGGCGGCCAGGAGGTCGGCCGTCTGAACAACGTCGCGGTCTACCTATCGACCCCGTCGCGCCGCGTCGTCATGCGGCTCGATCCGGAGGCGCAGAAATCGCTCTCGGGCCAGCAGGTAACCGTCGAGTACCGGACAAGGCGTGACGAGGGCGCCGAACAGATCGCCGTCGCCACGGCCCGGATGCCGTAGCGTCCGGGTCGCGGCTGTGCGGAGCTCGCGTCTTGCTGCGGTCGCGAACAAGCCTGCGCGGCGCTGCCTCCGCACTGCTCGTCGCCTTGCTGGCTTTGGGCCTGGCGGATGCCCCCGTCGCGTCCCCTGCGCCGGAACCTATGGATTTCGTCGAGCGGCCTGACGACGAGCTCTACATCTACGGTCTGCGCCTCGACCGTTTCGTGCTCAATGACGGCATGATCGTCTACTACGACGGCGAGCGGACCTTCGTCCCGCTCGGCGCCATCACCGAGACCCTTGAGTTCCCGATAGAGGTCGATCCGGATGCCGGTACGGCATCGGGCTGGTTCTTGAACGACGACCGGCGCTTCGAGCTGGATCTGCGCAGTGGCGAGGTCCTTGCCGACGGGCAGCGATTCGAGATCGATGCTGACCGGGTCGAGCGCCATGTCGACGACATCTTCGTCGAGCTTTCCCTGCTCGAGGCCTGGTTCCCGATCCTCGTCGAGGTCAAGTTCAACGAGCTCGCCATCCTCGTGACCGGGCTAGAGCCGTTGCCGGTGCAGTCGCGCATCGCCCAGGAAGAACGGCGCAAGGGCATCCGCAAACGCCAAGACGACGAAAACTACGAACGGCTCCCGACCCCCGAGCCCATGATCTCCTGGCCGTTCCTGGATACCAGCGCCGAATGGTCGCTGAGCCGCAACGAGGAGACCATCAGCCAGGGCCGCTTCACCGCGACGGCGGCTGGCGTCGTGGCCAATATGGACAGCGAGGCGACCATCGATAGCAGGACCGATGGCAGCCCGCCCAACCTTCGGTTCCGCGCCGGGCAGACCGACCCCATGGGCGGTCTCTTCGGACCGGTCGAGGCCCGCGAGTTCGCGCTCGGCGACATCGCGACGCCGAGCCTTCCCCTGATCGCCGAAAATACGGTCGGCCGCGGCGCGGAGCTCTCGACTTTCGAGCTCGGGCGTCTGCAGCAGACCAATCGGGTGACGCTGCGCGGCGAGCTGCCCGTGGGCTGGGAGGTCGAGCTCTACCGCAACGGCGAGCTGATCGACTTCCAAACGGAGGACGAGAACGGCGACGCGCGCTACGAATTCCGCAATGTACCGACCGTGACCGGCCTCAACGAGTTCCGCTTCGTGTTCTACGGACCTCAGGGGCAGAGCCGCGAGGAAGTCGAGCGGCACTACGTCACGCCCAGTCTGGTCGACGCCGGGACCTTCGGCTTTCGTGTGGCGGGCAATCAGCAGGAAAGGGACGTCATCGATCTGCAGCCGAGCGCGGACGGCGAAATCGACGACGGGTCCTTTCGCGCGGTTGGTCAGGCGGAATTCGGACTGAGCGACACCTTTTCCTTGGTCGGAGGACTCGCCACCCTGTCGCTCGACGGCGCGCGGACGAACTACGCGTCTGCCGGCCTGCGGTCGTCGCTCTTCGGTGCGCTCTTCGGTCTCGATACGGCGCTGGACGACACGGGACGGCCGGCCTTCGGCCTGTCGGCCCAGACCCGTCTTTTCGACGTATCGGTTTCCGCCGACTACAGTTGGTACGGCGATTTCCGATCCGAGTGGAGCGACAACGGCAGCGTCGAAGGCGACTTGAGAAGCCGGGCCACGCTGCGCACAAACGGCTACTCGCCCGAGTTCGGTTTGGGGCGCTATCCCTTCTCATCGTCGGCAAGCTTCGAGGAGGGAGCCGACGGGGACTGGCAAGTGGAGCTGGGCAATCGTATCTCGGCCTTCTTCCGCCCCTTCAACGTCAGCCTGGCATCCAAGATGACCTTGGCTGCCGAGGAGCTGCCGGAGACCGAGCAGCGCTTCCTGGTGGGCACCCGGGTGGGCGACGTCCGGCTGCGCGGCGAGGTCAACATCAGCACCCTGCCGCAGTTCACTTTCGACTCGGCGGTGCTCAACGCCGACTGGCGGGTCGGTGAGGATCTCGGCCTTCGGTTCGGCATTCGCCACAAGCACGGCGACAGTCCCCTGACGGTCGGCACTGTCGGTCTCACCTACGACTTCGATGCCGTGGCCGTGGGGCTCAATCTCGATGCCGCCAGCGACGGCCAGCTCAATGGACGACTTGGGCTGTCCTTCGGCCTCGGCCGGGATCCGCGCGATGGCGATCTCGAGATGCGCAGCCAGCGCTTTGCTCAACGGGCCGCCCTCTCGGTGCGCGTGTTCCTCGACCGCGACGGCGACGGCAGTTTCAGCGAGGGCGACGAGTTGCTGCCGCAAGTCGCCTTCGACGGCCCGCTATTGCCGCGGGAGGTGACCACCGGCGACAACGGGACGGCCCTGATCGTCGGTCTGGAGCCCTACCGCGACATCCAGATGGGTGTCAGGCTTGCCTCATTGGAGGACCCATTCTGGGTGCCCGCCGGGCCGCCGATCCGCACCTACGCCCGGCCCGGAACGGCGACCCTCGTCGAGTTCCCCATCCTCGAAACCGGCGAGGTCGACGGGGTCGTGGTGACCGATCTCGGGGGCCGGATGCGCGCGGCAAGCGGCCTCGAGGTGCAGCTGATCGACTCCGCGGGCAAGGTTGTGCGCAAGACGACCACCGCCTACGACGGCTTCTTCATTATCGATCGGGTCCCCTACGGCAGCTATGACCTGCGTCTCGAACCCGAAGGCCTGCTCGATCTCGGCTACGGAACGGTCGACCCGATAGCCGTCTCCATCTCCGCCGAGGAGCCCTTCGCCGTCGGCCACGAGCTGGTCATCGAGCCGCAGCCTTAGTGTCGCGTCAGCCGCGCAGCGCCCTGAACACCAGGTAGCCCAGAAACAGCACGATCATGGTCAGCGCGATGAAGCCGCGGCGGTAGTGGAGCAGCGGCTCGCGCCGCGCCACGCGCTCGGCGCCGAAGGCGTCGCGGTCCAAGGCGCCCGCCCGCGCCGCGCTCAGCACTTGGCGGCAGAACTGCCGGACCCAGAGCGGCACGGCCTGGCGGAACATGTAGCCGACGAAGACCCGCTCCAAGGCCTTCTCCTCCGCCTCTTCGCCGTGCCAGCGCCGGTAGGCCAGGCGGAAGAGGTCGAACTCGCTGACCCTCAGCGCCCGGGATGCCTGCAGCACGCCGCGCACGTCCGGCGGGAGGTCCTCTTCATCGGGTTGCCTGAGCCAGTCCAGCCACCCCATGGCCTTGGACCCCTAGAGCCTGATCGGGTCACACCGAAACGGTGTGATCCCTGAATCCTGCTCTGAAAAAGCGGAGGCGGGTAGTTCTATCCGCTCGGCCAGGCCCGCGAGCCGGCTGGCTGGGCGTGGCGTTATCCGGCGGGGTTCAGGTCGGTCCGTTCGGGAGCCGGCTGAGGGCGGCGCCGGCGGTTGACGACCATCTCGCCGTGCAGCGTGTCGATCAGGCCGCTGCCGGTCTTGACGAAGAGGAAAGGCAGCAGGGCGTGGACGAAGCAGGCCAGGCTGCCCAGGAACATCCGCGACCCGAAGGAGGCGGCCATGCCCATGTGCTCGAGATAGGTCTCGCCGACGGAGGCGGGGTGGTCGGTGAAGAGCGACATGGGGAGCGTCCCTGACTGGCCTGCGATCTGTGCTCAAGATAAGCCTGAAGGGTAAAAAAGTGCTTCCAAAATCGGCCCGAAATGCCAGGAAACTTAAAATCATCTACTATAATTCCGGAATTTCAGAGTAGAATTTGTTTATGGATCGCATAGATAAGAAAATCCTAACTATCCTGCAGCAAGACGCGAGCCTGTCGGTGGCGCAGGTCGCCGAGCGGGTGGGACTGACCGCGACGCCCTGCTGGCGCCGGATCCAGAACCTGGAGAAGAGCGGCGTGATCCGTGCCCGGGTCGCCCTGCTGGACGCCAAGAAGCTGAACGTCGGGGTCACGGTATTCGCCCGGGTCCGCACCAGCCGGCACGACTTCGAATGGCTCGAGCGCTTCGCGGCCGCGGTCTCGGAGATCGACGAGGTGGTCGAGTTCTATCGCATGAGCGGCGAGATCGATTACCTGCTGAAGATCGTCGTGCCGGACATCGAGAGCTACGACCATGTCTACAAGCGGCTGATCAAGGCCGCCGACCTGGCCGACGTCTCCTCCAGCTTCGCCATGGAGGAGATCAAGCTGACCACCGCGCTGCCCATAGACTACGCCGGCTAGTGCGGTTCGGTATCAGTAGCGAACCGACACGATCTCCAGCTCCAGGTCGCCGGTGGGTTTCTGCCAGACCACCAGGTCGCCGACCTCAGCCTCGAGCAGGGCGCGGGCCAAGGGGGAGACGTAGCTGACCCAACCGCGTTCGGCGTCGGCCTGGTCTTCGCCGACGATGCGGTAGAGCCTGACGTCGCCTGATTCCTCTGCGACTTCGACGGTCGCGCCGAAGGCGACCCGGTCGTGTGGCTGCGCTGCCGGATCGACCCTGATCGCGCTGCCGAGCCGGCGTTCCAGGTAGCGGATCTCGCGCTCCACGCTTCTGAGAGTCGCCTGGTTGATCAGGCGGTCCGCCCCCGCGGTCACCTCTTTGCGCTCGCCGCGCAGAGCGGCCAGGCGCGCTTCCAGCGCCGCCAGACCGTCCGGCGTGACGTAGTTGGGATGCGGCGAGATCGGCAGCTCCGGCTGATCGTCGCCGGCCGCCTCGCCCTCCGGTTCCTTGACGAAGGCACGGCTCATGAAGCGCTCCGGGCTAGGGACCGAACCCGAATTAGGTCATGTCTTCCCGGTTTTGCCCAGTACCCAGCACGCATTTGCGCTGCGCTGTTCCGGCGGCACGCATCCGACGCTAGACTCCGCGCCATGTGCGAGCTCTTGGGCATGAACTGCAACGTCCCGACGGATATACGTTTCAGCTTCTCCGGGCTGATCGAGCGCGGCGGGCGGACCGGGCCGCACCGCGACGGCTGGGGCATCGCCTTCTACGAGGGCCGGGGCTGCCGCACCTTCCACGACCCGCGGCCGGGCTGCGACTCCGAGATCGCCGAGCTGGTGCGCAGCCATCAGGTCAAGAGCCTCAACGTGATCTGCCACATCCGCAAGGCGACCAACGGCCGCGTCTGCCTGGAGAACACCCATCCCTTCACCCGCGAGCTCTGGGGCCGCAGCTGGGCCTTCGCACACAACGGCCGCCTCAAGGGGGTGAAGCGTTGGCCGACCGGGTTCTACCAGCCGATCGGCACGACCGACAGCGAGCACGCCTTCTGCTGGATGCTGGACCAGATCCGCCGGCGCTACCCGCAGCCGCCGCGCGGGGAAAGGACCCTACGGTCGCTGATCCGCTCCCTGGCCGAAGAGCTCGCCGCCTGCGGCACCTTCAACATGATGCTCAGCGACTCCCGTCACCTCTATTGCTTCTGCAGCACCGATCTGACCTGGCTCACCCGGCGCGCGCCCTTCGGCGAGGCCAGCCTGATCGACACCGAGCTCGTGGTCGACTTCGCCAAGGAGACGACGCCGCGCGACATCGTCACCGTCATCGCCACCCGGCCGCTGACCCATGGCGAGCCCTGGCAGGTGATGGAACGCGGCAGCCTGGTGGTCTTTCGCGACGGACTCCCGGTCGGGACCTGAGGGTGGCGGCTCAGACCGCGGTCTCGCTCTCGCTTTGCAGCGTGGCCGCCGCTTCGGCCAGGATCCAGTCGCGGAAGGCGGCGACCTTCGGCACGTCCTTGGACTCTTCCGGGTAGACCAGGAAGTAGGCGAAGTTGATCGGCAGCGTGATGCCGAAGGGGCAGATCAGCCGGCCGGCGGCCAGGTCGTCGCCGGCCACCGAATTGCTGCCGAGCGCTACGCCCTGACCTTCCATGGCCGCCTGCAGCGCCACGTTGGAGTGGGAGAAGCGCGGGCCCTTCGTCCAATCGACCAGCTTCTCGACGCCGGCTGCGCGCAGCCACATCTCCCATTCCGCGTTGAGCGAGGTCCAGGCCGTGTGCAGCAGGGTGTGCTTGGCCAGGTCGGCCGGCTTCTCGAGCGGCGGATCCTGCTTGCGCAGAGCCGGACTGCAGACCGGATAGATCTCTTCGTCGAACAGCCGGATGACTTCGCAGCCTTTGTAGACGCCGCGGCCGAAACGGATCGCGATGTCGACCCCGTCGCGGCCGAAGTCGGCGACGTCGTCGGTGGTGTCGAGGCGGACCTCCGCTTCGGGAAAGACCTCCTTGAATCGCCCCAGCCGCCGCACCAGCCAGGTCGAGGCCAAGGTCGGGCCGATGCTGATGGTCAGCAGATTACGGATCTCGTCGCTGCGCATGCGGCGCACGGCCTCGGCGAGCTGATCGAAGGCGTTGCCGAGAAGCGGCAGGCCGGCCTCCGCCGCCGCGCTCAGCACGTAGGCGCCGCCTTCCCGATGCAGCAGCCGCACCCCCAGGTCGGCCTCCAGCGCCTTGATCTGGTGGCTCACCGCTGCGGGGGTGACGTGCAGCTCCTGCGCGGCCTTGGTCAGGCTGCGGCGCCGCGCCACGGCCTCGAAGGCGCGCAGGGCGTTCAGGGACGGCAGGCGTTCGGCCATGTCATTTAGATTTTCTCAAAGATAGTCGCAAAACAACTCACTAGGTCGGAGCCGCATTCGGCCATATGTTTGATGAAACAGGAGACATCAAGGAGCCGGCTTCTCCGGCCTCACCAGCGCCACTTTAGCTCAGATAAAGTGTCGCGCAAGCCCGGAAAGGACCCGATCATGACCTACCAGACGCTTCATTTCGTCGATCCGACCATCCCCGGCCTCAGCGGCCGGGACCTGGTCAGCCGCGCCGTCGCGGCCGTGCAGGGCAGCCTGCGCCGGATCCGCGGCCTACCCGATGATGTCCGGCGGGAGCGGTCGGTGCGCCGCGATCTTGCCGGCCTGGACCGGCACCTGCTGCGCGACATCGGCATCGACCGCGGCGCGGCATAAGCGGATTCCGGGGCCAAGAGTAAGGTCCCGAGCGGTCCACCCGGGGCGCGCCTTCGTGGCGCGCCCTTTACCATTGCCGTTCGGGTATCAGAGATTGGCGCTCAGCGCCTGCTGTACGTCGCGCTCCCGGGCCTTCTCCTGGCGGCTGGTGATCCAGCCGGCGGCGACGATGCCGACGGTCACCAGGAGCACGATGATCGTGGCGAGCGCATTGACCTCCGGGCTCACACCGAGGCGCACCTTGGAGAAGATCACCATGGGCAGCGTGCTGGAGCCGGGGCCCGAGACGAAGCTGGCGATCACCAGGTCGTCGAGCGACATGGTGAAGGCGAGCAGCCAGCCCGAGACCAGCGCCGGCGAGATGATCGGCAGGGTGATGAAGAAGAACACCTTGGCCGGCCGCGCGCCCAGGTCGAGCGCGGCCTCCTCGATCGACTCGTCCAGCCCGGAGAGCCGCGATTGCACGATGATCGCCACATAGGCCATCGAGAAGGTGATGTGCGCGATGGTGATGGTGGTGATGCCGCGTCCCGAGGGCCAGCCGATCATCTGCTCCAGCGAGACGAACAGCAGCAGCAGGGAGAGGCCGGTGATGACCTCGGGCATGACCAGCGGCGCCGTCACCATGCCGGAGAACAGCGTGCGGCCGCGGAAACGCCCGAAGCGCGCCAGGGCCATGCCGGCGAGGGTGCCCAGCGCGACGGCGAAGGTGGCGTTGACCACGGCGATCCTGAGGCTGAGCAGCGCCGCATCGATGATCTGGTCGTTGCGGAGCAGCTCGCCGTACCACTTGGTCGAGAAGCCGCCCCAAACCGTGACCAGCTTCGACTTGTTGAAGGAGAAGATGATCAAGGAGAGGATCGGCCCGTAAAGGAAGGCGAAGCCGAAAGCCAGCATCGTCACGACGAAGACGGAGCGGTTCTTGCTCATCGGCCGGCCTCCGCCTCCTTCATCTGCACGAACTGGTAGATCATCATCGGCACCACCAGCAGCAGCAGGATGGCGATCGCCACCGACGACGCGACCGGCCAGTCGCGGTTCGAGAAGAACTCGTCCCAGAGTACGCGGCCGATCATGAGGGTGTCGGCGCCGCCGAGCAGCGCCGGGATCACGAACTCGCCGACCGCGGGGATGAAGACCAGAAGCGAGCCCGCAATGATGCCGGGCATCGACAGCGGCAGGGTGACCGCGAAGAAGGCCTTGGCCGGCCGGCAGCCCAGGTCAGCCGCCGCCTCGAGCAGGGTCGTGTCGAGCTTCTCCAGGTTGGCGTAGAGCGGCAGGATCATGAACGGCAGGTAGGAATAGACGATGCCGACGTAGACCGAGAAGTCGTTGTGCAGCAGCGGCAGGGGCTGATCGATGATCCCGAGCGTCATCAGGAAGTTGTTGATAACACCATTATTTTTCAGGATCCCGACCCAGGCGTAGACGCGCAGCAGGAACGAGGTCCAGAACGGCAGGATGACCAGCAGCAGCAGCAGGCCGCGCCAGGTGCGCGAGGCGCGCGCGATGCCGTAGGCCATGGGGTAGCCGATCAGCAGGCAGAAGAATGTGGAGACCAGCGCGATCTTCACCGAGTTGAGATAAGCAATCGCGTAGAGGTCGTCCTCGAGCAGGAACAGGTAGTTGCCGAAGTTGAGGTTGAGCCTCCAGGAGGTTTCCTCGACCCATTCGAACAGCGGCGTGAAAGGCGGCATGGCGATGACCACCTCGGCCAGGCTGATCTTGAGCACGATGATGAAGGGCACCAGAAAGAACAGCAGCAGCCAGAGATAGGGCACCGCGGTGACGGCGGCCCGGCCCGTGAGCCCGAGCCGGTGCAGGACCGCCATGACGGCGCGCGCCGCGGGCAGGTCGTAGAGCCGCGTGTGCAAGGGCTCGGCCGCGCGCTCGACCTGCTCGCCCGCGTGCAGATAGGCCTTGCGGGTCATGAGCTCAGCACCACGCCGCTCGACGGCCGCCAGGACAAGTAGACCTCGTCCTCCCAGGTCAGCTTGCGCTCGACCGAGCGCACCAGATTGGGCCGCGTGACCCGCACGGTCTTGCCGCTGGGCAGACGCACATGAAAGGCAGAGTGGTCGCCGAAATAGGCGATCTCGTCGATCGTGCCCCGGGTGACGTTGTCCGTGCCAGCCGGCTTCTCGGTGCCGATCTCGATCTTCTCGGGCCGCACCGCGACGCAGACCTGGGCGCCCTTTGTGCCGGTGATGCCGTGATCGATGTAGAGGCTGCAGCCGGCTTCCTCGGATTCGATGCGCACGTGATCGGGCTCGTCCTCGACGATGCGGCCCTCGAAGAGATTGACCGTGCCGATAAAGTCGGCGACGAAGCGGGTGTTCGGGTATTCGTAGATCTCGGTCGGCGGGCCGGTCTGGATGATCCGGCCCGTGTTCATGACGCCGATGCGCGACGACAGCGTCATGGCCTCCTCCTGATCGTGCGTCACGACCACGAAAGTGACGCCGACCGATTCCTGGATGTTGACCAACTCGAACTGGGTCTGCTCGCGCAGCTTCTTGTCGAGCGCGCCCAGGGGCTCGTCGAGCAGCAGCAGCTTCGGCTGCTTCACTAGGCTGCGCGCCAGGGCCACGCGCTGGCGCTGACCGCCGGAAAGCTGATGCGGCTTGCGCTTGGCGAAGGTGCCGAGCTGTACCAGCTCGAGCATGTCGGCGACCCGCCGGTCGATCTCCGGGCGCGGCAGGCGGTCCTGCTTCAGCCCGAAGGCGATGTTTTGCTCCACGGTCATGTGCGGGAACAGGGCGTATGACTGGAACATCATGTTGACCGGACGCTCATAAGGCGGAATGCCGGCCATGTCGACGCCGTCGATGTAGAGGCTGCCCGAAGTCGGCTCCTCGAAGCCCGCCAGCATGCGCAGCAATGTCGACTTGCCGCAGCCCGAGCCGCCGAGCAGGCAGAACAGCTCGCCTTCGAAGATGTCCAGGCTGACGTTATCGACGGCGGTGAAGTCGCCGAACTTCTTGGTCACGTGCTCGATCCGCAGGTAGGGCGTTGCCTGCGGGTCGTTCCAGGGGTCGAGTTGCGGTTGCGCGTGCTGCGTGTCGGCCATCGGCCGTCCCCCCATGCGACGGCTTGCGGCGGCGCGCCCCGAGGCCCGAGACGCGCCGCTCTATGTCAAAGCCGTTTACCTCTACTTGCCCGTCTTGATCCGCGTCCAGGCGCGGGTCAGCAGGCGGTCGAACTTCGGAGAATTGACGGTGTCCGGGAACAGCTTCGCCTTGACCTCGTCCGGCGGGTAGATGCCCGGGTCCTCCTTCACTTCGGGATCCACGAATTCCGTGGAGGCGCTGTTGCCGTTGGCATAGAAGACGTAGTCCGAGACGGCCGCGATCACCTCGGGCTCCATGATGTAGTCAAGAAAGAGGTGGGCGTTCTCCGGGTGCGGCGCGTCCGCGGGGATCGCCATCAGGTCGAACCAGATGAGGGCGCCTTCCTCCGGAATCGTGTAGGCCACCTCGACGCCCTGTTCGGCCTCGGCGGCGCGGTCGCGCGCGATCAGCATGTCGCCGCTCCAGCCCATGGCGACGCAGATGTCGCCGTTGGCCAAGTCGTTGATGTTCTGGGAGGAGTGGAAGTACTTGATGTGCGGCCGTACCGACATCAGCAGCTCTTCGGCGGCCTTCAGGTCGTCCCGCTTCTCGCTGTTCGGATCGCGCCCCAGGTAGTTCAAGGCGGCGGAAACGGCTTCCGTCGGCGCGTCGAGCAGGGTCACGCCGCAGTCCGCGAAATTGGAGACCACCTCCGGCTTGAGGATCATGTCCCAGGAGCCGACCGGCGCCCCCGCCATGCGTTCCTCGACCATCTTCACGTTGTAGCCGAAGCCTGTGGTGCCCCACATGTAGGGAATGGCGTGGGCGTTGTCGGCGTCGTGAACCGCGACGCGACCGAGAATGTCCGTATCGAGATTGCCGTAGTTCTTGAGCTTCGCCTTGTCGAGCTTTGCGAAAACGCCTGCCTTGATCTGGCGCTCCAGGAACGAGGCCGAGGGCACCACGATGTCGTAGCCGGTGTTGCCGGCCAGGAGCTTGGCTTCGAGCACCTCGTTGGAATCGAAAACGTCGTAGTTGACCTTGATCCCCGTGCGCTTCTCGAAGTTGTCGATGGTGTCTTCGGCGATGTAGTCGGACCAATTGTAAATATTGAGGATCTTCTCTTCCTCGGCACTTGCCGTCGGCACCGCAAACAGTGCCGAGACCGCTGCCACTAAAAATGTTCGGATCCCGTTTTTCATGACACCTCCATGTCGCTTCCCTGTTTCGCGGGCCGGATTATTGGATGGAGCGGATGGGCCCGGCCCTTGCATTGATTTCTTCATTGAGCCCCTGTCGGCCGGGCCTTGTCAATCTCGTCGGTGGACGTGGAGGCGGCCCGGCTTCAGCCGTTCTCGCCGGCGTAGAGAAAATCGCGAAAGCGCTTGGCCGCGGCGCGTCCCTGCGTCGGGCAGCGCGGGTCCTGGGCGCCCGATCCCCGGTTGCGCCACTCTATGCGCAAGGCCTCGCCGGCCAGGGCGCGTGCCTGGCGCGCGGCGTCCGGGGCGATGCGCTCCTGATGCTGGAGGTGCGACAAGGTGAGCCGAAAGCCTTCCCGGACCTCGACCGTGGCGAGTTCGCAGTGGCGCGCGACGAGGAAGGCATAGATCGCGTTCTGGTAGTCGAGTTCGTCAGCCGAGGCCGTGCCGCTTGCCGCGAGACAGCCGGCGATGGCCAGACGGTAGGAGAAGCTCATTGGCATGGCTCGGTCGAACGTCGGCTCCCGATCGGAAGCTCCCCTCCGTCTTCTGATTCGCGCGCGACGCGGCCACAGGCCGCAGCCTGCCTGCGCTTGCTCTTCGGAGGGTCGAGGAATGAAACGCCCGCCCGTTCGGCGAGTCAATGCCGGGGCGGCCTCAGTTCAGTTTCTTCGGCAGGTCCTTGATCGCCTCGTCGATCAGGGCATCTGACTTCGGCTGATCGATCTGATCCCGCAGCAGGCGCGTGGTGGCGGCGATGGCCACCTGGACCGCTTGGTCGCGCACCTCTTGCAGCGCCTTGGCCTCGGCCTGGGCGATCTTCTCCAAGGCGTGCTGCTCGCGCCGCGCCAGCTGGTTCTCGAGGTCCTTCGCGGCCTTCTCCTGCAGCCGTTTGGCCTCGTTCTTGGCGTTGTCGAGGATCTCTTCGGCTTCCTTGCCGGCATCGCGCTGCATGCGCTGGTACTCCGCCAGCGTCTTCTGCGCCTCCTCGCGCAACTGCTGCGCCTCTTCCAGATTTTGCCGGATGCGGTTGGCGCGTTTGTCGAGCACCGACAGGATGGCCTTGCTGCCCGGTTTGAAGAGCCCGACGACCACGATGACGAAGGCGACCGCGACCCAGAATTCGGGGCTGGAGAACATCAGCGCTTGTCCCCGATGACCTGTGCCACGGCCTCACCGGCGGCGTCGGCGCCGACGTCAAGACCGGCAAGGCGCGCCGCCGCGCGTTGCACCGTCTCCGCGGCAATCGTTTTGACGTTGGCCAGCGCCGCCTGCCTGGCATTGCTGATCTCCGCCTCGCTTTCCTTGGCCTTGGCCGCCAGGTGCTCGGCCAACTGGTTCGCGCGTTCTGCCGCCTCGGCCGCTGCCTTGTCGGAGACGGCCTTCAGCTCGGCCTGAGCCTTCGCCCGCGCCTCGGCGAGGGCCTTCTCATAGGCTTGCTCGGCCTCCGCAGCCTCGTTCTTGAGCTTCTCGGCCCGCGCCAAATCGTCCTCGATCTTCTCCTGACGCATCGCCAGCACGTTGGCGATGCGCGGGATCAGGCCCTTCCAAAGGATGAAGAAGAGCGCGGTGAAGCAGACCAACAACCAGAAGATCTGCGACGGAAAGGTACTGGGATCGAACTGCGGCATGGGCCCTCCGTGCCGGCGCGGCGCTTTCGACGCAAGCGGCCTACAAGCGGCCTAGAAGACGAAGAGCAGCAACAGGGCGATCAGCAGCGCGTAGAGCGCGACGGCCTCGACCAGCGCGAAGCCGATCCACATGAAGCCCTGAACCGTCGGGATGGCCGAAGGGTTGCGCGCCCCCGAGGCAATCATCGACGAGAAGATGCTGCCGATACCGGCACCCACACCGCCGAGGCCGACGACCGCCAGGCCAGCACCGATCAACTTCGCGGCTTCTACTTCCATTTCCTTGTCCCCTCTGCTTGAGCTGTTGCGTTGGCGCCCGGACGACGCTCGGGCGCGAAGGTTTCCTCAGTGCATGTTCAGCGCGTCGTTGAGATAGACGCAGCTGAGTACCGTAAAGACGTAGGCCTGCAAGCCGGCGACCACGAGCTCCAAGATTGTCACAGCCGACGACACGAGGAGCGGCACGATACCGAAGACGCCCAGCGGCGCCACGAAGCTGGCGAAGACCTTCAACAGCGTGTGGCCGGCCGTCAGATTGGCGAAAAGCCGCACCGACAGGCTGATCGGACGCGTCAGATAGGACAGCACCTCGATCACGATCATGAGCGGCGCGAGGGCCATCGGCACGCCCGACGGCAGGAAAAAATGCAGGAAATGCAGCCCGTGCTTCATGAAGGCGATCACCGTCACGCCGATGAAGATGACGATCGCCATCGAGAAGGTCACGATGAGGTGACTGGTGTAGGTGAAGCTGTAAGGCATCATGCCGAGCATGTTGCCGGCCAGTACGAACATGAAGAGCGTGAAGATGAAGGGGAAGTACTGGCGGCCGCTGTGACCCACGTTGTCGCGAATCATGTTGGCGACGAACTCGTAGCTCATCTCGGTCACGCTTTGCCAGCGCGACGGT
>JAAUYJ010110136.1_pt1 | contig 15603 bp, 10 predicted proteins | sample 7278031 | NCBI WGS metagenome assembly JAAUYJ01 (sample SAMN14350222, study PRJNA611818) | marine sediment metagenome | isolation source: surface marine sediment (1.8m) | place: French Polynesia: Moorea | collected 2018-08 | reverse complement strand
GCTCTATACGCAATAGAAGAGAAAATTCCACTAACCACCTCCATCTCGTATGCGCTTGAGAAAATGAATTAATGATTCTGACTCTATCAGTAATAGAAGAGAAATTCCACGACTCATCTCCATCTCGCAGGTGCTTTTGTTCCGCTTAAGAATCCGTGTAAATTTATTCCACGGAGTGTCAAAAACTGGGATAGTCAAAAAAAAGGATAAAATTTTCCGAGGTCGAATCCAAGGTCAAATTGTTTGAATATTGCACACAACAATTCGCTGTTGGTTAATCTTAATTACAGCCCCTTCTTGAACCTCTGAATGACCTGCTAAGTGTAGATTTTCCTTAAATTCTATAGGATATCTACTGAGAATTGCTGCCCTGTAACCTTTAATATCGTCTGAGGTTTGGTAAGGGTATTCAGCTTTTAATTTGGGAAAGGATTTTGTGATGTGGTAATAGGTGATTTCTTGTAAAAATACTATGTCTGGTTTTTCTCGTTTGATTACTTCCACTAAGGTTGTCGGTTCTGTTTTATGCCAGCTATTATTTAAGGATAAAATTTTCAAAGGTTGAGCATTTTTTGTAGGAATAGGTAGAGGGGTAAAATATTGTAAATGTAGCCAAGCAATTAACCAGAGACAAGTAATAGATGAAAGTATAGAAAACCAACGTTTTTTGACAATTAAAAATGCGACTAGTGGGAGGAGTAATATGGGTAAAAGAATTAAGGGGATAAAATTTCCTAGTAAAGCTATAAGCCAGAATTTATCCCAGAAGATTAATCTGAGAATAAAATAAAGGATAAGCAAAGCGGAATAAATGTAAACTAATATTTGGGTAGCTAGCTGAAAAAAACGGTAAAGTTTATTAATCATATCACCTTGATTTGTGATTTTTATTAACTATAAAATTTATCATTTATTGAGTTTTAAGATGTCATAGCAGCCGTGATAAATATTTGCTACAAATAGTTACTGTTTTTAGGTTTCAGGTATGACAGGCTGACGATTTTGCAACCCAAATGAGAAATAGCATATAACAATTTGTCAGGGTAAAGCTTTATTGTTAATCAAAAATACATCATCTTGAATTTATTAAAATATTTTATGCAATAAGAATTAATCAATTAATAATTAATCTTGAATTTTTTGGCATTTATTAAACAGTCACTAGGTGACAATAAACAAAAAATATATCATAAAAATCTAAATCATCAATCAATTTTAGGAGAATAATGATTCTAAATTATGACTCCTGACTCCTACAAATTTATAACATGATTTTTTTACGCTTGGTATAACTGAGCTATAGACCACTATAAAATCAACTAATTAAAAAATCTCAGAGGGTGGCAAGCGCTGCACTGTGCCAGTTGAGAGAAATATTGATAACTGTCTACTCTTTTCTATGACAAAAAACTAACTGTCACCTACATATTAGGTTCCACATTAACAGTTAGTTTAGGATTGGTATTAACAAAGGCAAGAACATCAAAGTGACACCTGATTATCTGGTCAGTTTCTCTGAAAAATTTGCCAGAAATTAGGTAACACCTGATGGAATATATATGTGCGTCTGCACCACATTAATTAACAAAAAAAACATGAACTTAGTAACAACAATTAACTCCACTAACCACAATCAATTAGACCTAGCTGGCTATTGCCATATCACCCCTAACTATCTACAAACAAGAGCCAGAATTAATTATCTCCTCGAACGTTATCTTTCCCTAGCTATTCTCACAGAAAGACTATTAGATTTACCCCAACAATTTAAAAATCCGCAACAAAGACATTGGCAAAAAATTAACTGGCAAGCTATTAACAGCAGTCAAATTATTGGGATTCCACCAAAACTATTTTTACAAGTAATTATTTCGGCAGTAGAAATAGAAGCTCCTATTCGTTCCTATTCCCAAGAAAGTTGGAATTATTTACAAAAAGCTCATCCTCAACTTGCTAGATTTATGGGTGGTGTAACTGATGAAAATGGGAGAATAATTGAAGTAGGTATTTGGGAAAAAGAAGAACGACAACACGCTCCGGCTTTTAGGAAGATTTATCAACAACTTACAGGGGAAAAATTAGAGCCAAAACCTAATACTGTTCATGGTTATCAACCTACAGGAAATTTACGGACAGAAATATATAATCATGGTGTGAGTAGAATTAGTTCAGAATGGAGTGCTGTATCTATTTATTTATGGTTAATGTCTCATTCTACAGGAGCATTACAAATGGCGATCGCTCAACCTTTACAGGATGAAGTTAATCATTTAGCTAAGTTTTGGGGAATCACTAGATGGGGTTTTGGTGATTCAGTTTTGCAGCGAGTTATTGGTAGTATATCTTGTTTAATTAAGCTATTAAATCATCATCAAGAAGAACGAACTGCTGGTCAAAATATTATGGATTTTTCTTATTTAAAATATGGTCTTGAGATTGGGTATACTTTTACGAAAGTAATGGCACAAATGTGTCGTTGGAATTATCATTTAAAACCTGATGCTTTGAATCAAGTTTTTGGTAGTTATCTTACTTAGTTAAAAGATTAAGACAGGGTATTGCTTTAATCTTTGGTATGTTTGGTTGGTTACGGCGAAAATTTAAGAGTTTGATGAATCAGAATATTTATTGTCGCCGTTTTCCACCCTACGCCCAGATTTAATATTCCTCTAATAAACAGTCTCTTAAAATTCAGGAAAATCAACTAGGAAGCGAACTGATGACTGAAATAACTATAGCAATTATAAATAGGTTATGACAAATTAAAAAGTCAATAAAAAAGTTGAAACTGCCACAGTCGTTCTGCTGAAAATGGCTTTCCGCTGGGGCGAAAATATCAGGTATTTATTTACCGCAAACAAGTTTTAGGTTGGGGTTATTATTGGCAAGGTGACAACCCACTCAAAAACTATCTACTAGTGAAAAAAAGCAAGTCTTAGAATTAGCGATCGCTACAGCAAAAAGACTGAATTTTATCTATGTATCGGCAGATATTGGGCAATTAGAAAATGGTGAATGGATAGTTATAGAAACAGGAGACCCACAGTTTTCGGGAGTTAGTCAAATTCCTTTACTGCAACTATACAAAGAGATACTAAAAATAAATTCAAGCTACTAAAATATTATCTGATTTACAGAAGAAGGGAGAGACCATAAGCTACAAGTCAGAAGACTTATTGCTACGGACAAAAAATCACTTTTTGCTCAGTTCTATAAAAAAAATAATAAAATTCTTGCCAGAAAATATAATCAATTATCATACAGAAGTTATAAACTTATCTTGATTTTCACTCCCGCTCAAGCGCCGGGGACAAACTTTTGACTTAAGTAGGTATAAATATGGTTAAAAATATCTGGTGGCAAAGACCTCAACTTCGTAAAGATGAAGAACAACAATTAGAACGAAAAGTCGGCTGGCTGGAGTTATTTTTTGACTTAGTTTTTGTAGCCGTAATGCGAGAATTAGCCCACTATCTTTCAGCTCATATTTCTGCTGCTGGAGTGGGTAGTTTTATTCTATTATCAATTCCTGTTTGGTGGATTTGGGTAGGGGCAACTTATTATAATGAACGCTTTCAAACGGAAGGATTAGAAAGTCGTGTTTTTACCTTTATCAAAATGTTACCTGTAGCTGGGTTAGCCGTTTTTATTCATCATGGTTTAGGAGAAACTTCTGCTGGTTTTGCCCTATCTTATGCAGCAGCTCACTTAATTGTTACTTATTTGTGGTGGCGTGGAGGTTATCACGACAGAAATTTTCGTCCGACGGCAAAACGTTTGGTAATTGGTTATAGTATTTCTATTATTTTATTTATAATTTCTGCTTTTATTCCTTCACCAGGACGTTTTGTACTTTGGGGAATAGGTCTAACAGTTGACTTGTTGACTCCTTTATTTACCATTAGACAACAAGCAGCATTACCTAAGTTTAGTACCTCTAGATTACCAGAACGTTTTGGTTTATTTGTGATGATTGTTTTGGGAGAATCAGTTATTGGCGTTGTAGAGGGAATATCTAAGAATGAAAATTTATCTCTACTTACTGCTTTGACTGGTATTTTTGGCATGACATTAGTATTTAGTTTTTGGTGGGTTTATTTTGATTTTATTGCCCGTAGACCATTTAAGCAAAGTATGGGTTATTCTTTCGCTTGGGCATATTTACATATGCCTTTAGTAATTGCAATTACTGCTACTGGGGCTGGAATTGTTCATGTAATTTCTGCGAATGAAAATGTAGCGCTTTCAGACAATGTGCGAATTTTAATTAGCTGTTCTGTGGCTGTTTTTTTAGGGGTAATAGGTTTGATTGAAGTTACTCTCAGAAGAAAAGATAATGATTTGACTGACCCGATTTTCAGCCCCTGTTTGAAATGGGGTGCTGCTTTATTGGCGATACTATTAGGTTTATTTGGCAAAGGGTTAGGTTCCGTTATTTTTTTAACGCTTCTAATATTATTAGTGGCGATTCAAATTGGTTATGGTTTATATGTGTGGATAAAATCTTTAGAAGCAATGGAAAATTAGATATGGGGTAAGTATCGAGCTGTCATAAATTAGCAATCAGCTATTAATTTATTGTCAGCTATAAGTGGCATTAGTATTAATATTATTGAGGGATAATTGAAAATATGGAACAAGGCTCAATTGTTAATCTTAGTAATTATTTGATTTCCATCATAACTGAAAGCTAACTAATGTTTGCGCAGCATTCTGCAGAAAATGCTTACATTTTTGTTTCTCAATATAGTTTTATGAATAAAGCTATAAGTTAGGATAGCTAGGGATTTTAGAGCTTTTTATATTCAATTTATCTCCTAGTTATACCAATTACCAAAAACAACGCTATACTTGAGAAGTTCTAAAATTATGAATTAATAACTACAATTTCTTGATTTTTAGTCATTAAGTGCCTGTTTTTTATCTGGTTTTTTGTCTTTTTATCACTACACCCTACACCCTACACCCCACACCCCAAACCCTACCACTTCATAAGATGTAGCAAAATTTTTGAGAAATGGTATTATGGGCTGCTTATTGACCTCAAAAGACTAAAATTTTCTGCTGAAATTCCAGAAAATTTATTCACATAAAATCGCCGAAACCGTCGCCTGTTCCCCGTGTCTTACCCCTACCAACCAATTGTTTCAGCAGACCCTAAATATATTTATTTCTACTCTCTTCCCCCTCTTCCCACACCTCCTTTTAACGCAGAATTTTTAGATTTTTAGGTTTGCAAGTCTACTACCTACCAAAATAATTAAACTACAAATTACTATTATTGGTACCACAGGTAAAAATCCTAGAGCAAAACTTTCGGGAATAATTCCCACCTGAAAACCAATGACAGCAACTTCTCCAAAAACAATCGAAATTATACAACTAAGAGATGAAATATTCCTGCCATATAAAGCAGCAATAACTGTGGGAAATAATACTGCTAAACCAGTAAAAGCTTGAGTAGCGATCGCTGCTATTGTTGCTGGAGGATTTGCTGCTAAAATCAAACCAATTATTGCTAAAATTACGATTAAAACTTTTCCCACAAAAGTTTGTTCTTTTAGGGAAGCTTGGGGGCGAATATATACAGTATAAATATCTCTAGTAATCATCGAACTTAATGCCAAAAGTTGAGAATCTAGAGTAGACATAAATGCTGCTAAAGCTCCTACCATTACCAATGCAGCAATAGTAGTAGAAGTATATTCAGCTAACATTATTGGAAAAATTTTATCCGCTTCCTTTCCTACTAAATCCGGGAAATTAATATGACCCCACATTCCAATTAAAACGGGGCAAATAAACATTGTGCAAGTAATTAATGGGTATAAACTAGCAGAAACTTTTAGAGAATTAGCATTTTTCGGAGTATAAAACCGCATAAACATTTGGGGAAACATCGGCACACTTAAACCCCAAAGCAACATATAACTAAACCATTTGTGGGGAGTGAAAAAATTATTAATGCCAGAACGAGAAAAAACCTCCGGTTTAATTTCATAAACAGTGCGATTAGCTTCAGAAAAACCCCCCAGACTTTGAGCGATCGCTACTACTGCCACTATCATCAAAACCAACATTAATACCCCTTGAAAAACATCGGTCAAAGCGACACTTTTCATCCCTCCCACAAACACATATAAAACAATAATTGTGGTTAAAAAAGCAGCTCCCCAAAAATAGGGAATTTTCCCGTTAGTTAAATTTTCAATAATATAACCACCGCCAATAGGTTGAAGAGTCAGATAAGGCATAGTAAAAATTACCATCACCCCTAGAAATAATAATTTTAACGGTTGACTGGGGAGACGATTTGCAATTAATTCTGAAGGAGTAATTAAATTTTTTTCCTTGCCCAAAAGCCAAACTTTATAACCAATCAAATAAAATGTAATTGCCACAAATGCAGTACCAAAACCCATCATCGGATAATAACTCAGACCGATACGATAACCAGCACCAGAAAAACCTAAGAAAGTAAAAGCACTAAAATTTGTCGCAATGAGGGTAAAAAATAGAACCATAGAGCCAATTTTTCTATCTGCTAAAAAGTAATCTTCTGGTGTATTTTGTTGGCTGCGATAACCGACAATTCCGATAATCAGAGTACATAATAAATATGCAGAAATAATTAAGTAAGGAATGAGATTTTCAACCACGATTAATTTTCCTCTTGAGATTCATTTTTCCAGAAAGTTTGAGAGAAAGTAAAAATAGCACAGGAGAGAATGATTTGCAAACCAATAAAATAAAAAACCCAGGGTGGAAGATGAAGGAATGAGAAAGAAATTGTTTGTTCCCAAGACCAAAAATCCAAGGAAAGGAAGAAAATTATAGTAAACCAGAAACACCAAAAATAGGAGGAATTTAAAATTTTCATTGGGCAATATTTGTTTGTGAATTATAAAGGAACGACAGAATTTTTTACAGGGATATATGTATGATAGAAGTTGGGATAATCCATAAATAAATATCTTAGTCCCACGAGGGAAGTCTGGCATTATGGGGATTTATTAATAATGTTTAATTTATTGCATTTTACGCATCTAGCCAGATTATTTGTTTTGCTTTTTATTATTATCAACTACAGGATTTCAAGAAGTTTTATTGGTAATTGTGTAGTTGGGTAGAACAAAGTTAAACCTAACCTACAAATAGGGCGCTTCCCGATTTTATTAGGTACACATCTAGCGGGCAAGATGCCCACACTACAAGACATTAAATTCACACCTTGTACATCATCAGCCCGAAATATCCTGTATCAACGTAATTTTTGGATTTCCTCTACTGTTAATCCGGTGGTTTAACTAATAGTTTCATCATCCAAAATATTTAACAGTTTTTGAGAAATTTCTCTACAGGCTTCTTTTTGTACCCCAATTATAGAACCTTATTGGTCATAAATAAACATCTCTTGTTTTTCCAATGCTTCTAATTATTCTCGACTCAGGTTAGCACGATTAGCTATTTGGAATGCCCGTTGAATTTGTGATTATCTTTTTATTTCCTTCCTTTTCTTTGTTTTAGGGAGTAGGGAAGATAGGGGAATGGGGAGTAAAAAATCAGAAAAAAAACTGTACCTCATTAGTTTTAGAAACGCTATATAGAAGTTTTGTATTTAAAAAATCTCTCTACAAATAAAGTATTTTCAAACCAAAGATTAAATAGAGTTTGTAACAGCAACCTTGTTAATATTTGTGAAAAAAATAGCCATCAAATTCAAAAAATAATAGAATCATTATTACTTATAAATAATTCAATCTATGAAACGCCGTCAAATATTACAATTAACTGGCTCAATGTTAGCAACCTTGGGCATCAGTCAATTAGAAATTCAAAACAAAAGTCTCAATTATGCTAAAACTTTAGCCCAAAATACTCCTCGTAAATTAGCCTTATTAATTGGCATTAATAACTATTCTAATCACAGTAAATTACGAGGATGTATCACAGATGTTCAATTGCAAAAAGAATTATTAATAAATAGATTTGGTTTTAATCCAACAGATATTTTATTAATCACAGATGAAACTAAAAATAAACCAACTCGCGACAATATATTAACCTCATTTGAAGAACACATAATTAAACACGCAAAACCAGGAGACGTAGTGGTATTTCATTACTCAGGACATGGTTCGCGAGTAGTAGATAAAGACAAAGATGAAAATGATGGATTAAACGGTACTTTTATCCCCATAGACCAAACAGTAGTTAAACAAGAAAATCGCAAATTAGTATCAGATATTATGGGGCACACCCTATTTTTATTAATGTCTGCCATCAATACAGAAAATATTACCGTAGTATTAGATAGTTGTTACTCTGGAGGAGGAAAAAGAGGTAATTTAACAATGCGTTCTCTCACTAGAGCAGGCAACCCTTATGAATATTATCCTAATAATCAAGAATTAGAATATCAACAAAAATTGCTTTCGCGCCTGAATATGTCAGAGGCAGAATTTAAACAAAAACGACAAAAAAGTATTGCCAAAGGAATAGTTATTGCTTCGGCGAAAAGAAATCAATTAGCAGCAGACGCTCCTTTTGATGGTTTTCATGCAGGAGCATTTACTTACTTAATGACTCAATATTTATGGCAAGAAACAGGCAATCAAAAAGTTACCACAATGCTAGCTAATGTCTCCCGCATTACCACAAAAAATTCTGTCACCCAGCAAATACCAGAATTGGAGGCTAAGAAAAATACAAATCACGAAAATCCACCAACTTATTTATTAGAAAAACTAACACCTCCTGCAGAAGCAGTTGTTAAAGAAAATAGAGTCAAATTTTGGTTAGGTGGAGCCAACCCAGAGTCATTAATAACATTTAATAAAGACGCTATATTTGCTTGGGTAGATAATACAGGAACAGAACTAGGAAAAGTTCAATCAACATCGCGGGATGGTTTGCTTGGATATGGCAAAGTTATCGAAGGAAAAACACCAGAACCTGGTGCTTTGTTACAAGAAAGAGCGCGTTCTATCCCTGCAGATTTTACTTTAAAAATAGGATTAGATAATTCTTTGGAAAATACAACTACCCAAGCGCGAAGTGGTTTACAACAAATTTCTCGTGTCGAACCCGTTCCCCTACAACAGGGAGAAGTGCATTATATTTTGGGGAAAATGACAGAAACTTTGGCAAAAGAAGCACAACAAAATAATTTGTCAGAAGTGCCAGAAGTGGGGAGTTTTGGTTTATATACTCCGGGGTTAGAATTAATTCCCGGTTCTTTTGGAAAAGCAGGGGAAACTGTTGAGGAAGCGTTACAACGTTTGCGAGGGAAGTTGAAGTCTTTGTTAGCTGCAAGGTTAGTAAAGTTGACACTGAATGCTGAGTCATCCCGGTTGAAAGTGTCAGCGAAGATGAAAACTCTTAATCAAGAATTTGTCGGTAGTGCTTTTACTGTCAGAGGAGTAGGGAAAACTACAGGAGAGGAAGTTGCGACAACTACCCCCATAAAAGTTGAAGCGGGAGTACCATTGTTACCTCTGGGTACTCAGGTGCAGTTAGAGGTGATAAACCAGGAAGAGAGGAATTTATATGTGGCAGTGTTAGTTATTGATGCGGGTGGGGAAATGGGGATAGTTTTTCCTAATACTTGGGTAGAAGGAGTTGATGCTGCATTGTTGAGAGCGGGGGAGACAAAATTATTGCCTCAACCGGGGGTAGATACGTTTAAGTTGACTGTAAGTAAACCTTTGGGAAATACTGAAGTGTTAGTTATTGCTAGTGTGGCACCCTTGCGAGAGTCTTTGAAGATGTTGCAGGCGATCGCTACTGCTAGAGGTGTGCGAGGGGGTCCAATGAGTTTAGGGGAAACAGATGTGGTTGATAGTTTGCTCTTAGATATTAATGCTGGTAGTCGTGGTTTAACTGCGGAGTTTGACCCCAGAGCGCGGGTAGTGGATACGACGAAAATTGGGGCGATGTCAATTACATTTAAGGCAGTTTAATAGTTTAGACCTCTCCCCCAACCCCTCCCCCTCTCCTGCGAGGAGAGGGGAGATAACTCCCCCTTCCCTTGCAGATGTAGGTTGGGTTGTTTGCGTTAGCATTGCGCAGCATGGGACGTAGCTTGCTTCTCCGCAGGAGTAACCCAACAACAATATTTCTCACGTACGGACGTTCGCATTTTTGTTATGCAACGTCCCTACCTAATGCACTATTTTAGTTGAAACAATCCAGTAGGGTGTGTTAGACGGCTATAATCTTTGCTATGACTATAATTAAACAATCCGTCGCAGGGCACCGACTTAAATATGTCAGTCCACTATAGCTAAAGTATCTGCGTCAGTCCTGTTAGTATAATTATCCATATAACATTGAGGTAATAACTATGGAATTAGCTACTGCATTTATTTCAATTACAGATTATTTAGAAGGGGAAAAAATTAGTCCTATTCGCCATGAATATCTTGGTGGTCAAATATTTGCTATGTCTGGTGGTAGTGAAGAACATAACCGCATTGCTTTAAATATTGCTAGTCTTTTACGCTTTCATCTCCGGGGAAGCGGATGTAAAACATTTATTGCAGATATGAAAGTCAAAATTGCTATGGCAAAAAATAGCTCCGATATATTTTATTATCCTGATGTGATGGTAACTTGTAATCCCCAAGATACGGAAAAATATTACAAGAGTTATCCTTGTTTAATTGTTGAGGTACTTTCCCCTTATACCCAGAATTTAGACAGACGAGAAAAACGCTTGAATTATCAAAGTTTAGGAAGTTTGCAAGAGTATATATTGGTTGATAAAACAGAAATGAAGGTAGAAGTTTATCGTCCATCAAAACTTGGTTATTGGTCTAGGGAAAGTTTAGGTAAAGAAGATTTTTTAGGGTTAAATTCAGTCGGATTAACTTTAACAATGGCTGATATTTATGATGAGGTTTTATAGCTTTTGTAGGCACGTTGTCTGCAACGTTCCTACCTGATAATTTATAATTTAGGATAAAATTTAACTAATTGAACTAATTGAATAAACAAAGAAACAAAGGAGAAAATTATGATTGCTCAACCTGAAAATTATCAAAGAATGACGGCAGAAGAATATTTAGAATGGGAAGCTAAACAAGAATTTCGCCATGAATATGTGGATGGTGAAATTTTAGCTATGACAGGAGGAAGTCTTCCTCATAATGATATTGCTATTAACTTTTGTATAGCTCTAAAGCCCCATGTCCGTCAAAGAGGCTGTCGAGTTAATATGTCTGATGCTAAAGTTAAAGATGTTAAAAATAATCGTTATTTTTATCCAGATTTAGTTATTAGTTGTAATGCTGATGATGTCAAATCTCGCGACTTTATCCAACATCCTAGTGTTATTATTGAAGTTCTTTCTCCAAGTACAAGGGGTTACGATTCTCCTTCGGAGACGCTACGCGAACGCGACGATAAGTTTAAATATTATCGTCAAATTGATAGTTTACAAGAATATATTTTAGTAGATTCAGAATCAATTTCTGTTGAGATTTTTCAACGTGGTGAAGGGAGAATGTGGCTTTATTCTGCATATTCTGAGGGAGAAGATTTTACATTATCTAGTATTGAATTTAATTGCTCCCTTGATGTTTTATATGAAGGCGTTAGTTTTGAGACTGAACAAGAGCAGCAGTAGAATGTGCTATTATGAGAAATATTTACTGGGTTTTGGGCAAATTTAGGCAAGGACTAACAAATGCAATTAGAAGATTATTTTGAGTTTCTAACATCGGAGGATATTCGAGTTAAAGGAACGCGGATCAGTATTGAGAATATTCTTTACGAATACGTTGTTAAAAATAAGACAGCAGAAGAAATTGCCGAACTATTTCATACTGTTAGCTTAGAGCAAGTTTATGCCACAATTTTGTATTATTTGCGCGATCGCGAAACCATAGGACAATATTTAGATAATTGGTTGGACTATACGAATAAAGCTCAAGCTGAATTTGATCGCCATCCTCCACCTTTTGTGGCGAAGGTACTGAGATGGAAGTTGGAACGTCTAACTCAAGTCGAAGGTGCGTCTAAATAATGGCAATTAAATATTTGCTTGATGAAAATTTGCCTCCTCTATATCAAGAACAACTTTTGCAGTGGCAACCGGACTTAGTTGTTGTGGCAATAGGGGATGAAAACGTGCCTCCCAAGGGTACAAAAGACCCTGAAATCTTGCGTTGGATTCAGGATAATGGTTTTATTCTTGTCACTAACAACCGTAGTTCTATGCCAGTTCATCTGGCCGAACTCTTAGCTGAGAATGGTCATGTACCGGGAATTTTAGTATTACGTCCGTCGGCGAATATTGGTCGGGTTATTGAAGATTTAATCGCTATTGCAGGGGCATCTTTTGAGGAGGAATATCGAGACCAAATTGCTTATATTCCGCTGATTTAATTGTTGTTTATAGGGCTTTTCAGGTCAATGAACCACACTCAAAAAATGATAACCCTGTAGGGAAGTTGCATGCAACGTCCCTACAGGGGTCTATTTATAGCAAGTTGCATAACTGGTAGTTTCTACCGAGATATAATTGAGTAATACCAATTTTAAGGGTTAATTTTATGAAAGCAATAATTAAATATTCTCTGGTGTGGGGAGCAACATTTATTGGTATCTGTGGCTCAACTGTGGGGATGGCTAAACCAGTAGTAGGGGAAATTAAACCTTCTGTGGTAGTGGCGCAGTCTGGGGAATTGGAGGAGGCAGAAAGGCTGAACCAAGAGGTTGAAGAGCTGCATCGGCAAGGTAAATATGAGGAGGCTATTCCTCTGGCAGAAAAGGTTCTGGCTATTAGAGAAAAAGCATTAGGAGGAAACAATCCATATGTTGCCACCATTCTCAACAGCCTGGCAGATCTGTACACTTACCAAGGCCATTACACGGAAGCTGAACCCTTATACCAACAGGCATTGATAATTAGGGAGAAAGTATTAGGACCAGAGCATCCAGATGTTGCCACCACCCTGAATAACCTGGCAGAACTGTACCGCCTCCAAAGCAACTATACTGAAGCAGAACCCCTCTACCAGCGATCGCTGGCAATCGATGAGAAAGCATTAGGACCGGACCATCCAAACCTCGCCATCACCCTCACCAACCTGGCAGAACTGTACCGCCTCCAAGGCAACTACACGGAAGCCGAACCTCTCTACCAACGATCTTTGGCAATCAAGGAGAAAGCATTAGGACCGGACCATCCAAACCTCGCCATCACCCTCAGCAACCTAGCATCACTGTACCGCCTCCAAGGCAACTATATCGAAGCCGAACCCCTGTACCAAAGGTCGCTGGCAATTGATGAGAAAGCATACGGCGACGACCATCGAGAAGTTGCCATCGACCTTAACAACCTAGCATTACTGTACCAAGACCAAGGGAAGTACACTGAAGCTCTTCCCCTATACCAACGGTCGCTCGCAATCAAAGAGAAAGCATTAGGAGCTGACCATCCATCAGTCGCCATTACCCTCAACAACCTGGCATCAGTGTACGATACCCAAGGCAACTACGCCGAAGCTGAACCACTATACCAACGGGCACTGGCAATCGATGAGAAAGCATTAGGAGCTGACCATCCATCTGTCGCCACCACCCTGAACAACCAGGCAGAACTGTACCGCCTCCAAGGCAACTATACCGAAGCCGAACCCCTGTACCAAAGGTCGCTGGCAATCTGGGAGAAAGCATTAGGACCGGACCATCCAAACGTCGCCCAAGGCCTCAATAACCTGGCAATACTGTCTCAAAACCAAGGGAATACAACCCGTGCCATTGAATATCTAACTCGTGGAATGGAAGTAGAAGAAACTACCCTCGCTAGTTTCCTCGCTACGGGTTCGGAAAGCCAAAAACAAGCCTCCGTGAGAATGCTCTCAGGTTCAACTTATCGAACAATATCCCTACATCTCCAAGATGCACCCACAAACCCAAACGCAGCCAACCTAGCTATCACCACCATCCTCCGGCGCAAAGGTCGCATCCTCGACTCCATCATCGACTCCCTCCAAACCATCCGCGACAACCTCACCCCAGAAAACCAAAAACTCCTCGACGACCTCGCCAATACCCGCGCCCAACTGGCAGCTTTCATCTACAACAAACCCAAAAACCTCCCACTGGAACGATACCGCGAACAAATCGCTACCCTCAAAGGCGAAGCCGAAAAATTAGAAGCGGACCTCTCCCGCGCCAGTGCTGCATTCGGCAAGACTTCTCAACCAGTAACCATTGAAACAGTACAACAGTTAATTCCCTCCGATGCAGCATTGGTGGAACTCTTACAGTACAGACCTTTCGATGCCAAAGCTAAACCGGGCGAACAATGGGAACAGCCCCACTACGCAGCCTACATCCTCCGCTCCACAGGTACACCTCAATGGTTAGACCTGGGAGCAGCAGAACCTATCAACAAAGCCGTCGCCGAATTTCGCTATCGATTATCGCGACCCGACACATCCCCCCAAGAAATCGCTCGCACCTTAGACCAACAAGTAATGGAACCCATCCGCCAAAAGTTAGGCAACGCCAAACACATCCTCTTATCTCCAGACTCCCAACTCAACCTCATTCCCTTTGCTGCTCTGGTGGATGAAAACAACCAATATTTAATCGAAAACTATAATATTACTTACCTCACCACCGGACGCGACTTAATCAAACTGAACATTGACTTCCCCACCAAACAACCACCTGTATTAGTTGCCAACCCTGAATACGACACCCCAGGCAACCCTACTTCTGTGCGACTGGTTGCTAATAATAAACGCGATGACACAAAATCTACTAGAGATTTAGGCAGTATTTTATTTGCTCCTGAAAACTTAAGTTTTGCCGCATTACAAGGAACAAAAGCAGAAGCAGAAGCTATTGCACCAATGTTATCAGATGTGACTCTGTTAACGGAGTCGAATGCTACAGAAAATGCCATAAAACAAGTAAATGCACCAGAAATACTGCATATTGCTACCCACGGTTTCTTTCTGGAAGATTTAGAAGAAGTTCCACCCCCAACTTTGGGAGATGGTTTTAATACTTCCTTCCCCCAAGCAACACCACAAAAATTAGAAAATCCATTGTTACGTTCTGGTCTTGCTTTAGCGGGTTTTAATCCTCGTCAAAGCGGTGATGAAGATGGAGTAATGACGGCGTTAGAAATTGCTAATTTGAGTTTAGGTGGTACGAAGTTGGTAGTATTATCTGCTTGCGATACGGGAGTAGGAGATATAAATGTGGGAGAAGGAGTTTATGGTTTGCGTCGGGCGTTATCTCTTGCAGGTAGTGAAAGTCAGGTGATTAGTTTGTGGCAGGTGGATGATTTTGCTACAAAAGATTTGATGGTGAAATATTATCAACGGGTTTTGAATAATGAGGGACGTTCAGAAGCAATGCGACAAACGCAGTTAGAGATGTTGGGAACGGAAAAATATCAACATCCTTATTATTGGGCGTCGTTTATTCCGTCTGGAGATTGGCGAGAGATGGGAATTGAGAATTGAGAATTGAGAAGTAATTCCTGATAAAGTTTGAGCATTTTATATGCTAATATCAAGTAACATTAATAGGACTTACGCATAAACCCTATTGGTAGGGTGTGTTAGCGCACTTCGT
>JAAUYJ010080477.1_pt1 | contig 15609 bp, 12 predicted proteins | sample 7278031 | NCBI WGS metagenome assembly JAAUYJ01 (sample SAMN14350222, study PRJNA611818) | marine sediment metagenome | isolation source: surface marine sediment (1.8m) | place: French Polynesia: Moorea | collected 2018-08 | reverse complement strand
TTGGTGAATCTTTTTTGTGCTTTTTGATTAAACTTTGCCAATCTTTGAAAATCTTCTGTAATTCCTCGCCGCAGGTCGTAGAACTTAGTCTGTTCTTGTTTCATTCCAGAGTCCATCCAGCCCAGCTATGTGTGCTCCAAAGGAGCCGCGAGCTAACTAACGAGGAGGGAGGGAATTCAACAACGGTTTTGTCGCCAAACAAAAAATCTGCCAGTACTAGTCCGGTGCGAAACACACCTCGTCGTCCACCAACAACGAACGACTCTTTAATCTTTTATCTAATTTCACGAAATAAAGAAAGTGAAATTCGCCTTCCCTATGGCCGCCGCCGCCAATCGCCGCCGCAGCGTGAGCTCCACCTTCGCGCTGGCCCTCGACCCCTGGCAGCAGTCGCTCAGGGGAGACGCAGCCGCGCTGCCTCAGACGCACCAGAACGCCGCCGCAGCGGCCGCGGCCGGAAAAAAGGAGCTTCAGCAGAGGAGGGCTCGGCGATCCTCCGTCCCCAGCATGATGAACCACCAGGGACAGAAGTAAAAACTTTCCATATAATTCCATTATCGCCAAACGATCTTATAGCATTTCAATCTTACCCTACACTACTAGAGTGAGAGTGCGCTCTCGCCAGTCCATCGGAGGAGGAGGAGGAGGCCGCGGCGAGGACGAGAAGCAGCCTCAACAGCCTCACCCTCACCCCCGCTGCCACAACAAGGAGCGCAAGCTGTCCCTGCTGCAGCCTCAGTTGGATGGGGAGGACCTCAGGGAGAGGCAGAAGGAGCTCAGGAGGAAGCCCAGGAAGTCCGCCAGGAGCAGCAACAACAACAACGAGCCAAGGTGAGTGCAAATGTCATCCTGCTACCGTCGCGCGAATCGGCGGCGACTTATCATAGAAACTCATCCCTACTTCACCCTGCGCACCACAGGGCCCCCACCAAGCATGAGGAGCCCAAGCAGTCTCACCTGCTCCACCCGGGCGTCACCTCCGTCCTCCAATCCACCTCGTCCTCGGTCGCGTCGGACCTGCAGCTGGAGGCCAGGAGGGAACGATTGGTATAAAAAGGATACTTTAAACCTTTTTTTCAAAAAAAAACCTTTACTGTTCCCAGGTCTCCCCCGTTCCCCTCCCCGCCGGCGTCGAGTGCATCGACCGAGGGGAGGAGAACCACTTCTTCGCCTTCTGGCCAGAGTTTATTCTGTACGCGAAGTGAGTTTGACATAACTATTCCCAAAAATGATTGGAGTATCTTCCATAAAATATCGATTTAAAAATGCTCAAAAGGTCCAAGGAGCACGAGGAGGTCTTCCCCGCTTCTTCCATCGTCGGCCGCGACGGGGGGATGACCTCCAGCAGGAGGATGCTCATGGACTGGCTGCTCGAACTCACGCTATACTTCAAGGTTGTTTACAATATTTTTAATTTTTACTGTTAAAAACTGTGGGTTTTCAGGTCAGCCAGGAGACCCTTTACCACACCGTCCGTCTGGTGGACTCCACCCTGGCCACCGCCTCCCCCCGCGTCCCCACCCACAAGTGGCAGCTAGTGGCAATCACCGCCTTCCTTGTCGCCTCAAAGCTGGAGGAGTACTACCCGCCTTCGATAGAGTAACATATAAATTTGAAAAAGAATTTCGTTTTGTGTTTTTTTGGGAATTTGAAATATTGTTTTTTTCCTAAATAGGTCCCTGCTCGAGATGACCGAGAACTCCTACAAGTTCCCCGAGGTGACCCGGATGGAGATGGAGCTGCTAGAGAGGAGGGGGTTCGTCGCATACGGGATCGAGCCGATGCTCTTCATCAACAGGTACATTCGAAAATTCAAATATGGGAAATGATGGTTGTGTAAAACATTTTTTTGAAAAATGTTCACTAGGTACATCGCTGCTGCTCTGAGGGAGGGCGACGGCCTCTTCTACCACGCCTGTCTGTTCTTCGTAGACTCTCAGATCACAAAGTAAGAAGGGGAAACGCAAATATAACCATTTTTGTCACTTTTTCTCCCAATTCTGGTACTTCTTTTTTTGTTTCGACAGCCCCAACTACTCTGAGGTGCCTTGCTCCGTCAAGTCCGCCGCTGCGGTCTACGCCGCCTCGGTCGTACTGTCAGGCCGGGAGGACACAGAATGGCAAGCGCACTTCCCCATATACAATTATACTCTAAAAATTTAAATATCGCTGTATTATGTTGTGTGATTTGGGGAACACAGCTTTCGTACTAAGTTATACCTAAGTTACACCTTAATTTCCCTTCCTAGGTGGACCCCCACCCTTGTCCACCACACCGGCCACCTTGAGCGCGACGTTGCCCCTCTTGCGCTGGAGATGCTGCGGAAGGGGGCGAGGGTGCAGAGGGCGGTCGCCCAGGGGAGGGCAAAGGAGGTCTATAGGGGGATCGCGAGGTAGGGCGGGGGTTGCTATGTAAGATGTTCTTGGGATCATTCTTCGTTCAGTCCAGATATTGGGTGTGTTCATAGAAGACACAAAAAAATACCCAATTCTAAATTAAATCGAACTTTTGTCTACTGCAGACGAACGTGTCGGGTTACTAAGGCTTAGGTCGGGTTCTTGTTCTCCGTGCTAATTGTTTCACTATTGCTGTTCCCCGTTAGGAAGTTCAGCAGCAGGTCGAGGCACCAGAATCTTCTGCACGCGCCAGGTACGGATTGTTCGACTAGGTTTCCCAAGTTTCCTTAAGAAAAAAAATCCATAGTAATTTAAATTTGAATTTCACAGAGTTCAGCCTCGACCGCCTGGATCGATGCTCCTCGCGCCTGGACGCCCGGCTGCAGAGGATGGAAAAAGAGTGGGAGGAGGAGACGGAGACCGACGAGGAAAGAAAAAAGAATCAGTTTCGTGGGGCTATAGCGCTTTCCCTTAGAAGAATTCGGGTGTACGGAAAAGCCAGATACAGTCAGACACGCAGATACAGCCAGATACAGAACGGACTCGCTAGGCCGTTTAACCGAACTCGCGAGGGCGGTTTCTGTACTCTTGCATTTAATAAGTATAGAAAACCGCACTCGCTAGTTTGGTTAAACGGCGAGTCCGTTCTGTATCTGGCTGTATCTGCGTATCTGACTGTATCTGGCTTTTCCGTACACCCGATGCGAACCTTACTAGATCTCGTTTACAAAATGGCCATATTGGCATTTACCCACCTCTTCCAGTAAAAGTGTCTACTTAGTACTTAAATTGAATAAATTCCTTGGACTTCATTTAAGCATTATTTTTTTTGTTCCGTTCCTCCGTGTATCTTTCTGTACAGAAGTCCTCGAAACGCATGCGCAGAAGGAAGCAAGAGGAAATCAACAAAGAAAAGAAAGGGGAAACAGTAGCAGTACAGAGTGTAGCAGGAAAGGGAACTTGGCAATTGTCATATGCAAGTGTACTTGACAAGTTTTTTGGTTAATTGTTTGAGTCTTGCTCCTCTCTCTCGTGTGATGCGTCCTCCTCCACTTCCCGAGTGACCTCAGCCTGGCGGAGAGGGAGAGGGGAGGGGGCCTTATCAGCGCCTCTTGGTCCTCCGCCGATAAGATGCGCAGCCCGAGGCTCTTTCGCAGGTGGAGGGCAGATGATAAGAACACAGGTGAGACACGGAATGAAGAGGTGTATGCTCTGGTGAATCATGTGTGTTGCTTGAAGTCTTGTTTAATTGCGCGTCATCCTCCCCCCTTCATGTTGTCCCCTTTGTCCGGCTGTTGTAGGCGATGAGGCTCCTCCAGACGTGGACGGCAAGCGAGAGGAGGGAGAGGAGGCCTCGCACACGCAGGATTCCCCCGTCCTGTCCCTGTCCCCCTCCCCATCCCGTGAATCCCGTGCGGGAAGTCAGGAGCCGCATGTCTCCCTCTCCACCGCTCCCTCCCCCAGGCACGACGGACAGGGCCTGAACGCGGCCAAGGAGGCGGCGCTCCTCACCACCATGGCCGCGGTGGCCTCCCCCTCTGCCGCCGTCGCCAGGGCCAACAGGGCCTCCGAGCAGGAGGGCGAAGACGCCTCCCTCCGCCGCCCGTCCCTGTCCTCAGACCCTCACCTGCGGAACAGCGCCAAGGATCCCAGCCATTACGACTGGCGCGGCACGCTCTCCGGAGACCTCGACGACGTGGGTCAGCTGACGGTGCACGTGGTGGGGGCCAGCGGGCTGCGCGGGGCAGACTTTGGCGGCAAGAGCGACCCCTTCTGCGTCGTGCGGCTGGGGGACGTCGAGTTTCGCTCCGAGGTGGTCCCCAGGACAACGGAGCCGCACTGGGGGGAGCGGTTCCACTTCGCCGTTACGGACATGACCGAGACGTTGCACCTGTGGGTGTACGACCGGGACAGATTCCACGACCCGGAGTTTCTCGGGCGCCTGGCCGTCCCGCTGCTGGCCATGTGCGCGAGAAACTGCCCCGAGTCGGAGGAGGACAGCCACGGAGAGCGCGTCTTCGCGCTCAAGGACAAGAAACTGGACGGGCGCGCCAAGGGGAGGCACCCGCAGATCAGGCTCAGGTTCGAGCTGACGTGGAACCTGCCCCGCGCCTGCGTCAAGACCATCAGGACGCCTGACCCGAAGGAGCCGCCCGCGTTCAAGCGGTCGCTGCTCATAGGGAACGTACAGCGGGTGAGGAAGCTGCTGCACATGGCCGGCGCAGGGAGCGCCTACGTACAGAGCTGTTTCAACTGGGACAATCCCTGGAGGAGCATCCGGGCGCTGGTGTCCTACGAGCTGGCCGTGTACTACTTCGAGCCCTTCATGCTGCCGCTGGCCCTACTCGTCTTCATGCTCTTCGTCTACCCGATCTACGCCGCCGATATCGTCAGCGATTGGCTTGACCCGTACTACGAACTGGTATGTATTCAATTGTCCGAGAAAAATACTGTAATTTGACAAATCATCTTTTTGTTGAAGGCCCTGGACGAGGACGAGGACGATGAGCGCGTAGACGAAAAGGGCGAGAAGGAGAAGAAGTCTTCGGGCGGACTGAGATACAAAGCAATAACCGAGGTACTTGACTTGCACGAAGAAGTAAGGATTTCTTTCGAGTGCGAAAAATTTTCAGGTTACGGCCTTTGTCCAAAACAGCCTGGGCCGGCTTGCCTCCACTGCGGAGCGGGCCAAGAACGTGCTGACCTTCGCCGACCCCTTCATGTCTTGGATCGCCGTGTGCGCTCTCTCCGCCGGCACCATCCTCCTGTACCTGGTTCCAGTCCGCGCCCTACTCATGGTGTGGGGAGTGCACAAGTTCGCCAAGAAGCTTGTCCGGCCAGACCACGTCCCTACCTCGGAGCTCCTCAACTTCCTCTCTAGAGTCCCGGACGACCCCACACTGGCGCAGTGCAAGCCCTTGTCGATCATGGACGAGAATCTTATGCGGGAGGAGGAGGAAGAAAGAGCAAGGAAGGAAAAGAAGGCTCAAGTGGCGGGAAAGTTGGCAAAGAAGGTGTCATCCTTCTTTGGGAAGAATGACATCAAATCGACACCCTCCGCCAGCACTACCTCGGTAAATGCAGGAGCAGCTACTACAGAGAGTAGCTCCACTCCCTTGTCCACCTTCTCTTCCAAAAGGCCTACAATCTTTTCTTCGGCGGCGAGGGAGGGTTCTGCCGTCCGTGCCAAGATCAAGGAGAAGGCGGAGAAGGCCAAGGAGGAGCATCTGCCTCCTCCTTTCCTCAGCAGGGACAAGCCCAACAGGCTATCTGGGTTCTTCGGCGGACGCGGGTCCAAGGAGAAGGCGGCCTCTTTCAGCAACATTCCAGAGCTTGTCAGCAAAGAGGAGGAAGAAGCAAAGTCCGATCGTGGTGCTTCGGAATCTGGAAGAAAGGGCTCTCTTCCGGAACAGGAAGTTGATTCCCAGAGGCTGATTTCCAGCGATGATGATTCTAGGGAGGAAAAGAAGGAGAAAGTTCAAACCCCGCTTCAGCCCCCTGAGAGTGGCGGCGGCGCCCTTCACGCCGCCCTATCAGCCGCGGCTGCTGCCTCCGCGGCCACCTGCGCGGACGAGAAAACCCCCGCTCTCCCTCCCCCGCGGCGGCCTCCTCCTCCCAGACCGCCGCCTCCGGTGATTTCAACCGACGACGTTGAAGAGTGATGAATATTTGGTGCTTGGCTTGCGTAGAAAATAATCAATAAGTGTCTCAGTTAATTTTTTATTTTCAAAACTTTCCGTTGACGCTATGAGGAATATTCCCCTTGCAAAAGGATTGTAGTAGTACACCTGTACATGTACCAATCGTTCCGTCCGATATTTGCTTCCGACTAAGAAAAAGAAAAGACAAAGCAGAGAAGACCTAAGAATAATGCAACTTTTCCCTCATCATGTCATTCCAAAAATCCCAAACCATGCATATTCCACAAAGCAATAAAAGTATCAATTATTGCGAGTTCTCCAGAGTATTGAGCTGACCCTTAGCAAGGAGAAATCTGGAATAAAACATGCTCATTGTTCCTTGATTCCAAGTCCTGCTTTGAAAGCGGTCAATGTTTAGACCGGCCGATTTTAGAGGGGTCCACTTCTAGGCTTTGGTATCAAATGGCCGATATTGAGGCTGGTCAATTTCGAGGCAGGCCGATTTTGTACTAGAACCGTAACTTTTGACTTTTATGCAAATTCATTAGCTGTTCGGCAACCGAAAGGATCAATCAACCTGACTGCTTTCAAGATTCCCTGATCATACAAAGGGAATAAAAGCAGACAAAAGGATCTCAAAAACGCAGGCAGACTTTACTGAAATCAATCAGTGAACCAAATATTTTTCTTAAAGTACTCCACAACATAATAATGAGATTATTCCTCAAACTTGGTACGTCGACATTTTCCAAACCAACAAATGACATTTGGGTATGTGGGTTGAGCAGCTTCATGCACCCTTCGATCTCAAATAATACTGGGCAGTGCGACAATGTCCCCCTCGCCTATTGTCAATTCTGGCAGCAGCAAGGCTCATCTCCCTTGCTGCTGCAAGAAGTGGAGCTGCTGCTGCTGCTGTAGGTGGTGGTACATGGCCGCATGCTGCTGGTGCTGCTGGTGGAGGTGGCGGCCGGCGGCCTCGGCCTCCCCAGGGGAGCCTATCTGGGCGGCGGCGGCCTGAGCGGCTGCTGCTTGAGCGGCGACTGCCTGAGAAGCGACTGGCTGTTGGACCTGTTGAGGCGGAGGAGATTGCATAGGAACATCCTCGCCCGCCTCCGCTTCTCCCTCCTCGTCCTCCTTCTCCTTCTTGGCCTGCTTCGGTGGTATTGTTGGAGGCTGCATCGTAGGACGCGGTTTCCGACGCCGCTTCCGGCGGGGCTCCTTCTCGTCCTCTGGCTCCATACCGGGGGGAGGGCGGTGTCTGCAGGGGCAGGGAGAACATGCTTAAAGTACTGTACAGTACAAACCTCTCAACGAGACAAACGCTCTCTCTTACCTGCAGGATGCTTGATGCTGGTACCTCCTGGTGCTCTGGACGAACCTCTCCGGGCAGAACTTGCACGAGTAAGGCTTCTCTCCGGTGTGGATCCTCTCGTGAGACTAGAAGGAATGGATAAACGCGAAAATAAAAATATGAGTCCCTTTTTCCTGTCTCGATTTTCCCTACCTCCATGTTGGCCTTTTGCACGAAGGCCTTCCCGCAGTACTGGCAAGCGTACTTCTTGTCCTCGAAGTGGATGGCCTCGTGCCTGGTGACCCCGCCCTTGGTGGCGAACTCCTTGCCGCACACCGTGCAGCTCAGCTTGCGGGCGGGGTTCTCGTGCTTCCGCATGTGGCAGTGCAGGCTCCGCTTCAGCACCACCTTGTCGCAGATCTCGCACTTGGTTTTCTGGATCGAACAAACAGGAGAAGAGGCTTTGATAACAAAAATTAAAGGTACGTTCAAAGGCAAAGTTTGCCTCACCGCCGGGCTCGTTCCCCTCTTTCGCCCCTTCTCCCCGTGCATCTTCCCCTGGATTCCGTGGATGCTCTTCTCGTGGGTGCTGAGGGTGGACTTGGAGATGAAGGCGTCTCCGCAGTAGCTACAGACGAAGGGGCGCTCGCCGGTGTGGTTGCGGATGTGAATCACCAGCTCAGTGCTGCTGAAAAACTTCTTGTCGCAGCCCTGAGGGAAAGAAAGAACAAAACATAACGCAAATGTCGTGAAACGAGGGACAGTATTTTTCACCTCGTAGGTGCAGGCGTGCTTCAAGTTGATGACGTGATGGTGCGCTTCGTGCGACCGGTAGCCAGTCTTGGAATTGAACTTTTTGCCGCAGTACGGGCAGATAACCTTCTTCTTGTTCTCGTCGTCATCCTGAGGAGAAAGAAGAGGGAAAGAATGATTAGACAAATCGAAATGATAACACACAACTCTTGCATTACCTCCAGGTGTGTGTTCATGTGAGCCTTGAGCTCGCAGGGGAACTTGTAGACCTTGTCGCATTTTGGACACTCCCTGTTCATCCTCTGCGGGACGTGCACCTCCTCCATGTGCTTGTCCATCATCGCCTGCGACTGGAAGGGCGCCGCGCACAGCCTGCTCTTGGTGCAGAACAGCAGGTTTTTGTCGGCGTGCTTGGTCTTGAGGTGGTTCACCCACTCCTTCTTCCTGTTGACGAAGCCGCAGTAAGGGCAGCCATACAGGCGGCGGTCGTAGAGCTGGCTGTTCTTTGACAAGCGGTAGAAGGAACGCTTCTTCCTCTTCTTTTCGACGCCTTCTTCGCCCTCGCCGTCGCCGTCCTCGTCCTCGTCATCCTCCTCCTCCTCTCCCTCGTCATCCTCCTCTTCTTCTTCGACTTCTTCTTTGGCCAGGTCAGCATTTTCCTCGTCCATTGCTTCCTCTTTCAGGACTTCTTGACTGGAAGCCGCATCCTTTTTTCCCTCTTCTGTAGGCACAGAATCGCCTTCCTTCTCTTCCTCATCGCCCTCTTCTTGCTTGGTCTGAGCCTGCCCTTGTCCTGCCCTTGCCATAGTCCTGGCGGGCTCCGCCACCATGTAGTCCTCCACTCTCATCATGTAGAGCTCGGTCGCCTCCGGATCTTGCGGAACCGCGGGCTCGTCACCAGGATCCTCATCGGCCAACGTCGGCTTGACGCCTCCTGGGAAGGACCTGCCAGGAGGGCGACCCCTCCTGCCGCCCCGACCGCCGCCGCGGCTGCCCCGACCGCCGCGGCTGCCTCTTCCCCCTCTGCCAGTTCCTCTGGAGCCGGGTTTCCTGCCCCTCTTCTTGGGTCTAGCCTCTAACAGCCAGTCATCCTCTTCTTCTTCCCCTTCCTCGTCGAGAAAGTCCTCCTTGTAGTCCTCTTCCTCCATGTAGTCATATCCTTCTGGAGCTGCGTCATCTCCGTTGTCCACCCCGGCATTGTCGAGGTATCCCTCAGGATATTCGTAGCCCTCATAGTACATGATCTCGTCGATGTTCGGCGCGTAATGCAGCATGACCGGCTCCTCCGCCTCCTCGCTTTTCATCCCGCCGTTTTCATCCTTGAAGAAGTCTCCTCCGTCTCCCCCTCCGGCGTCGTCCCCCCAGTACCCACCGTCATCGTAGTAATCCTCCCCGCCCCACCCCTCCTCCCCCTCCTCCTCGTACTTGACGTCCCCGTTGCGGGTGGACCTGACGGAGGGCTTCCTCTCCGACAACTCCAGCTGCACCTCCGGCTCCAGGGGCGGCTCCGCGCCGCCGCCGCCGCCGTTGGCGTCCAGCTCCCAGGGCTTGGGCCACTTCCGCCGGGGACGCCTCTGCTGCGGCGGCCTCCTCAGGGCGGCGGCGGCGGCGGACGGGAAGACGGGCGGCGCCGTGGTCCGCGCGGACAGCACCAGCTTGACCCTCTTGACTCCGTCGCCCTCAGGTGGCGGGGCCCCGACCCCGTAGGCCGGCTGCAGGGGCACGTCCCAGAAGGTGCGCATCCTGTAGCCGTGGTGAGCGTGGCGGCGGATGAGGCGACGAGGGGCCAAGGACTCCAAAGGGGGAGCAGGAGGAGGAGGCGGAGGCGCGGGGGAATCCTCTTGTGGATGGCCCTGGGGTTGGCGTCCCACCTCCTCCTGCAGTTGTTCCTCTTCGTCCCTCCTGGCCCCGTCCTCCTCCTGCGGCTTGGGCGTCGCCAAATCTCCGTCCATGGCGGCGTCCATGGCGAGGGGAGACCTCCAAGAAGTCCAGGTGGACGCAGGTTCTCCTCCCCGTGACCTCGACCTCAAAGGAGCGGCAGGGGGATCTCTCGACCTCGACTTCCGCCCTCCAATCTCCGCCTCCGCTTTCTCTTCTTCTTTCCCTTTCTTTCTTCCTCCTATTCCTACCGAAAACAGCTGAGATAATATCAGCTGTCCAAAGTGCAAGTTTTGGCGCGGAGGGAAAAGAAGACAGAGACGAGGGAGAGCAAGCGGGCCAGGGGCGGCATCGGCATCGTCGTCGTCGTCGTGTCCCTCTTGTGCCTCTCTCACCGCGTGTACCTCGTCCTCATCGTCGGGGTCGTTCTCCCTGGGTTTTCCCTTGGGAGGTTGCGGTTTGGCCATGTCCTCGTCCTCTGGCCAGGAAGAGTCGGAGGGGAGGCCCGAGAGGGTGGCGGGCGAGGCCGGGATGGACTCCTCCGACGAGGAGGAGACTACTCCCGCCCGGTCTCCCTCCGGAGTCCCCCGGGCCCGGAGGCCGGTGCTCCACAGCAGCAGCGAAGAGGAGGAGGAGGGTCCGCAGGAGAATGGGGCACGAGAAGGGGGCAGTCGGCAAAAACCAGAGGATCCCGAAGCGGGGGCCTCCTCTTCTTCGGCGGAAGAAGTTGCCGGGGACACCTCGGGGAGGGCCAATTCCTCCCGCATTCGCCGCGCCTCCTCCTCCTCGTCTGCGTCCTCCACTTCCTCCTTGGCGTCGAGAAGGAGTCCCGGAGGAAGGCCCATGAAAAAGACCCCGGGCTCGCCTCCCACTTCTCATCGTCCCCCGGTGGACTCGGACACGTCGGACGAGGGCGTGGACGACCCCAACCCGCCCCCGCGGCGCCGTTCAGGGTCTGACTCTGACGACAGCGTGGTGGACGAGGCCGTGCACGACAAGAAGGGCCGCAGGAGGGGCAAGGAGAAGCTGAGCAGGAAGTCCAAAAAGAGCGCCATGGCCGAGATCTACTCGGAGAAGAATCGAATGCTGCGCGAGGCGGCCGTGCAGCTGCCCTATCACCGACCCAAGCAGAGGACTCTGGAGGAGTTCCTCAACAGAAAGAAGGGTCTAAGAGACGTTGTGAGTGACATCAGGCTCAACGTCAACAGCCTGGAGGTGGAGGAGGCGGAGAAGATCCTCCTGGAGCGGGAGAAGGCCGCCAATGAGTTCTACAAGTCGGAGGAGGAGGAAGAAGACGAGGACGCCGACGACGAGGACTATGTTCCGGAAGGCATGGAAACCGCCAAGGAGACATCGCAAGACAGCCAAAGAAATGAACACACTGCTGACGGGAAGGCCCAGGAGGCGGTGGCAGAGGGGGAAATGCCAGATCGCAATAATTCTGGCCCTGTCGCTGGTAATAAAGATGTAGGCGAAGCTCCCGAAGAGAAAGAGAAAGAGGCGAAGGGAGATCACACTTTGGGTTTAGAAAAAGCCGCAATTACTGATGAAGAACGGAAAAAGTTCCAAGAATCCGAATCCTTGCACCTTGTCCTGGAAAACGACACAGAGCCCCTCCTAGAGTCCCAGGACAATTTCAAGGGCGAGAAGGAGACCAACACCGAAGAAAGTCCGAAAGAAACGGAACAACAACCCGAGCCCAATCCAATCAAAGCCAAAATCGCTGCTTTGGCCGGGGAGAACGTGGACCTAACTGAGCTAGACAGGACCCTGGAGGCTGCCCCGAAGCTTGGCGCCGGCCTCTCCGGCGGCGGCGACCTCATCCTCGGCGGGGAGGAGGAGGATCCTTCCGGGGAGAAGAAAGATGAGCTTATGAGCCGCTTCGTCCGCCACCTCAAGGCCGGCAAGGGAGGCCCCGCCGTAGTCTCCAAGGACGTCAATCTGACGATCGTGCGCAAGGTCAACGAGGACGGGACGGAGAAGCTCAAGGCGGAGGAGATCCGCTACGAGAGCAGACAGGTGGACTTTGCAAAGGTGCGCGCAGTCAAAGGGGCGGAGGTACCGGGGGCGCAGCACCTGGCGCTCAAGCAGACGCTAAGGAGGAAGATCGACGAGAGGAAGAGGTTGGAGAGGAAGAGGCGGGAGGAGATGAAGAAGATGGAGAACGAGGAGGGGTTCGGGCCGGACGACGAGGAACTCTTGGAGGATGAGGATATGGAAGATGAGGAGGAGGAGGAGGAAGATGAGTCTTACGACGGGGAGGACGAAGAGGAGGAGGAAGATGAGGAGACCGTCGAGAAGAGGCTGCGCGCTTTAGACAGGAAGCAGAAGAGGAAGAGCCAGTTCCTGGACGAAGAGGCTGAGGAGAGCGACCAAGATCAGATGGGACGACTAACCCTGGAAGAGTCGGACGATGAGCAGAAGGACAAGGACGAAGACGATGAAGACCTGCCCGACACGATGGAGCTCGTCAACGACAACGATGACGGCGAGGAGAAAAAGAGAGGGGATGACGCTGAGGCCGACGCAACTTCCGCCTCAGTGTCCAGGGACGGACTGGCCACTCCCACCAACGACCTGCTGCTGTCCTCCCAGATTGAGGAGGAGGCCCCCCGCTGGACGCCCTTCGACGAGAGGACAAACTCCAACCTAGAGGAGGAGAGGAGAAACGGCGGCGAGCAGGCGAGGAAGAGACTGGGCTTCGGCGGCCTCTTCGACACCAGCGACCCGCAGGTGGAGGGGACGGACGACGTAGTGGGACTCTGCTCTGGACAGTTCCTCACGCAGCGGGCACAGCCAAGGACGCAAGTGCAGACGCAGAAGCAGACCGCAGCCGCTGTGCTAACTACGCAGGCGACTCCAGACACAGTGGTGCTGGCGCAGACGCTGACGCAGAACCTTGAAGGAGAGACCCAGGACACCATCGTGCTGAGCCGGAGGCAGGAAGAGGAAGAACCGGCGCCAGGGTTCCTGGAGGAGACTCCGGGATTCCTGGATAGCAGCGACGGCGAAGAAAGGGCCGGCGGTGATCAGCAGATCAAGAAGAAGAAGAAGGCCGCCCGCATCGTCATGTCCGACGATTCCGATGGGGAAGATGAGAAAGAGGACGGCGAAGTTGCAGAGGACGACGAGGGGGAGGAAGAGGCGGAGGAGCGGCAAATCGAGTACGACTCGGACGAGAACGAGATCGTGGTGGAGAAGCCCAAGTTTGGCGGCTTCCTCGGCAAGAAAGGGTAAGAGTGAAGAAACAACTCTGGAAAATTGATATCAATTATGTGATGCTTGTCAATTTAGGATCCGTGGCGAGTTCGTTGAGAACGAGGCCGAGCTGTCCGGGTCCGAAGGCGAGGTGTCTGGCGACGAGGACGAGCGTGGCCTGGACCGGTTGGAGGCGGAGGAGGGAGACCTAGAGGACTTTGACGACGAGGAGGTGAGGGACGAGGTGGGCAAGATCCACCACCGGAGGGCGCTCGACGAGGACAGGGCCGACGTCAGGCTCTTCCAAGAGGCCTTTCTGGAGGACGGCGAGCTGCACTCGGACCAGGCCAGGACCAGGCGGTTCCGATGGAAGAATATTGGTATGGACTAATGGAGAGGAGATTGTCGAACGGAAACAGTTGATTAGATTGGTTCAACGTAAAAAATGTTTCAGACGACACTGAGGAGCTCCAGAGGCGAGACAGCGACGACGAGGCAGAGTCTGCCCTTGTAGCGACGAACGAGGGGGAGGAGAAGAGGCGACTGGAGAGGCTGGAGCGGGAAAAGTGGCTGAAGGAGTCCTCGGCCAAGGCGACTGCAAACGATTTCGCCGAGGAGGAGGACGATGAAGACAGCCAGTTCTTCAACATGGCCAGCAAGGCGGTCCGATGCCTGGAGAAGAAAAGGTCTACGTCCAGTCGTGGTTCCAAGAAGGCAGAGAAAACGGAGGGAAATGTCTTCAAATCGCCCACACCCAAGATGCCTCTTCGATCAGTCGTAAGCAGTGTTTCCAGAGACCAAAATTCGAAGATATTTTATGTTTTTACTTTTACAAATTTGAAACATACCTGTATTGTTCAATCAGCACCACATTTTTGTTCGCTAAATCACTCTAAAATTTGAACGCAAATTAGTCAACGAGATTTGCTTTTGATCAAATGAGAACAAGTCGGGTCGGGTCAGAGGGTCTTGTTTATTATTTGTTTGACACAGTAAATTACAGTACATGTATGTTGTCAATTTTCTTGCATTCTAGAGCGGGAACCAGCGCGGTTCTTTCTTGTCGCGCGCCTCCGAGACTCTGGACCGGCTGGCCGAGATGACCAAGGGGAAGCACGAGACCCGCGTCGGCACCGGGGCCAACAGCGGGAGCGCGAAGTTTGTCTTCGCCACCGTCAGCCCCTCCAAGGGAGGTGATGGAGATGAAGAGGAAGCTTCCGCTGTGGCTGCTGGATCAGATTCCAAGGCGCAGGGCAAAAGGAGGCAGAAGGGATCCACCTCGGTTCCGGCAGTGGCGCAGAAGAGGAAACGGGCAGTGGTAAGAAAGAAATTAGAGTTTGTCATTTGCATGTTTGAATTGTTTTTATTTTTTCCAGGGCAATGATGAGGCTACGAAAGCCAAGGTTGTGAGGACCTTGGACGAAAACAGTATGGACACCATATTTGGAAGGATGTGAACTCACATCCATCAACACCTTTAAGGGCCGAATTCTCATAACTTGTTCGCTGTCCACTCCAATTCTTAGAAACATGACGCTTGTTTGTACAAAAAGGGATTTATTAAAGTAAACGTTGATCTCATTTCAACATTGTTAATGAGAGATGCTTTTTGTTCCGTCACTGCTGTTTCCCCTTGAAAGAGCCAATTCGAATTTTTGGTGAGTTGCTGTTCTAACTTGTGGGAAAGGGACATCAGTACACCGTTTAAATTTTCGAAATAGCGTGAGTGTTTCAACAATGCCTGACAAGAATCGTCCTCTGACTCCAAGACACGAGACCCCCAAGAGCGGCGCCCAAAGGACTCCACTAAAGAGTGCGATGAAGAGCCTGAGCTGCGTGGTGACCCCACTGAGGAGCAAGGCCCACAGTTTGTCCTCTGCAGGCAGCGTTGGTGGCGGCGGTGGCTGCAACTGCCCTAACTGTGCTGCTGCTGGGTACTGCAACCTGCAGACAATGGTGCTTCTGCTGGCCCTGCCTTGCATCATCCACTTCTACTATTACCTCTATGACTCGGCGCGCAACCCCGGGATGTCTGACATGCAGAAGCTCTTCATCGCGCTGGGCTTCCTTGGACTGCTGGTGCTGGTTCAGTTGTTCCTCTCCCTCTTCGCTGTCCCCTCCAACGACGAGAGGCGGGAGTGGGAGGAGAAGGCCAAGGAGTATGGCTACATGCTCCTAATGGGGGGCACCCTCTTTGGATTCCTTCTCAGCGTCTATGTTGTCAGGAACTTTGTGGTGGGGAACGAGTGTTACTTTTGCGGCAAAGCGAGGTGGTGATGGTGGCTCCCTCTTACCTTGTTTTGGCAAAATCTGCCTGTATCCCACCAGACCCAGTGAAGACGGCTAGCTCTGACGTGTTAACTTTTATTGAAAAGAAATATCTGTCTCTATAAGCGAAATAATAGCCTTGACCAACATTCTTTGAAACAAGAGGGTGTCTTCTTTCAT
>JAAUYJ010033978.1_pt1 | contig 15611 bp, 10 predicted proteins | sample 7278031 | NCBI WGS metagenome assembly JAAUYJ01 (sample SAMN14350222, study PRJNA611818) | marine sediment metagenome | isolation source: surface marine sediment (1.8m) | place: French Polynesia: Moorea | collected 2018-08 | reverse complement strand
TCAGTGCTAGAAAATGTTACCAACCTAGTTGGTTTGAAAGCTGAACAAAAGAAATTAGAGTTCTTATTTGAAATCGAACCAGATATACCTTGGTTCATAAAAGGTGATTCTTTCCGTTTAGAGCAGGTTTTAGTGAATCTAGCTACTAATGCGGTAAAGTTTACCGAAAAAGGTGAAGTGATAATTCGCGTTACATTGCAAGAGATAACACAGGAGCAAATTAGCCTTCATTTCTCCGTCAAGGATACAGGTATTGGGCTGACTCAGGAACAAATAAACAATCTCTTTGAATTCTTTCATCAAGCTGATAATTCCACTACTCGCAAATATGGTGGTACTGGTTTAGGGTTAGCTATCTCTAAGCGTCTGGTGACAATGATGAATGGTCAGATTTGGGTGGAAAGCGAACCTGCAAAAGGCAGCAATTTCCAATTTACAGCAGTTTTCCAGCCTACTACAAATCCTCAAGCTAAGTTTGTAGTGCCACCAGATTTAAAAAGCCTTAAAGTTCTAGTAGTAGAGGAGCGTGAGGTTGGTCGGGATATTCTTGTCAATAGCTTGAAGTCGTTTTCTTTTAATGCAAATGCGGTAGCTTCTGGAGAGAAAGGTCTGGATGAATTGGTAAAAGCTGGTGATTCTCCCTATGACCTTGTGTTAATAGATTCGTATATGTCAGAAAGCATCGATGGTATTGAGGTGATTCGTCAAATTCGCAATCAGTTAGATTTACCCCAGCAACCGCGTATTATGCTTATGACTACTTACGATCAAAGTGAATTGCCGGCTGATGTAGAAGAATTGGGAATAGATGAGTTGCTCTCGAAACCTGTGAGTCCCTCTGTATTGTTTAATTCAATCGTTAGGGTATTTGAGCAAACATACTCTACAATATCTCCCGATAGAAGGTCTGAGCAATCTAACCAAAGAGTTGAACATTTGCAAGGAATGAATTTACTTTTGGTAGAAGATAACGAGATTAACCAAGAGATTGCTAAAGATCTACTACAACAAATAGGTTGTCAGGTTAGCGTTGCTAATAATGGTCTCGAAGCAGTTGTTGCAGTACAAGAACATCACTTTGATGCAGTATTAATGGATATTCAGATGCCAAAGATAGATGGTTTGGAAGCAACAAAGCGGATTCGCGCTATCGGAAATACCGATGCGCCCGACAAACAACGCTTTACTGATTTACCGATTATAGCGATGACAGCTCATGCTATGACTGGAGACAAGGAAATTAGTCTACAAGCAGGGATGAATGCTCATATAACGAAACCTATTAATCCCAATGAGTTATTGAAGACCTTAGCTCAGATAGTAAAACGGAAAACAATTTCTTTAAAAGGGAATCGTCAGTCTGAAACTATCGATCTAGAATTACCTCAATTAGAAGGGATTGATCTTGTTCGTGGTATACATCTCTTTGGTGGCAATCAAAAAGCATACAAGAAAATATTACGGGTATTTCGGGATTATCGGAAACAAGACCTGGATATAATTCAAAATGCGCTGGCTACATCAGACTACGAAACAGCTTACCTAAAAGCACATTCGATGATAGGGATCGCCGGTTATATTGGAGCTGATGAATTATATCAGGCAGCAAGATCTCTAGAAATAGCACTGAGTGAAGGTGATATGGAGAAGATCCCTCCTTTGATGGATACATTTAGTGAACAATTTAAGAAGGTGATGAATAGTTTGTTAGAATTAGATAGTCTTATGAATATAGAAGTATCCGATGATGCTACTGATACTGCACTACAACCACCTCCTATCAATAATTAATAATGGCTTTGTTGCATGAAAGTATATAGCTAACGCACTTGTTTGTGCATATGTACTTCATAAGGCGCGGAAATTGCTATAACTATTGGACAATAGATGAATCAAACATCAATATAAGAAATAAAAAAGCTGAAACTTTAACCTGTAAAGGTTTTGAGAGTCGAGCGGTACACCCTAACTCTTGGACAATAGATGAATAGACCATCAATAATCGCGAAAGAGAGGGTTCGTGAAGCGGAACGGATGTTCTATCACTTTATCAGCAGAGCAATAACTATTGGACAATAGATGAATAGAACATCAATAATCGCTAGGACTTACGCGAAAGAAACCCGGTTTATACGATAAATCGTTGTTTTGAGCAATAGACGTCTACGATAAATCGGGTTTATGGGTTCTCCTGCGTAAGTCCTGTAATAATTACCTATTCTGTAATAGAAGGATTGGCGCTCAAAGAATTTTTTTTTCTTTTTTCTCCATGAATGGAGAGGCTTTATATAGCAATTGAAGCAAAGAGCGCGGACATTTCTAAATCCTGAAATCCTTTGACAGTTTACTATTCCCTCTGACCTATTCCCTAGCCCTACGCGCTATACCTTAATTTTCCGGTAAGGAATAAGTGAAGTGCTACCCTGATAACTGATAACTGAAATGACCTCAACCCCACCGACAATTTTATTCCTTAATAATTAAAAACAATAGTGTCAATAGTATAATTTTCTATAACTAATAACAATGGTAAAATTACGTTAAATAAACCGTGAGCTACAATGCAACTTATAATACCGTATTTACGGAAAAGCCAACCTAATAATAAACCAATTGGAAAAATTTGAGCAAACTTTACCCAGTTGGGATTGAGAACACCTACATGACCAATAGTCCAAAGAACTGTAGTTACCAGAATTGCTAACCAGTAGCGAGAATTTCGCCAGTTTAGATGTATTGCTAAATAGTTTTGAATTCCTAAGCGATACATAATTTCTTCACCAAAGGCAAAAACCAGACTTACCACAAAAATAGCAGGGGAATAAGTTAGTTTCTGGGTACTCATTTCATCATCGAAAAGTTGTTTGACAGACGTTGCCATTTCAGGGTTAGTAAACTTAAATAAAATAACAGAATATAGTATTGATAATACTGTAACAGCCAAAGTAGGAATCAGAAATTGAGAGTGCTTCAGTATACTCTCCTTAATTTTGGTTACACCAGAATGAGTTTGTAAATAGAGAGGATAACGAAGTTTTTCCGCATAGTCCATGCCAACTGTTGTAAAAATCATCATTTTAAAAGAATCAATTAATAGCCTAATCATAATTCCCAAAAAATTGACTAATGATAAGCTTTTCATCTCAATATCTAATAAAATAGACAACAGTTGCATACCGAAAAGAATGCCTCCAGTTAATAAGCCATAACGAAAGTAAGGTTGGAGTTCGTAACGACGTTTGTGCCAAATAATCAAGAAGGCAAAAAAGAAAAATACTCCAGCCAAACCCCAAATCAGAAAAAAAACCAAGTTTGTTGAATTCATAAATTTTCTGTTAATAGTTTGAGCGATATTAATCTAATAGCAATTCCTATATAGCAATCCTATTTCATTAGTGAAAAGCCAGAAATGGTATAATCTAATCAAATATTTGTTGGAGCTGGTTACACACTGCCAAACCTTTGATTTTCCAATAACTTTCATGTATGGCAAATTTTCATAAATCATGTAGGATTGCTATAGCTATGAGGTACAGTAACAACAATAGGTAAACCAGTTGCGAATAATATCTTTTTGACTAACTTTTATTTAACATAGCTGAAGTCTGTAGAATAAGGTTTCATCAGTTCCACTCAACCTACTCTGTTAAATATAAATGTTTGACTCGATCAAAGTTTCGTCGTGCCACAAAGTAATCCCAATCCATCAAGAAAAGTCTGAGATGTCTATTTCCAACACTAGCATCGTATGCAGTCCGTCCGTGTAATATTCTAGAATTCCAAAAAATAAAACTGTCTCCTGCTTTTAAACGAAAGCGGTATTGATAATCAGGATTTTTCAGATAACCAAAAAAAGCTGAATAAGCTTCATAAAATAGTTCGGTTTGCTCAAATGGAATGTTCCTAGCACAATTCTTGTGAGCGAAGCATAGACGAGATATTTTCCCTTGTTGATCTAACTCAATGATCGGAGTCTTTTGGGAGAAAAAGTATCGGTATTCTGGATCGAAATGGTTGAAAGCTACGGGGGTTTGTGTTAAAACCTGAAAGTAATCGGGATGATGGCGACGAAACTCTTGAGCTATGAAGAAACCATCTATAATCAGGGATTCTCCTCCCTTAGCATTATTTTCCACACAGTACAAACATTCCCCTAAATTCTTAATTAGTTTATAACTATGGTCTGTATGAGGGGAAAGAGCAGGACCTTGAAGTGCAAATCCTAAATCTTTAGCATTTGCTGTTGGTTTTAACTCATTCGTCTGACCATACTCAGTTTCCAATATCGGACCAATTGACCTGAGAAAAGGCTCTATCTCTTCTACAGCAACCTTTTCTAGCATGGCAAACCCTTGTGTAAATAGTTGATTCAGCCATGTTGACTCAGAACAGGAATTGATATCATATTTTTGTGGTGGGTTTGCATCTAAGAATGATTTATTCCACAAAATTATTTCTGGTTCCTCAAATGTTTCTGGCTGAGGATCGTAGGCAGAATCTAGTAACCAATCAATAGGAAAAATACTCTCATGTTCTGGTTCTTCATTCCAAATAATCTTTAACTCCCCATTTGCTTCTTCTACGGATCGGGGTTCTGGAGGTGAGGATGCTTCCGTGTAATCATAAGTTTTTTGGAAAGAAGTGGTATGGCGACAGTCAGGACACAAACAATTATCCCGTAACCAAATGTAGTGAAAACGTTTGTTGTTAATTGTAATGAATCGGTTATTTCTCATTAGATATCTCCAATAATAACAAGTAAAATTGATTATCCTAGTTAATTTTTACTCTAGATAACTCAATAACTTACCAAACTTACAACTACTACCTTATTTGCTGTTTTCTCTCCCGCAACTGCAACAAAATTTGATCGTGAACTTCCTGGGTAATCGGATATAAATAAGCTAACAATAATCCTACTACTAAAAATATAGTTGGCAAAGGACCAATAGCCACCCGAATTGCAAAAAGTGCTGACTCCGGTTGTGTAGGTGGAGGTGTTCCAGGAATAGTTTCAATAAATCCCGCAATATCTAAAGCTATTCCTACTAAAAATAACCCAATCGCTAATCCTACCTTTTGCAAAAAAACCATAAAAGAATAAAAAATTCCTTCCCTTCTTTTGCCTGTATTTAATTCATCTAAATCAATTACATCTGGTATCATTGACCAGGGAACTAAATAAGCAGTTGATACTCCAATACCTGCCATGACTGCTAATGAATACATCAAATTAACCTGTCCTGGCTGAATAAAAAATAACCCACCTTGAGCAATAATCCACAGACAAACTCCCATAAAATAAACAGTCTTTTTGCCAACTTTGTTACTAATAGCACTCCAAACAAATAACATAATTAAAGCAGTTCCTTGAACGGCGATCGCTACTTGTGGAAAACTCGCTTGTGGCAGTTGCATCCAGTCAACAACAAAATAGGGTAAAATTGATGCTGTTAATTGCACTCCTAACCAAGAACAAAGATAAATTCCAATTACAAATAAAAACGAACCATTACTCAAAGCAACCCGCAATTGTTCCACAATTGGCAAATTAGTATTATCATCATTTTCTTGTTGTTGATTAGCAGAAAATACTCGCTGACGAGTACCGAAAAAACACCAATATATAGGTAAAACGGAAATTATTGCACAGACCAAACCTAAAACTATATATTGTTGCATCGGGTTATTTGGCAAAATAAAAAAAATGAACTGAGCAATAATCAAAGAAAGAATACTACCACCAATAGAAAAAGCAAACCGAAAACTATTTAAACTGGTACGTTCATTGTAATCTTTTGTTAATTCTGGAGTTAAGGCAGCGTAGGGTAAATTAACAACAGTATAAGCAATGTTAAAAAGAACAGCTATTATTATATAATACCAAAATAAAACTGATTGATTTGTACTAGGAACTAACCACTGTAAAAAAAACAAAATACCAAAAGGAATAGCGCCATAAACCATCCAAGGGTAACGTCTACCCCAAGGATGAACGGTGCGGTCGCTAATCACTCCAATAATTGGGTCATTAATTGCATCAGAAATTTTACCAATCATCAATATACTACCCGCTAAACCAGCAGGTAAACCAGCGACGTTAGTAAAAAAATATAATAGGAAAAATACCTGAATATTAGCACAAATAGCTGGACCTAAATCACCAGCACCATAAGCTAATTTTGTCCAGAAGCTAAGTTTTTGAATTTGAGAAAAATCTGTATTCATAATACTTTAAATTATAGCAATATGATTGAATTTGTGAGATATTATAAACTTTTAGGAAACAGGAAAAAGAAAATCAGAAAAAAATGTATCTATATGAAGATAATAACTTCTAAATTATACACTTTTAAGCAAGACATTAATTCTCACATTTGATTCAGTGATTTCTATATGATCATAAATTAATTAACAACAATCCTATCTATTTGAATCACAAAGGCGAAGCATTTGATTATCAATTCTGGAGTCAAAAACCAGACTATTTATATCTAAATACTTCCCCCAATAGCTATTTTTTGGTATTGCTATCAAATCAGATACAAGAGATTGATTACTTAATAAAAATCTGTAGTTACTAAATGTTAGTTATGAGGAAATAGAGAAAATATTGAAAATTCACCGAACTATATTTTTTTCATTCCTACCAACAAATTATAACTACCTGCTCCCACTTAAACGCAGAATTAGGAAAATTTTCAGAATTAATTCAAAACTAAAAATCAGTCAACCAAAGCGCCAAAACTGCTAAAATACTAATCCCCACCAGAATCGTAAGTAGATAAGATTGGCTTTGACCAGACACCCCATACTTCAAACCTTGCCCACTGAAAATTGTCACCAAGCCAACTAAGTTAACCACTCCATCAACAATATAACGGTCTATCCAACTATTTAACTTTGAAAGTTGACTCACTGCTAACACTATAGTTAAATTGTAAAAGCGATTAAAATAGAAGTCATAAGCAAGCAAATCTTGAGCAAAACGTAAAGGAGCCTGTATTGGCCGAGACAAATTTCGATTTAACTCAATGATGCTACCAATAATCACACCAAGCAATCCAGATGAAACCAACAAAATCATAGCAGCCAAGTTGAGATAACCCGAGTCTGGCAAAAGAGATAAACGTTGCATCATCACAGGTATCAGGAGAGTGATGATAATTAACGATACCATAGGCACAGCCATCGGCCAAGGCACTTCTGGAGTCCGTTTAGTTTTAGGTTGATATTCACCCAAGAATACCAGGCGGAAAACACGAGTTAAATTCAAAGCAGTCAAGAAGTTAACGAATAACAAAACAGGTACAACCCATGGATCGATAATCCAAAAAATATCAACCGCTTCTCGCAAAGCCCAAAAACTACCCAAAGGTAATAATCCGATTAACCCTGCAGCTCCCACCAAATAAGAAGTAGTAGTTGCTGGCATTCGAGACCACAAACCACCCATTTCTGTGATGTCTTGGCTATTAGTAGTTAAGATTACACCACCAACACCCATAAATAAAAGTGCTTTGGCAATCCCATGAGCTAAGAGCAACAGCAAACCACAACCACTCCACTGCATACCAACCAAAATAAATACTAAACCCAGATAAGCACTGGTAGAATGACACATAGCCCGCTTTAGGTCAATTTGAGCCAAGGCAACCAAAGAAGCTCCGATCGCCGTAACTGTTCCCAACACAACCAATACATCTAGAGCTATGGGAGAAATAACTAAAATTGGCTGCATTTGGATCAAAACATAAGCCCCGATGGAAACAACTACCGAGTTCCGCAAAATCGAAGCAGGGTTAGGACCTTCCATAGCTTCATCCAACCACAGATGCAGGGGAAATTGAGCGCATTTACCTACTGGCCCTGCAATTAAAGCCAAACCTAACAAATTAGCTGTTAACGGAGAAAGTTCTACAGTTTCAGCCCACTCGTAGAGGTCACTAAAGTTCATACTTCCTGCCAAAGCAGACACTGCCACAACCCCCATTAGGAGCAACACATCTCCTACCCGTTTTGTTAAAAAGGCATCCCTAGCGGCTGTGACAACCAAGGGTTGACCATACCAAAAACCTACTAATAAATAAGTAGAAAGGGTAAGCATTTCTAACAAGGCATAAGTAAAGAACAAAGAGTCGCTGATTGTCAAGCCAGCCATTGCTGCCTCAAAAAATCCCATTAGTCCAAAAAACCTTGCTAGTGCCCAGTCCTTTTCTAAATATCCCAAGGCATAAACTTGGGCCAATAAACTGAGAGCTGTGACAACTTCCATTGCCCCAACTGTTACTGCTGAGATATTGATGGCAAAGGATAGGTCGAGGTCTACAGTTTGTAACCAGTTAAATATAATCTCTCGTGGTTCCTGGCTCCAGACAGCTCGATAGACAATAGACCCATGAATAAAAGCCAATACTGTCATTAACAGATTAAAGTAAGCTGCTGGCCGTGGCCCAGTGCGCCGAATGATTCCTGCTGACCATGGGAGAGTTAAAACTGCTCCAATTAAGCCATAAATAGGTATCCACCAACAGTTTTGAATGAGAAACGAAACCATTGCTTGTAATTATCCTTAAATTTTATATATTTACCTTATTTAGTTAAAGATAAATATATACATACTATGTACTATAGGTTCAATTTATTATAAGTATTTATACTTGATATTCTTGACTCACATGGAGATCAATCCAAAAGTAATAAAAAAAATTTTAGGATTTTGATCGGGAGATAAAGGATCGCCGACTTCAATAGAAATGGAAAGACTTTAGTCCAATAGTATTTATTTTTATAAATAACTTCGATAATGAATTATGATGATAGTTGCTATTGTCAACGAGGCCATGTTTCTCTATGCTTGAAATATAGCATTGGATAAATGTGAAAAAATTCGTATCCCCGTCAAAATTATCAGGAGATGCTTGCCTCAATGCTGATTAAGTTAACTTCTGTCAAGAGGAGATAAAAAAATGCCAATTGCGGTAGGAATGATTGAAACCAGAGGATTCCCAGCAGTAGTAGAAGCTGCTGATGCGATGGTTAAAGCAGCTAGAGTAACTCTAGTAGGTTATGAAAAAATTGGTAGTGCCCGTGTAACAGTAATTGTTCGAGGCGATGTATCAGAAGTACAAGCTTCTGTAGCTGCAGGTATAGAAGCTGCTAAACGAGTTAACGGCGGTGAGGTAGTATCAACTCATATTATTGCTCGTCCCCACGAAAACTTAGAGTATGTCCTACCAATTCGATATACCGAAGAGGTAGATCAGTTCCGAACTTATTAGCCTTGCTAATTTCAGAGTGGCGGGAATTACCCTAACTTACCATCAAGTCTAGGAAGTAGCAATCATACCTAGTGAGTTTAGTCTGAGGATAACAGACTAAATGAGTTTTGCAATCTTAAATAGATGCAATCTATAGATTAAACTAGAAATGGGTAATAAAACCCAATCTCACAAAAAATTTTGCAGGTCAAAACTATAGACGTCTCTGGCAAACAGTGTTTGAGTTTCGCAAACTTTGACATTATGAATTTGGTTTTTTGGGGAAAGACACTAAGTAAGTTTACCCTAAGACTTCAGGGCAATCATTTAGAGAGATTGCCCATGCTAGGGAAAAAGCTCAAGTAATATTTGGGTAGATAAAACTAGAGGGCACGCTAATAAAAGCTCAAAAAATGTCAAGAAATTCTCATACTGTAAATGAATCTAACCCGAAGCTACCGAATATTGGCAGGCAATAATGCTATGTTTCCCTCAGCGGTTTCATTTCAGGATTGCTAAACGCCTTTAATATTCATCAGTGGTGGAAGTAGCCAGGAAAAGTCAGTATATGGAATTAAGACTAGAAAGTAAAAGATTCAGTCAAATAATATCACGGAGTAAAAATAATGTCAATTGCAGTTGGAATGGTAGAAACCCTCGGCTTTCCAGCAGTTGTAGAAGCAGCAGACGCCATGGTGAAAGCTGCACGAGTAACCCTAGTTGGCTATGAAAAAATCGGTAGTGGTCGTGTAACTGTTATAGTTCGCGGAGATGTATCAGAAGTACAAGCTTCTGTTTCTGCTGGAGTTGATAATGTCAAGCGGGTGAATGGAGGCCAAGTGATGTCTACCCATATTATTGCTCGTCCCCATGAAAACCTAGAATACGTTCTGCCAATTCGTTATACCGAGGAAGTAGAGCAATTTCGCGATAGCACCAATGCTATTCGTTCAGTAAACAGACCATAGAATAAAATTGATTTTAGATGGCAGATTTCAGATTTGACAAACACGATAATTGCTAAAAACCCAAAAGTTGTCCTATAGATTCAAAAATTCGTAGCAACTTAAATTCTCTAGCACGATCCTAGAGAGAAAAAATCGGGTTAAGGTTGAAGTGTACTAGGAAAATTGGTATAGGCGGCCCCATACTCTCAATCAAGTATTATACAGAATGTCTAGATTTGTCTAATGTTGAGATAGAAGAAAGTATTTTACTTTTGTTAGTCAAAAACATGGTAGCTAGATTGTAGTGTACCTGTAGTAAACAAGATAGCAAAAAGCAAATTACTAGATTCAATTCTAAAATCTAAAGTCCTAAATCATCTAAAATCAATGATTTAAAAAGATCATGCAAATTGCCAAAGTTCGTGGCACTGTTGTCAGCACTCTGAAAGAGTCTAGTTTAAGAGGAACAAAGCTACTTCTATTGCAATTCATAAATGAGGAAGGCCATCCACTGCCAAACTATGAAGTAGCAGCAGATAACGTAGGAGCAGGAATAGATGAATGGGTTTTATTTAGCCGTGGCAGTGCTGCTCGTCAAGTCGAAGGCAAAGAACTACTTCCCGTAGATGCGAGAGTAGTAGCGATTATTGACACCATCACCGTTGACAATCGCATGATCTACAGCAAAAAAGATCAATATCGTTGAACATTACATTATCAAAAGGATGAACTGTTGGATGTTGAAATCTTTAAACCTGTGAAAAATTTGCCTACTAACCCAACACCCAACATTCTCAGGGAGCAAGATGCTGCCCCTAATCAGGAGGAAAAAATATTATGCCACACCGGAATGAAGCTGCTCCACCCACCCCTTGGTCCCACAATTTAGCACAGCCTAATATAGATCCCACAGCTTATATTCACTTATTTTCCAATGTTATTGGAGATGTCCGCGTTGGAGCTAATGTATTAGTAGCTCCAGGCACATCAATTCGTGCTGATGAAGGTTCTCCCTTCTTCATTGGAGCAGGAACTAATATCCAAGATGGAGTCGTTATCCACGGTTTAGAACAAGGACGAGTGATAGGAGATGACCAACAAAAGTATTCTGTGTGGATAGGTAAAAATGCTTCTATCACTCATAAAGCTCTAGTTCACGGCCCTTGCTATATCGGTGATGACTGTTTTATCGGTTTTCGTTCTACAGTGTTTAACGCTCGAATTGGTGAAGGCTGCATTGTGATGCTGCACGCTCTAATTCAAGACGTAGAAATAGCTCCCGGCAAGTATGTGCCTTCAGGAGCAGTTATTACAAATCAACAGCAAGCAGATCGTTTGCCAGATGTACTACCTGATGATATGGAATTTGCCCATCATGTGGTGGGAATTAACGAATCTTTACGGCAGGGTTATCTGTGTGCGAAAAAAATGTCTTGCATTACCCCTATTAGAAACGAAATGAACATTAATTACACAAATGGTAACGGTTACAGCTCTTCTGAATCAGGTAAATTGACTCCAGAAGTAATTACTCATGTCAAGCAACTGATATCCCAAGGATATTATGTTGGCACGGAACACGCTGATACTCGTCACTTTAAAACAGGTTCCTGGAAAACTTGTTCTCCAATTGAAAGCAGTAACTCTTCAGAAGTAGTAGCAGCTCTAGAAGCTTGTATAGAAGAACATACTGCCGAGTATGTGCGGATGTTTGGTATAGATCCTAAAGCAAAACGTAGAATCTCTCCAATTATGATTCAACGTCCTGATGGCAAAAAAGTTGCTCAAAAATCAACTACTGGTAGCTATAATGTTCCTGCTCCTTCTGGTTATCAAACTTCAGCTTCAATTAGCACAGGCTTAACTTCAGATGTAGCAGACCAAGTACGTTCTTTGGTATCTCAAGGATTAAAAATTGGTACTGAGTATGCTAATGAGCGTCGCTTTAAAACTAGCTCTTGGCAAAATGGTCCTACTATTTCAGCAACAGGTGCTTCACAAGTATTGGCTGCTCTTGAAGAGTTTTTGGCAGAACACAGTGGCGAATATGTACGCTTGATTGGTGTTGATGCCAAAGCTAAACGTCGTGTTGTAGAAACATTAATTCAGCAACCAAATGATAGCCCCGTTAAACTATCTGCTAGTGCCCCAACTGCTGCTGGTGTATCCAGCAAAGGCAGTGCAATTAATACTGGATTAAGTCAGGAAGTTGTAGATCAAGTACGTTCACTATTTAATCAAGGATATCGGATTAGTTTAGAACACGCTAATCAACGTCGCTTTAAGACCAGCTCTTGGCAAACTGGTGCTCCCATCTCTGGTACTACCCCTAATCAAGCAATGGCTGAATTAGAAGCAGCATTGGCAGAATATAGTGGGGAATATGTACGTTTAATTGGTATTGACCCTGATGCAAAACGTCGGATTATGGAAACCTTGATTCAGCAGCCAAATGGTAACGGTAAAGGATCTGCTACAGTTTCTTCTAATGGAGTAAGTAATGGTTCTCAACCAGTTCCTGTTTATAGTAGCGTAACAGCTACTTCTACTACTCAGAAGTTAAGTCAAGACATTGTAGAACAGGTCCGCTCTTTAATTTCTAGTGGCTATAAAATAGGTACAGAGTATGCAGACAAACGCCGTTTCAAGACTGGCTCTTGGAAAACTGATCCTCAAATTGATGCCAAACGTGATGCTGATGTGTTCCCTGCTCTTGAGGAAAGTCTCGCTCAACATGAGGGAGAATATGTACGTTTAATTGGTATCGATCCTCAAGCCAAACGCCGGGTTTTAGAAATGATTATTCAACAGCCTAATGGTAAGGCTAAGTAGTAAAAATAACTAGAAACTCAAAAGTCAAAAGTTTAACTCTTGTTATGACTTTTGGCTTTCTCGCTGATAATTGAAAGGAGTATCTATGCAGTTTCCACCACTACAACCTATTGACAACACAGAGCCTGTTGTTAGTGGTGATGTAAAAATTGATCCGAGTGTGGCGATCGCATCTGGTGTCATTCTCCAAGCGGCTTCTGATTGTCACATAGTCATTGCTGCTGGAGTTTGTATTGGTATGGGAGTTATTCTTCATGCTTACCAGGGCAACATTCAAGTTGAGTCTGGAGTTACCATTGGTGCGGGAGTGTTAGTGGTTGGCAAGAGTCAAATCGGGGCTAATGCTTGTATCGGTTCAGTGGCAACGATTATAGAACATGACATTGAACCAAAGCAAATTGTACCACCGAGTTCAATATTAGGAGAGTCTGGACGACAGATACTAGAAAACTCTACTAGTGCTGTATCTGAAGCTCCATCTCAAATCCCTTTAACACCAAAAGCAACAACCGCTACTAACAGCAATGATGATTTGTCAGTAAATCAAGAATTAAGCAGTAGTTCTGAAATTGAGGAGGAAGTTCTATCTCAGAACAATACTTTTAATCCCCCAATTCCGACAATGCCGCCAATTCCATTAATTCCACCAATTAATAATCAGGAATTAAGCAGTAGTTCTGAAATTAATGAAGAAATTCTATCTCAGAAGAATACTTTTAATTATCCAACTAATAATCAAGGATTAACTAATAATTATCAATTTTTTAAAAAACCTGAACCTGAAAATAATAATTTTAATTCCCCAGTTAATCAAGAATTAACAAATACATCCTCCTCATCACCAGAGTCAGAAGCAACGAAAAATGAAGAGGAAAGTCAAAAGAAAATTGAGTCGAGTCAGACTAAATTACAAGAAGAAACACCTAAAACTACTGATACTCCAATTTACGGACAGGACTATGTTAATCAGATGATGAAAACTTTATTTCCTCATAAAAATACTTTGAATTCTCCTCCCGATGAACAAGATTAGAAAAGTAATAACAAGAAGGGAAACAAAAACCGAGTAGATGTGATTTCAGTTATCAGTTATTAGTACCTCTGCAATCAGGAGGCTGGAAATTTGGAATCTTATCTTTTTTATCCCCTTAAAAGGGGAGGCTTGATCCGAAAATTTTTCGGTCAATAGCTACGATAATTTTGATTACTGTTTATTGATGCTAGTTGAGCTGAACTAGAAAAGCATATCCCCATAGCAATTTAATTTATCGCAGGTAAATGAGGGTCAGATAGTTGACAATATAACTATTTTTTGATACTAAAGGGCTTGCTAATTTTAATAAAAATATAATATAATTATTATAGACTTACATCTATAAGCACAAACCTAATTTCTAACAACTTTCTATAATCCAGGGACAAAAAATTATTCAAATTTCTTCTAGAGTCAACTAAAGCAATTTCTATTTTTAATTTCATATAAAAATTTATCAAAGTAGCCCTCAAGACCATCAGCTAGATATTTGAAGAGAGTTCGGTGGGTTAACTGCTACGCTATTGAAAGAGGTAGAACATGGAAATACAGACCCACAATAATAGTAAGCTCAGGCCAATTGAATCCCCAATCAACTTTGGAGATTCAGCTCTTGGCTTAGTAACAACTCGGAGTTTTCCAGCGATCGTCGGTACTGCTGATATGATGTTGAAGTCATCAGGAGTAATTTTGGTAGGATATGAAAAAATTGGCAGTGGATATTGTACGGCGGTAGTTCGCGGTGGTATTGCTGATGTCCGTTTAGCTGTAGAGTCAGGAGCAGAAACAGCCGAAAAATTTGGACAGCTTGTTTCTCATACTGTGATTCCCCGACCTTTAGCTAACTTAGAAGCTATACTGCCTATTGGTAGTCTTTTACTTCAACTCTCTGAAGGTAGAGTATCACCTCAATTTAAAAATAAAGCAGTTGGTCTGATCGAAACTCGTGGATTTCCAGCAATGGTTGGAGCTTGTGATGCCATGCTCAAAGCTGCTGATGTACAGTTAACTTCCTATGAAACCATAGGTGCTGGTTTATGTACAGCTATTATTAGGGGTTCTGTATCTAATGTGGCAGTAGCTGTAGAAGCAGGAATGCACGAAGCTGAAAGAATTGGAGAGTTAAATGCTGTGATGGTCATTCCTAGACCGTTGGATGATTTAGAAAGAACATTACCTGTGGCGGGTCATCTGATTGAAGAAAAACCCGAACCTCTGCGTCTACCTATGGCAGTTAAAGAGACAGAAAAAGAACTGGTTAGATTACCAGATTTTGCCCAACTTCCTGTACCAATGAAAGAAGAAGTTAAAGAGAAATCATAGACTTTAGTAGGGTGTGTTAGGCGCTTTTCCTTCAAGGGTTTGGCTCCTCAAATATACAATAGCGCCGTAACGCACCATTTTAATTTCATATCAAGCACTATACTAATATCAAATCCGGTAGCATCGGTGTAATATAATTAAACCTGATAAATTACTAATAGTAAGAGTTGGGCGATCGCCATGCCGAGAGTGTTAAAACTACAACCACACAAAAGT
>JAAUYJ010166218.1_pt1 | contig 15613 bp, 15 predicted proteins | sample 7278031 | NCBI WGS metagenome assembly JAAUYJ01 (sample SAMN14350222, study PRJNA611818) | marine sediment metagenome | isolation source: surface marine sediment (1.8m) | place: French Polynesia: Moorea | collected 2018-08 | reverse complement strand
GCCGAAGAGGTCGTCGTCGCGGCCGCTTTTGGCCAGCGGGAAGGCGGCCGGGTCCAGCCCGCCCGGCGCCACCATGCCGAAATCGACGATCCGCACGCGCCGCTCGGCGGCAAGGTAGACCGCCATGTAGCCCCCGCCGCCGAGGCCGCTCATCCAGGGCTCGACGACGGCCAGGGCGAAGGCGGTCGCCACCGCCGCGTCGACCGCGTTGCCGCCGGCGCGCAGGACTTCCGCCCCGACTTCGGCGGCACGGGAATTTTGCGCTGCAACAACGCCGTCCACGGACCGAACCAGCGGTTTGCTGACCTGCCAGTGCTCGATGCGGCGTGACATGGCGGATTTCCGGGGATCGGGGCCTGCCCCTTAGTACGTCGGCCCGGGGCGCAAGTCGAGCCGTAGGGCCGGGCCCGGCCCGGGCCCAAGGCCCTCATTTACGGATTCTTATCCGATCTACTTCAATCTCACGATGAATTGACACATTCGGTTCAACGCACTTTCGGCCCAAGAATTCCTGCAAATCGGGGGGCAAATGCCGGCGTCAGCACAAGAGGCGATCGCGACACCTGAGGCGACCCAAGCGGCTGGCTCCGCCGCGCGCGCTCAGTGCAGCCCCGCGAGCGCCGCACAATCGCAAGCGCACCAGGAGGACGACGAAGCCCCGATACAGGGTGCCGGTTCCTATCTTTTCCTTCTGTTAACCGTTTTGACGGTCGTCTTAGTCGGCATCGCCTACGGCAACTACAAGTTGATGCCTTACATCTATCAAAAGGACGCCGTGGCCGAGATCGCGCGCACGCTGCACAGCGGCCAGAACTATGCCCTCTACGACCTCAACTTCGACATCCGTGGTGTCCGGCGCGAGCAGTTCAGGCTGATGATGAGGACTCCGGAGGTCATCATCTCCGGTGCCAGCCACTGGCAGGAAGCCCATGCCGGCCTCATGCCGGGCGTCGACTTCTTCAACGCGCACGTTCATCGCGACTACTACCACGACCCCATGGCCCTGGTGGAGTTGCTGGTGCGCCACGGCCGCCTACCCAACACACTGGTCATCGCCGTGCGCGACGCCACCTTCACCGCGCCGGCCGACCGTAAGGACAACCTCTGGGTCCCCTTCACGCCCGAGTCGCGTTCGATGGAAGAGCGCCTCGGGCTACCCGACCGGCCCTGGATCGACGATTTCGTGATGCAGACGGTGCTCGACCGCTTCTCGCTGCTCAGTCTGATGTCTACGGCGCACATGCAGCTGAAGTCGGAGGAGGTGCCGGGACCGACCACGGCCGAAAGCTCCCGCTACATGGACATCTTCATGGCCGACGGTTCGATCCGCTGGTCGGAGGAGCACGAGGCGGTGTTCACGCCCGAATACGTCCGCGAACGCGCGCTGGAGCATGCCCATCAGTCCATGGCTGATCCGCCCGAGATCAACGTCGTCGCCGTCGACGCCTTCCGCCAGACGCTCGAGCTTCTGCGCGACCGCGGTGTCGCAGTGGTGCTGGCGCATCCGCCCTACAATCCGACCTATTACGACGAGATCGCCGGCAGCTCTTACGAGACCCGGCTGGCCGAGGTCGAAGCTCTGACGCGGAAGCTCGCCGAAGTCACCGGCGCCAGCGTGATCGGCAGCTTCGATCCGAGCCGCGTCGGCTGCACCGCCGACATGTACATCGATTCCGAACACAGCCGCCCGGTATGCCTGCAGAAACTGCTCGCGCAGGTCTCCGTCTCGCACTCGGTCTCGCTCCGCCAAGAGCAGCACAGCGCACAGTACTGAGGGGTAGGCCGCCATGCTGTTTCACTCGGTCGAGTTCATCCTGGGCTTCCTGCCGATCTGCTTCATCGTCTTCGCCCTGGTCCACCACTTCTGGGGCCGACGCATGGCGCTCGGCTGGCTGGCGGTGGCGTCGATCGCCTTCTACGCGCAGTGGAGCCTGATCCACGGCGCACTCTTGGCGGGCTCTGTGTTCGGCAATTACCTCTTCGCCCGCAGCATGCTGATCGAAAAACAGCCCAACTGGCTGCGCAAGACTAAGTTCTTCGGTGCGATCGTCGCCAACTTGGCGCTGCTGGGCTACCTGAAGTACACCAATTTCTTCATCGACAACATCAATGCCGTGGCCGGCACCGACTACTCCTTGATCGCCGTGCTCGCGCCGGTCGGCATCTCGTTCTTCACCTTCATCCAGATCGGCTTTCTGGTCGAAGTCTACAATCGGCAGGTCCACAAGATCTCCCTGACCGATTACGTGCTGTTCGGCTCCTTCTTCGGCTACGTCACGGCGGGGCCCCTCGTGCTGCAGCGCGACATGATGGCCCAGTTCGAGAAGCTCAACGACAAGGTCTTGGACCTCTCGCGCATCGCCATCGCGGCCACGGTCTTCGGTTTCGGCCTGTTCAAGAAGCTCGTCCTCGCCGACAGCGTCGCCCCCTTCGCCAACGCCGTATTCGACGGCACGGCCGCCGGTGCTCTGCCCTCCACCAGCCTGGCCTGGATCGGATCGCTGGCCTACACCGTGCAGCTCTACTTCGACTTCTCGGGCTATTCCGACATGGCCCTCGGCGTGGGCCTGCTGTTCGGCCTGAAGCTGCCCTTCAACTTCAATTCGCCGTTGAAGGCCACCAGCATCACCGATTTTTGGCGGCGCTGGCACATGACCATGACCCGCTTCTTCACCAACTACCTCTACTCGCCGCTGGCCGTTTCGGGGGGCCGCCGGGCGATCATGAACAAGTACTCGACGACTCGGCGTTTCCTCACCTGCGTCGCGGTGCCGATCTTCTTCACCTTCCTGCTCGCCGGCATCTGGCACGGCGCGGGCTGGACTTTCGTGGTCTTCGGCCTGATCCACGGCCTCGCCATGGCCACGAACCACGCCTGGCGCCAGTCCGGTGCGCCCGAGCTGCCGACGCCCTTGGGCTGGCTGCTGACCATGTCGGTGGTGATAACCGGCCTGGTGTTCTTCCGCGCCACCGACGTGACCACCGCCATGGTGATCCTCTATGCCATGGTCGGCGCAGGTCCCGATGTCGCCGCCGGCTGGGCGGCGGGCCTGGACGCCCCCGTGGTGATCTACTCGGATGCCGTGGCGATCATCACGATGCTGGCGGCGATCGCGCTCATGATGCCGAACACGCAGCAGATCATGTACCGCCACAACATCAGCTCGGATCCCGCGGACTACGACGAGCTGAGGCTGTCGAAGTGGCTGCTGTGGCGCCCCTCGCCGCGCTGGGCCGCGACCTGTGGCGTCGTCATCGCCCTCGCCCTCGGATTGGCGACCGGCAAGACCGAATTCATCTACTACCAGTTCTAACCCGAAAGCGATTGCGGAGAAGCACCCATGACATTCGTCCTCGACCTGCCGAGACAGATCGACGAGACGCTGGCCGCCGACATCGAAAAAGAGGCAGCCTTCGTCTCCCCCTATCTCGCAGGCCTCAAGGTCAACAGCGAGCGCACCAACATCGCCGTTGAGCTCACGGAAACCGGCAAGGACGCCGAGGTGCGCGACAAGGTCGGGCGCTTCCTGGACGCCATGCTCAAGCGGACCCACCAGTTCGACACCAAGGTGTTCTACAAGAACGAGCGCAAGGATAAGGGGCCCTTTCACCAGGACGTCCACGCGGAGTTGAAGAAGCGCGGCTGGCTTTACGACTACGGCGCCGGTCATGTCGCGATGAACGGCCCGCCCCTGGCCCTGGCGCGGGCCATCGACGCGGCCGCGGCAGGGCTCTACAAACAGCACTTCGGGATCGACGATCGGCAGTTCCCCGCCTTGATCAAGGCGGACCTTCTGGCGCACTGCGGCTACTTCGAATCGCATCCCAATGCCGTTTGCTTCGTCGGCCACGTCATGGAGGACTTCGACGCGATCGAGGACTTCCGGGTCAAGAACGCCAACGGCGGCGCCCCGGTCATGCCGCCGGCCGAGCACGTCCATCTGCCCGGCATGTGCCTTAACCCGGCGGCCTGCTTCCCGTCCTACACCACCCTCCAGGGGCAGAGCATTCCCGCGGAGGGCCGCGTACTTTCCTGGAACGGCAAGGTGTTCCGTTTCGAGTCGCGCAATGTCGCGGGCCTCGACCGGCTGTGGGAGTTCAGCGTGCGCGAGATCGTCTTCGTCGGCACGGAAGAGCACGTCAGGTCTTGCCGCGAGCGCGCCCTGCCGCTGATCGCCGAGCTGGCGGAACAGTTCGACCTCGAGTGCCAGGTCGAGACCGCCGCCGATCCTTTCTTCGCGACCGTCTCGGCGGCCAAGACCTTCTAGCAACAGGCCCAAGAGGTGAAGAACGAGATCATGATCCCGATCGGCGTCAAGGAGGACGGCACGCCGCGCCGGCTCGCCTGCGGATCGGTCAACCTGCACGGCAATTTCTTCGGCGAGCGCTTCGACATCAAGGCCGCTGACGGCGCGCCGGCCTCTACCGCCTGCATCGGCCTAGGCGTCGAGCGTTGGGTGCTGGCCGCTTTTGCGCAACACGGCTTCGAAGAAGAGCGCTGGCCCGTCGACGTGCGGACCAGAGTCTTCGGGTAGTTCCAAGCGCCCGCCTGCCGAAGAGACAAACCAGCCGCCCACCGGCTGGAGACTTGAAGAGAGGGAAATACTATGCCACCCATCGAAGAGATCGTGGCGCAAGTGCTTGGCATGCCGGTCGAGGAGGTGACGGACGACACCGGTCCGAACACCGCCAAGAACTGGGACAGCATGCGCCACATCGAGCTCGTCCTGACCCTGGAGACGACCTTTGGGGTCAAGTTCTCGCCCTCCGAGATCATGCTGATCAGCTCGATCGGCTCGGCCCGCGAGCTGCTGCAGCAAAAGGGCGCCGCGATCTGATCGTCGCGGAAGGCAATGCCCTGTCGCTCGAAAAGCGCGGCAGGTCGTGGCCTTCGTCAGCTCAAGCTCGCACGCAGCGGCCGGCGGTCACGCCGGTGCATCCCGACAGACGGGTTCCCCGTTCCAAGGTGAATCCCCTCCCGACCACGCGGGCCCTTCGGCCCGGTCTCCGATCATCGTAATGGAACTGCTGCAGATGAAGACCGGCCAGGCAGCGACAAGCCGACGGATCGCGCCCGCCTGCGCCTGAGTCGATATCCGTGAAAGATGGCCAGCGGGCCGGCCGGGTCGCTGGCTTCAGCCGGCCGCGGCTCTGGCCGGTTCGATGAGCCGCTCGGCCGGGAGCAGAAAACGCGCCGTCGTACCGACGCCCGGCTCGCTCTCCAGGACGAAGGAGCCGCCGTGCAGCTCCGCGTACCAACGGACCAGGGGCAGCCCCAAGCCGGTGCCTTCGTATTGCCGGTCGAGCGCCCCGTCGGCCTGGCCGAAGGGCGCCATGCAGACCTCGATATCCTCGGCGGCGATCCCGATCCCGCTGTCTTGCACACAAAGCTCGATCATTCCGTCGTCGCCATGCGAGGCGGTGACGGAGACCTTGCCAGACGCCGGCGTGAACTTGACGGCGTTCGACAGGAGATTGAGGACCGCCTGCCGCAACATGCGTTCGTCGGCCAAGACCAGGGCCAAGCTCGGATCCACAGAGGATTCCAACTGAAGGCCCTTTTCTTCGGCAAGCTCGGCCATCTGTTTCACACCGAAGTCGACCAGCTCTTGCAGAGAGACACTGGACTCCGAGACTTCGGCCCTGCCGGCTTCGATCTTCGAGAGGTCCAGGATCGCGTTGATGATGCCCAGCAAGTGTACGCCGCTGTTGTGGATGTCTTGGGCAAAGGTGCGATAGCTCTCGTCACCCAGCGGCCCCTGCAGCTCGTTCTTGATCACCTCGGAGAAGCCGATGATCGCGTTGAGCGGCGTGCGCAGTTCGTGGCTCATGTTGGCAAGGAACTCCGACTTGGCCCGGTTGGCGGAATCCGACGCCTCCTTCGAGCGGATCAGCTCGGTTTCGGCCCGCTTGCGCTCCGTGATATCGAGGCAGACGAGTACGTGAAGGCCGTCCGGCGCGACGTTGTAGCGTGCCTCGATCGTCCGCTCCCCGGCCGTGGTCAGTTCCTGGCTGCCGTGAACCCGAAGTCGATCGAAATCGACCTTCTGGGACAACGCTTCGCCGACCTGCCGTTTGATGCTCTGCGAGACGGCCTCGCCTTCGACGTCGTGGTCCTCGAGGCCTCGAATCTCAAGCAAATCGACCAATTGCCGGTTGAAGTTGACCAGCTCCATGTCGGCGTCCAGGGTGGCGATCCCGGCACCCGTGTGTTCCAGCGTGGCGCTCAGAAGTGCGCTTCGCTCGGCCAGATCCGACCGATCCTTGGCCTGCGAGATGGCGAAGCGGATCGTGCGCTCGAGCAACTCGGCCGTGACGCTGCCCTTGTCCAGGAAGTCGGCGGCCCCCGCTTCCGAGGCCTCGACGTCGACCTCGTGGTTGGCCAGGCCGGTGAGCAGGATCAAAGGTACCCGGCAACCGTCCTGCACCGCGCCCCGGATGAACTGGAGCCCGGTCTCAGCGCCCACCCGATAGTCGATCAGGCCGACGTCGAATGAGCCATCGGCCAGCCTCGACCTCGCTTCGTCGAAGGTCTTGACCCAGGTGAGATCCCAACGAAGCAGTCTGGAGTCGGTGAACAAGTCGTCGAGGAGTAGGAAGTCGTCCTCGTCGTCCTCGACCAAGAGGCACCGGATTTGATCGCCGCCAGACATCGGAGCTTCGCCGTTCACCGATCGAGAGCGGCTTTGGGCTCTAGGGCCGCTGGGTGCACTGCGGGGGCAGCTGCACGCTCTGGATCCAGTAGTTCGCCAGGATGCGGACGACTTCCATCAGGCCCTCGAAGGTGACCGGCTTGGTCATGAAGGAATTCACGCCCGTAACGTAGGTGCGCAAAATGTCTTCTTCGGCCTTCGACGTGGTCAGCACGACCACGGGGATGGTCTGGAAACGTTCGTCCGCCTTCATGTGCTTGAGCGCCTCGCGGCCATCCATCTTGGGCATGTTGAGGTCCAACAGCACCAAGCCGGGATAGGGTTCGCCCGCGTGCTCCGCCCATTTTCCTTCGCGGCGCAGGAAGGCCAGAAGCTGCTCGCCGTCCTCCACGAAATGCAGCTCGTTGGTGAAGCCGTTCTCGCGAAAGGCGTCCTCCAGGAGCATGCGGTCGTCCGGATCGTCGTCGGCGATTAGGATCGATACCTTTGATTTGCTGTCATTCACGTCCGTACCCTCTTCTAGTGCTTGGACGGCAGTGTGATCACAAAAGTCGCCCCTTCTCCGGGGCGGCCCTGCGCTTCGATTGTGCCGCCGTGACGCTCGACAATCCTACGGCAGGTGGCGAGGCCGATTCCGGTGCCTTCGTAACTGCTGCGGCCATGCAGCCGCTGGAAGATGCCGAAGATCTGTTCCGCGTACTTCTCCTCGAAACCGATGCCGTTGTCTTCCACCGTGATCCTGCAGGTGGGCCAATCCTGGCCCTGCTCGACCGCCTCCGCCGTGGGCTCGAGCATTTTGCACCCGATCTCTACGCGAGGCGTTACATCCTCCCGCTGGAACTTCACGGCATTGGCAATAAGGTTCTGAAACAGCTGACGCATTTGAATCGCAGCGGCGTCGATGGTCGGGAGCTCGGCGACATCGACCTCGGCGTTCGTCTCGGCGACGCGAATCTCCAGGTCGGACAGAACCTCTTTCAATATCTGGTTGAGATCCGTCGGCTCGAAGGGATCTGTTCGCGTCGATACGCGCGAATAGGACAGCAGGTCGAGGATCAGCGCGTGCATCCGCGCCGCCGAATTCTGGATCCGGTCGATGTAGAGGCGGCCGTCTTCGCTCACCTCGTCGCCGCACCTTCTGATGAGGCGGTCGCTGAAGGCCTGGATCTTGCGCAGCGGCTCCTGCAGATCGTGGGAGGCGACGTAGGCGAAGTCCTGCAGCTCGCGGTTCTTCCGTTCCAGCTCCTCGGCGTGCTCCTTTAGGGCCGCCTCGGCCTTGGCCCGCGCCGTGATGTCTTCGTAGGTCGCGACCGAACCGACTCCGGGCATCGGCTGGTGCAGAACCTCGATGATCCGGCCGTCCTTCAGCCTTTGCTCCAGGACCGACTGCTCGTGCATCGCCGCTTGGACCGGCCGGTCGGCCAAAGCCCGTCCGGCCTCCTCCGAGCGATAGTTCCCGAGCGAGATGCTGTACTCCATGATCTCGCGAAGCTGGATGCCCGGCTTCACGATCTCAGGAGAAAAGCCGTACATCTCCAAGTACCGGTGATTGCAGACGATGAGGCGCTGCTCGTCGTCGAACAGGCAAAGGCCTTGCACCATATTGTTGAGAGCCGTGTCGAAGTGCTGATTCTGCATCTTCAGGGCGTCGCTCAGCCGGGTCAGCTGCGACTCACGGCGCTTCAACTCGCTGATGTCGGAGCGGATGCTGACGGTGTTGCCGTCGCTGGTTCCGGTCTCGCTGCAGTGCAGCCAGCGCCCATCGCTGAGCTGGATCTCGAAGCTCTCCAGGCGGCCCTTGATGGTTTCCTTGCGCAGCCTGATGATGCTCTCGGCCGATTCGTATTCGCCTGAATACTGCCCCAAAGCGAAGGCATCTCTCAGAAGGCTCTTGTACTTGGCACCCGGCAAAAGCCTGTGCGCGATCAGAGGGTGGAATTCTCGATACTTGTGATTGCAGAACATCAAGCGGTCTTCGTGGTCGAACAGGGCGAAGCCGTCGCCCATGCAGTCGAGCGCGTCCAAGACTTCGGCGCGCACAGACACCGCCGCATGTTGGCGCAGAAAGCGGTCGAGGGATTCCTCGCTGGACTCCGTCGCGCAGACGGTGATGACGCCGCCGCCGTACAAAGGGGCGGCCAGTGTCCGTATGATCGCCCCGTCGCCGCGCTGCCATTCCTCCTGGTGGGGCTGCGCGTTCCTGGCCTGGTCGACCAAGCGCGCCGTTTGCCGCTCCGTCTGGCCGAGGCTGGACTGGCTGCGCGTTGCTATATATCGAAGAAAATCCTCGTAAGATCTCCCTCTTTGCGCGAAATCCTCCGGTAGATCGAGAAGCTCGAAATAGAGCTGATTCCAGGCGGTGAGGCAAAGCCGCGCGTCGAACAGGGCCAAGCCCACGTCGCCGGCGAGGAGCGCCTCCGGCGCCCCGGCCTGCAACTCATTGGCGATGGCTGTGGATGAAATCGAGGCCATTTCCGCCGACTACCACGATCCGTACAATCAACAAACACAAGGATTCCAAGGTGCTGGCCAGGCCCTGTCTGAGGCGCCTTGATCAAATGCGCGCCAAGCGCGAGCAACCCGCGCGGCCCCCCGGATTTCCGCAGAAAGTCTACCGCTGACACAATTAAGGACGACTTAACCGCAGAGCCGGGAGCCCGCCCCCCCGAAAAAGGGCCCGGGAGGCGGGGCCTAGGTCAGCCGGCATAATCGGATCTTAATTGTCATCGGCGACACTGGGGGTCCACTAAGGCCGGCCACTTGAGCCAAATCTCGGGGGGACTCCCAGAATGAACCGCCCAAGCAACCGATCGGACGACTCGTCCCAGGAGCCGACGCTGGACTCCGGCGAGGCGGCCAAGATTTCCGTTCCAGAGCCGAGAGCCTCGGCCGCCAGCGAGAAAGTCTGGAATCAGGCCCGCAACGAGCTCGCGGAAAACGAGATCGCGCGTAGATTGATCCCCGACCCGCCCGTCGCCGGCGTCGCCGAGGGCGATGGCTCTTCTGGCCTGCGCCAATTCGGCCGCTTCGTGGTCTTTGGCGGCGTGCTTCTCGGGCTGGCGGTTCCGGAGATCTCCGCCGAGCTCCGCCCCTACCTGGCCCCGCTGCTGGTCGCCACCCTTGTTTTCGGTCTGCTGGGCGCGGATCTGTCTCGCCTCACCAACTATCGCAAACAGGCCCTGCCCATCGCCGGACTGCTGTTTGCCCTTCTGGTGCTGTCCCCCATCTTCGTGGCGCTGGAAGCCAAGGTCGTCCTGGTTCCCTACGGCCTACCGGCCAGCATCGCGGACGGGCTGATCCTGGCGGCCCTGTCGCCGCCGCTCCTGGCCGCGCCGGCGATCGCCTTCCTCCTGGGCCTCGATTCCTTGCTGGCGCTGGTGGTCGCCCTGATCGCCCATCTGCTGGCTCCGTTTACGATCACGGTCCTGGCCCACTGGCTGGTCGGGCCGCAGCTGCAGATCAGCATGTTTGAGCTCATGGCCCGCCTGGTCCTGATCATCGGGACGGGATTCGCCCTCGGCATGGCGCTACGCCAGGTCAAGGCACCGCCACGTTACGAGCGCCAGGCTCGGAACTGCGTCGATCTCATGTCGGTCGTCACCCTGACCCTGCTGGCCATCGCCTTGATGGACGGCGTGGCGGAGATGGCCTGGAGCAATCCCCAGTACGTGATGCTGGCCGTCGCCTGCGGATTCCTGCTCAATCCGCTGCTGCAGTTGCTTGGCGCCTTTTTGTTCGTCAAATCGGGCTTCCAGGGATCGCTGACCGTGGGACTGCTCGCCGGCTACCGCAATACGGGCGTGATGATCGCGGCCCTGGCCGGCAGCGCGCCGCCGAGCGTCATCGCCTTCCTGGCCATCGTTCAGATCCCGGCTTTCATGATCCCCTTGCTGTCCGGGCCGATCCTGAACAAGGTCCGAACGGTCGGTTTCGACACCCCGTAACGCGCGGCGCCGCCCGCCCGGCGAAGGTCGCCTAGCGCCGCATCAGGCAGAGGTGTGCGTCTGGCTCCCGGTCGTGGGCACCGATCATCGGTTTCGGTTGCTCAGCTCGCCCTCAGGCCCCAACGCGCGGGCTCTGCCGGCGCCGCGCTGAGTGCTGCGACGAAACGCAGCAGCTCGGCCTCCGGCAGATCCGACACCACGGCGTAGACCAAGCCGCCCTCGTGCCAGACCAGACTTGCGTGGCCTTGGATACGGTGCCGCGACAACCGGCGGCCCGCAGACGGCACCCAGCGCGCCTCGGGCAGCTCGAGCCGGTCGGCGGCCATGACGTAGAGCGACAGCTGCGTGCCGTCCTTCTGGTACATCAGTGCCGTCAGACGCCGGTTGAGGAAGGAGCAGAGGCGGCTGCCGGTGAGCGCGAAGCCGGCCGGCCGGTGCGCCGGCACGGGAAAGGGAAAGTCGATCCGGCCGGCGAGCCAGGCGTCGAGCTCGGCCGGATCGCCGCTGCTGATGTCGGGCGCGCGCTGGCTCAGCTTGTAGGTGATGAAGTCGTTGACCGGCTCGACGACGACCGGCAGCTCGGCGTTCTGGAACGTCACCGGCGGCAGGACCAGCGCGAAGATGACGGCAAGCGCCATGGCGCCGGCCGCGATGCCGGACGGCAGCCAACGGCGCGCCGGTGCAGCAGGGGCCGTCTCGATCGCTTCGCCCAGGTCTTCCCCGTCCAGGCGGGCCGAGATCCGGTCCCAGAGACTGGACGGGGCCTGTTCGGCACAGAGCTCGCGCCGCAGCCGCGCTTCCAGCCCGGTCACCTCGTCCGCCTCCCGCCGGCAGCCGGCGCAGCGCCGCAGGTGTTCGCGCACCGCCTCGCGGTCGTCCGCTGCGCTTTCCGCGTCCAGGAAGGCGAAGAGCTTGTCACGTGCCTGTGCGCAATCCATGGCGGGCCTCATTCCATCCAGTCCGCGGCGGGCGCGGCGCCGCCGGACGGGCGCGGCTCGTGAGCGCTGGCCGGCTTAGGGTCTTCGGCGCCGCGATAGCGCCGGAGCATGGCCTGCAGTTGCTGCCGGCCGCGGCTCAGGCGCGAGCGCACGGTGCCCAGGGGACAGCCCATGGTCTCGGCGATCTCGGCGTAGGTGAATTCCTCGAAGACGGCCAAGATGACGACCAAGCGCACGTCCGGCGCCAGTCGCGCCGTCGCCCGCAACGCGTCGTCGCGAAACGACTTGTTGTGCAGACTGGTCTCGGGATCGGCCGGAACCGAGCCACGGCTCTCCGCTTCGCCGATCTGCTCGCCCTCGGGCGACGCGGGGTCCAGCGGGACCAGGGTCATCCGCCGCCGCCGCTTGGCCTCGTCGATGCAGGCGTTGGTCATGATCCGGAACAGCCAGGCCTTGAAGTTCGAGCCGGCGATAAAGCCGTGGAACCCCCGAAAGGCCCTGAGACAAGCCTCCTGGACGAGATCCTCGGCGGCCTGCCGCTGCCCGGTCATGCGCAGGGCCGTGCGGAACAGCGCGTCGAGATGAGGCCGGGTCATCGCCTCGAATTCCTCGCGCCGCCGGCTCTCCCCGATCCGCTGCATCTGCTGTTCCACTTGCCCCAAGTCTGATCTGGCGGTCGCGCGCCGCGGCCGAGCGACCGCGCGGTCACCGACTATGTCAGCTAGAACGTGCGCGGGCCGGAAAGGGTTCGTAAAATGATCGTGATCCGGCCGGGGCCGAATTGGCTGGACAGGGAGGGCGTCCGTGCGGAGAGGAACACTCGAAAATCTAAGGTGGCGGCGGGTCCTTTGGGTCCTGCCGCTCGCGTCGCTGCTCGCGGCCGGGTGTTCCGACAAACGGCCCCCTCAGGCCGCGGAGGGCAACACGGGGCTCTTGGGTGTCTATCAGACCCGCATCGACGGCGTTTCCTATTCCGTCAACCGCAAGCCCGGCACGCGCGGCATTTACGAGGTGAGGACCCAGGGTGGCGCGCCGAGCGGCTGGACCAACGTATCCCTGGCGATCCGCTGGGCCTATGGCTGCGAGCGGGTCGAGCTCATCACGCTCGACAAGGTCAACCGCTACGCCGAAGCCAAGGGCGTCTTTTGCAGCAGGGGGGGCCAGCAGCGCTTCCGATAGGTCGCCCGCCCTCGGCACACGCCAAGATAGAAGAAGCCAGAATCTGGTGGGCTACGTTGATGGAATTGGGCAGGATCCGAACAGTCCGAGGATTCACACCGGGGACCGACATGACCAGCGAAGGAATGCGCGCGGAGTTCCGCATCGGCGGCGTGTTGGGCGGCGGCTTCTCAATCCTGTTCAGCAACATCGTGCCCTTCACCGTTCTCGCTATGCTGATAAATTCGCCGACCTATTTCTTTGCTCTGTCTGAAGGCACCACGATCGAGCAGAGCGCCGAGGCGGATCTCTTGATCGCGATGTTCATGACGCTTCTCAGCATCGTCATGTACGCCGCCCTAACTGCAGCTTTGGCCTACGGCACCTTTCAAGAGCTGAGAGGCCGCCATCCGAGCTTTGGGGACTGTGTGGCGGGCGGCTTTCGCGTCATGTTCCCGGTGCTCGGCGTCGCCATTGTCGTAGGGATCTGCGTCGGGCTCGGCACCGCCGCTTTCGTGGTTCCCGGGATATTCCTAGCGGTCGCGCTCTGGGTCGCCATTCCGGTTGCCGTCATCGAACGGCCCGGCGTCTTGAACAGTCTTGGTCGGAGTTGGGAGCTTACAAAGGGCTATAGGTGGCACGTCTTCGGCATCATCGTGCTGCTGGTCCTGCTCCAGATGGTCAGCGGATTCGTAGTCCTAGCAATCATGGGGGGCACCTCCGGCTTCGGGGTGTCGACCACCGCGCTGATCGCGGATTGGCTTTTGACCGCCTTCTTCGGTGCGCTCTATGCGGTGGTATCGACGGTCGGGTATTACGGCTTGCGGGCCACCAAGGAAGGCGTCGGCATACAGCAGATCGCCGCGGTGTTCGACTAGGAAGCTGTGTTCAGCGGGACTTACCGTGTTTGCCACGCCTCCCGCTCATCCTGGCCGGTCGTACTTGTCCTCGCGGCGCACGCCGAGGAGCATCTTGGCCTCCAGGTGCGCGCGCAGGGCGGAATAGAAAGCCTCCAGGAAGCGGCGTGAATCGATCGGCTCGGCCGAGCGCCAACCGATCTTGCGTTGGATCCGCTCGCACACGGCCAGGCGCATGGCGTTGGCGTTCGGGCCCTTCTCGCGCAGCACCCTTTCCAAGGTCTGCAGCTCGTAGATGCCGTAGGCGTCGAGCTGTTCCGTCGAGAACTGCAGGTTGGCGCCGCTCGAGCGCAATCCCGGACGCTGGTTGGCGGAGGCTTCGGCCATGTCGGCGAGGAGCGCCGCCTTGGGCGCGGCGACGACCCAGGTGCCACCGACGATGTCGCCGGCGCGCAGGCGGTTCTTGTTGAAGAAGGGCAGCAGGGCGAAGATCGACATCCAGACGATCGTGAGCAAGATGCCCAGACCGTCGAGGCCGATCGCGTCCCTTTGCAGCAGAAGACCGGCGGGCAGAAAGATCTCGACCTCGCGCATCAGGTTGCGCGCGAAGATGGCGTCGGGCCGCAGCCGGCCGCCGCCGCGGTCGATCACACGCACCCCGAAGATGCGCTTGCCCGGGGTGCTGCCCTGCCAGCGCAGCTCGAAAAAGATGAAGTAGAAGCTGCGCACGAAGAACGAGAGCAGCAGGCCGGCCGAGAACTGCCAGCCGGACAGCGAGCTGCCGAGCGCGGACAAGGCGAACAGCAAGATCAGGACGAAGATCGTGCCGAAGATGATCATCAGATCGACCAGGACCGCCGCCGCCCGCTCGCCCCGTTCGGCCAGCCGCACCGGCAGCAGCACCCCCTCCGGCGTGACCAGCTGCCGGGAGCTCGGGTCGCGATCGCTACGCTCCACGGCCGAAACGCTCATGCCGTCCTCGCCCTCAGGGTCAGGCCGGAGCGGGTGAAATAGACGAGCCAGAAGCAGAGCGCGCCGACCCCGATCAGGTAGCGCAGATCGACGTCAAGCACGAGTTGGCGCGCAAAGCCTTCGAGCAGGCCCGCGACGAAGAACAGCAGCACAGCGCCGATCACGATTCGGCTCGCCATGCGGCCGTTGCGCGCCAGGTTGTCGAGCCGCCGGTGCCGTCCGGGAAAAGCCAGGCTGGTGCCCAGCATCAGCCCCGCGCCGGCGCAGAGCAGGACCGCCAGGAACTCCGTGGTGCCATGGACGCAGAGCCAGGCCCAGAGCTCGGCGGAAAGGCCACGCGCATGGTAGAGCGCCGCAAAAGAACCGAGCACCAAGCCGTTCTGGAACACCAGCAAGAGGGTCGGCACGCCGAAGGCAAAGCCGAGGGCGAAGCACATCATGCCGATCTTGGCGTTGTGCGTGAACAGGAAGCTGGCGAAGGCTTGCAGCTGCTCCAGGAGCGCCCCTTCGCTGAGGTAGAGTGCGTCACGGAGCTCCTCGGTCGAGCTCGTCGGTAGCCGGCCGCCCGCCAGGCCCGCCGGCATCAGGGTGTAGTACCAGTCCTCGTTACCGAGGGTCAGCAGGAAGCCTGTGAGTCCGCCGAGAAAAAGGAACAGCGCGGCCACCAGGATGTGCCACTTGGCCGCGCGCACGGCGTCGGGCAAGGCGAAATGAAAGAACTGCAGCACCGTGTCCAGCAGGTCGGCGCGCGCGCCGTAGACCAGGAAATAGGCTCGGGCCGAGAGGCTCTCCAGGTAGCTGACCACGTTGCGGTCGAGCGAGATGCTGCGCGCCACGGAGAGCGAGGAGAGCGCCGCACGATAGAGGCCGGGCAGGCGCAGCAGCTTGTCCGCGGAGAGCCTGCCGAGCCCCCTCGCCTCCGCCTCCTTGACGATCGACTCGAGCTCGAGCCAGCTCTGCTCCCGCTCGCGGCGGAACTCGTAGCTCCTCAGGACGAAACGCGACATGGAGATCAGAGCCTCCGTGTCAGGTGGGCTGGATGACGGCCGTGCGTCCTTCGAGACGCCCGCTGGCGCGGGCTCCTCAGGATG
>JAAUYJ010152935.1_pt1 | contig 15623 bp, 12 predicted proteins | sample 7278031 | NCBI WGS metagenome assembly JAAUYJ01 (sample SAMN14350222, study PRJNA611818) | marine sediment metagenome | isolation source: surface marine sediment (1.8m) | place: French Polynesia: Moorea | collected 2018-08 | reverse complement strand
GTTCGAAAGAACGAAAATGGCAGAATACTCAGTACAAGTGTTGCTCAGACGTGGTCTTGCGTGGGCGTTGAATATGAGGTAGGGAGGGGGCTTTGTGTAAGGAAAGAAGGAGGAATTTTCCCCCGAATGCTATACACTCGTCACCTCAATGACCTCATGCATGTGTACACACGTACACGAAAAAAAATGACAACGGAAGCTGCTCGCGGTGTCACACAGTACACAATCTTGTATCAGGACCCGTACATAAACATATGATGAGTCGGCGTAACCTTAATATGTAGGTAGCTGGTTCTTTGTTTGCTCCAAATTTAGAAGTTTAGGTAGCACAATTAAGTTGCCCTTTCTAGACGTGAATTGTGACGGAGTTTCCAGCTACGTTGGCTCTGTCCAAGCCGGTCACCAGGTAAGTACCGCCGATGTCGCCGCTCGAGGAGGAAGGTACGGAGAAGTAAACGGTCGACCTGGAAGAGGAAAAAGTTACAAAACATTTGGGATGTTTGCCTGCTGTTTGCCATTAATTCATTCTTTCAGCCCTTATTAGATTCATGTTTGCTGCTTCTGTTGCTGAGCTGTTTACACTTGACTCGACGATTGTTGTTACTCCTTTTTATAGGTATTGTAACTGTTGCAGTTGTCCAGCAAATTGAATTAATCATTATTGCTTTTTCTGCTCCTGTAGCTGCCTCTGCTCCTGAAGTTACTTGTACTCCAACAGCAGCTGTGGCAGCAGAAACAGCAGCAGCAGAAGCAGAAGCAGCGGCGGTAGCAGGAGCAGAAGCAGAAGAAGCAGAAGAAGCAGAAGAAGCAGAAGCAGCAGCAGCAGCAGCAGCAGCAGTAACAACAGCAACAGCTGTTGCTACTGCTGTCGTTTTTCACCTGGGTTTGGTAGCCAGCAGCTTTATCCCTCCCTCCTCCACCTTGTGCACCGTCCACTTGGTGACGCCCTCTGCCAAGCTAGAGACCTCGATGGCCTTCTTCCCGTCCCTAGTCACCAAGCGGGGGATCACCTCCAGGTCCTCAACCAGAGAGGAAGACAGCCAAGGGTACGAAGGAACAGAGACCTGAAGGAGAAGAGGCAAACATTCCCTCCTAACAAGTGAGGAAGCGAAAATAGATATTTTCTCACCTTTGCTGGACATATTGCAAGCATGGCGTCGGCGATTCCATCGTAGTTGCTCCTTAGGTACTTTGCGCTGTAGTGGATGTTGCCCAGGGATCCTCCGGAGCGGAGGTCCTCGTCGCGGGATATGTCAACCTATTCTCAAAAAGTCAATTTGCTCTCACTTTTCATCGCGAATGGGAAATGCTGCCGCTCGCACCTGGTCCGTGAGCTCCGACGTAGGCCAGTTCTGCTCGGAGTCGTCTATCTGGTACAGCGCCGTCGCCGCGTAGATGTGCCTCCCTCCCGTGTTCTGCTCCACCCACCAGTCGAGGAGGACGGGGTAGCTCTGCTGAGGAGGGTCGATCCTCCAGTAAAGCTGAGGGGCGAGGAAGTCAACCCAGCCCTCCTGAAGCCTGGAAACAACGAGGAAACGAAAAAAAACGAAATGGACATTTACGCAACAGTACTGCTAAAACTATAGTACTTGCATACCAGCAAGAACTCACCATAGGAGCGAATCTGCGTACAGCTCCGAGTATGGGTCCAGCCCCACGATTGGGTCTGGCATTCCACCGGGTTCCCCTGGCTTGTACAGGCCGAACGGGCTTATGCTGAAGCGGGCGCCAGGCTTGGTGGAGTGGACCGTGTCGGAAACACGCTCAACCATCCTGAGATGTTTGCAACAGATTTAAAATAGGAAAGGGGAAAAGACGTGGGGGTCCACATTACTTGTTCACATTGTCTCTTCTCCAGTCATCTCTGCCAAGAGTACCTCCAGCAACCTGGCGCAAAATGAAGCTATGATTTTTCTATTCGACACAGCAAAATTTCCTTTTTTACCTGGTAGTCGTTGTAGGTGTTGCTGTCGGGGAATGCCGACCCGTCCGAGTAGGGGTAGAAGTAGTCGTCGAAGTGAATCCCGTCGAGGTCGTACCTGGTCAGGAGGTCTGCGATGACCTCAATGAGCCTGTCCTGCACCTCCTGCGCGCCAGGGTCCATCCACAGGTATCGGTCGTAGTAGTAGCAGTACTGAGGGAGCGTGTTGCAGATGTGGTCGGAGGAAAGCTGAGAGATGGCCTGGTCCGTCTTGGCCCTTCATGATTTTTTTTTATTATTTTCTCAATTTGCACACCTTTTCAAGTTCAGAATAGACCTGTATGGGTTTAGCCAAGCGTGCAGCTCGACTCCCTTTGCGTGCGCAGCATCGATCACGTACTCGAGGGGATCGTAGTACGGGTTGGGGGGAGTACCCTGAAGATGAAAACATGAGATATCCATGAGCTAAAGAGTAGGCGAATCCCATACCTGGCTTCCTGTCAGCACATCGCTCCAGGGCTCGATGTCGGACTCGTACAGGGCGTCGGAGGCGGGGCGGACCTTTAAAATTTTGTGGAGTTTTTTTATAAAAAATCATACAAAGCTAATGTGCTTTTGAGCACCTGGAACATGATTGCGTTGAAGTTTATCCCGTCTACCGAGTCGACGAACGCGTCCAGCTGCGCCTTCTCCTCGTCGGTGGAGTCGGAAGGGTTGGTAGGGAAGTCAACGTTGAAGGCGGAGGCGACGAAGGTGGAGCGGAATTCGGGGTCGGGGGCGTCTGGCAAAAGAAAGGAACAGGTTATAATAGCCTACCGTACTCTCAGTTTTGTTCTGCCAGATTTACAGAGTCCACAGCACTGCCTGTCGGTGGGTCCGCCGCAGTCCCAGTCGTCATTGTAGGAGCTGAGTGGAATCTTTTTTTTCAACAGACAAATACACCAAATATGTGAAATAATAGCTCACTATGCGCAGTAGTTTGAAGTGGGGAAGCACTGCCCCCCGTAGCTCTTGCACTCCTCGTCGTCTCCGTTCGAGTCCCACTCGTTCTCGTCTGCCACGCACTCCGCGTCGCAGTCCAGGCAGCACCGGATGTTGGAGTCCCCCGAGCAGAGGCCCTGAACGACGCCAGCGTGGCACACGTAGTAGCGGTAGTCAACGCAGGTGCCCTCGCGGCCGTCGTCGGTTACACAGTCCTCAGCTTTTTTAAATGGCAACAGACAGGAAGGTGAGAAATATTTTTGTAGGAAATAAAATGTGTCATGATTGTACCCTCGACTGCGGCGACGAGGAGCAGGAGAAACGAAAGAGAAGCTCCAGACTTCATGTCGGGTCAATCTCGGAAGTTCGAAGACGACTAAAAATGTACGTAACTTACTTGTCACGGACCGAGATTGTAGGTTCGCAGAGATAAAGTTTCAAGTGGAGATCTCTGAGACACCGAGATGAGCCGTGAAAGTAGTACATAGTCAGACTAATTACTTTTACGCTAACGTACAAAACTTGACCCACGAGACGCTTGTGAAAGGAGTTGCAGATTGATGTTACTGTTAGCCTTGATAATGTAAGGGGCAAGATGGCGAACGGCAGACTTAGGGATTTGTCGCAATACAAAAGGGCAAAAATAGGGCAAAAAAGTAAAAAAGTATATTTGTTCGATTGCATTCGTATATGTACAGAATCACTGACAAAAGGTATTTCTTTATTTGTGGCAAAGTGGGAATGTGACTGTTGGTTCAAAATGCCCTCGATGGCTGAAGCCTGAAGGTACTACGTGATGAAATCGTCGAGTGTCTCCATCGGCAACGGAGTCAGGCACCGGAGGAGGTAGTCCGGCTGTGGAGTGAGTGTCCTAAAAATATAGGTAACTGATAGATACGGAAACATTGCATTGGTTCACGTTTGGTAAATGCCATCCATACCTGAGCAGCGCCTCCGCAGCCTCCGACACAGACGACGCTTGTGTCTCTCCCGGCCTGAAGGGCATGACTCCGTGGCTGAATCTGAGGTGGCTCTCCATCTCCTCCGAGAGGAAATCGTGCTCGCACACCTTGCACTTAAGGCGACCGCGGAGAAGGCCGGACTCAAGGTCGGCGGCGCTCTCCCCCGCGGAGGAGGCGTCGTTCCAGGGAAGTACGCCGTGGGAGCTGCGGAGATGGCGGTCCAGGGAGTCCTTCGACTTAAAACTTCTGTCGCCGCACGTAGCGCACTTGAAAGGACTGGCCCCGTCTCCTGTTGCTCCTCCACCTCCTCCGAATTTCTTGCGGCAGGTCTCCGCGTGCTCTCTCAGGTTGTCCCTTCTCATAAAGAACTGGCCGCAGTGTTGGCAGCGCAGTCGCGGGTCCTTGGTGTGCCGCTCCAGGACGTGCTTGTTGAGGGTGCCGCGGGTGGTAAAGCTCCTGCCACAGTCGCCGCACTCTGGCGGAGGTTTAGTCTCTTTGTCTCCGCTGCTTGGGTGTGCGCTGGCACGGTGGGCTTTTAGAGAAGACTCGAAGGCGTAGCTGCGATCGCAGTCCAGGCACTTGTGCTGCTTTCCCCCAAGGTGAGTCTGCAGGTGGCTCTTCAGGTGCTGCGGCTTGAGGAAGCGCCTGTCGCACAGGTGGCAGGAATGGTTGCGCGGCGCCGGAGTCTCACGGTGGCTGCTCCGCCTGTGCTTGTGGAAGCCGACCCGGGTCTTGAAGCGCTGCAGGCAGACCGGACACTGGTGCGGCACCTCGCCCTTCGTTGCGTGGACGTCGTTGGAGTGGCGCACGCCCTCCTCATCAGTCTCAAAGGTCTCGCCACAAAGTCTAGAAGGAAAAGAATTGGTTGGATGGTTGACTTAGTTCCGATTGTGAAATTGGGAATATCGCAGACTACACTGCACCTGCACTGTTTATTTTATTTTAAGGAAACGGTACTGAACCTAGACGAACTAAATAATAAAATAATGTAATGACCAGTGTGTCCATATTTTTTTCCTCAAAATGCGCAAGATATTGCTCAAAATGCGCGAAAAAATGCACCAGCCTAAAATGTCAACTTTTTTATTGCATTTTTGGACGTTTCAGGGTGGGTTTACTTTTTGAAAATTTTGACCTTTTTATTTTTAAAAAAATAAATTAAATTTTACTACATAAAATTTTGAAAAAGTGAAAAAACTTTTTGGGTTTTCGCGCATTAGGCAAGATTCCAAAATCGATGCGCGAGAGAGGGTGAATATGCGCCACTTTCGCGCAAAATCACAACATCTGGACACACTAATGACGACACAAATCTAGAAAAAATATAGATAGATTCAAAGTCGAAATTTAAAATTTGAATCTAAAATTTAAATTTGAATTTGAATACGGTTTTTTTGTTTTTCGTATGTGTCACTGCGGGAGCTTTTTCAGTTCGTTAAATGAAAATGCAGCCAGAAGACGTCGCTCCCGTGTCAAAGTCAAAGAATTATCCCAATGGGCAGTAGTCACGTTGAACGTCCCGAAGATGCACCAAATCAACCCCGAAGCTGATGAAGTCGGTCCTACAAAGTCCATTTCAAGGTAATAAGCGCTAATAGACCAAACATCGGGTGTCCAACGGAAGAAAAAGGTGTCTCCATTAAGAAGCAGCTTCCGTGCTTAGTAGTGTCGTCCCACGCACGACTCTCGCACGTAAATGTCGCAGAAGCAGAACTTACCAGACAACACTATGATCTTATCTTCAGCACTAGCTGTCTTCCTATTTAAGTGCAAACTGTATCCACACCAACTTGCAAACTAATTGTACTGTGTTGTCTGCGAAAATATACGAAGTCTTTGCGTTTCATTCGGGAACTGGTTTGCGCGCCGTGGGGGAGAACCTCTGGTCGCCCCATAGGCCTGCTGTTCTTTGCTGTTGGTTGCTGACAAAGATGCTTAAGGGTAAGGCTACTCGCGTTTTTTTTTCTTTGGTGAATATCTGCAGTTCTATAAAAAGGGGACTATTTTTCTTACCTGCACAAGAACTTGTCGTCGTCCTCTCTGTATTCCGTGCACAGGAGGTCTGCAGGCTCCTCCAGCGTCCCATCGTCCTCGGAAGTCTTCATGCGCTGTTCCGGAACTCTCCTCACCTTCACAGCCAGCCCGTGGATATCCAGGTGGGCCGCCAGGGACTCTGGCGAATCCCGCGCCACCGTCTGGCACATCTCGCAAGAAGCCAGATCGTCCACACGAGTTGCGCCTGCCTTTAGCTCTGCCTTGGCTAAGACGAGCTCCTCGCTGCACACTACCTTCACGGCGACAACCTTGCTCCTCCCTGTGATGGAGGTGCCTGACCTGGCTCGGTCCTTGGTCCACTCCGAAATGGACAACAGCAGAGCGTTCGTGGCGTCGGCCTCGTTGTACGTCACCAGAGGAAATATTCTTGAAGCTCTGGAAAAACAGAGCGATATCATTGATATCAGCTACAGATACTGCAACCAAAAACTGATTTTTTTTGTACCTGACAAGAGTTTTGCTTGATTTTGGGCGAGACGGTCGTGCTGCTCCAGGTGCGTTCTGCTTCCCTGACTTTTCTGACTGGTTGACCGGGATGATTTGTAGGGAAGGCGATGGTTTGGGCGGAGACTTTTTCTCCCTCCTTCGGTCATCGCTGCCGGCCTTGACTTGCACGAATGAGACGTAGTGCTTCCCCTGACTTGGGTCGAATCTCACCCGCCCGGGAAAGACGTGCTCGTGCCTCGTCGTCCTGTCGCAGAAGGCGCACGAGAGCGCGGACTCCTCCGGCGGCGGGGACTCCCCTTCCGGGCGGCGGGCGGCCCCCAGCTCCAGATACGCGCACGCGTTAGACATTATCACGAGCCTGAGTAGGAAGTACAGTTCGAAACACATAACATGTAACTTAGATGAGAATGTACCTTGCCTCCCCGAACTCCAGCACCTTGCGGAAGGTTTCGGCGGCATATTGCTTGGAAGCCCTGTACTTCAACATCGTGACAGACCTACAATAAGCGTGCTGTAAGGGGAAAGTAAAATACAAAATTTTGTGGAGGATGTTTCAGGCTGACGACTTTGGAAGATTTATTGCGGTGGCAAGATATTTTTGGGCGACACGTTTCAATATACAGTACTACATTCTTCCCTCCTTTTGGTGCTGCTAAAGATTTGACAACGAAACGAGAAATATATTAGAGATGCTGTGTACCTTGTCCAAGTTTCTTCTTTTTCTTTTCACTTCTTTTCTTTTCTCTCGATGACTTGAAAATATTTCTCACATTGTTCCCCCCTAGTCTCCCTCGCTGCTGACGTGAGCAGCCAGCTTCGAGAACTTGGCGGTGAAGTCCACAGAGTTCTCCGTCATCATTGACAGGAGCTGCCTGTCCACCTCAGAGCTGGTGGAGTGGGAACTGTCCTCGCTGAACGCCAGCACAGGAGCGGCAGAAGGTACCGCTGTTCCAGCACTGGAAGAAGAGGCTGCGCCGGCGACAGGAGCGACAATGACTGCCTTCCCTTTGCCGCCCCCGCTCTTGGCCGGGGAATCCCCAAGAGTGAAGAAGGACGACATGGAGAGGTCCGACATGAGGAGCTCCCCGGCCAGGACCCTTGAGGGGGAGCTGGGCGGCGTCGGCCTCTGTCGCGGCGGGGTCTGAAGGACGGAGGAGCTGTTAGAGTTCTCCAGGACGCAGTCGAGAAAGTGGTCTCCTTTGGAGGAGGAGCTTCCCCTGCCGGAGGATGAAGAGGAAGAGGAAGAGGTGACGGTCGCTGAGGCCGCAGGGACAGAAGCAAGGTCAGATAGAGAGGTGTCATTGAAGAGGGAAGATAAGCTTCCGGCAGGAGAAACAGCTCCGAGCGGCCTCGGCGGGTTGAGGCCGTCGGGCCTGTCCTCCGGGATGCTGATCTGAGGCGGCACTGTCAACATTGTTGGCTGTTGCTCTTCGCAGGGATTATCGATGCGGACTTGCTGCATCTCTTGCGTGGCTTCTGGCGGCAAGACAATGGTGGCCACAGGAGTCCCTTGCAGGATGGTTGGAGCCTGCACGCCGTTCAGTACTTGGGCCTGCTGATGATGCTGCTGCTGTTGCTGCTGCGGATGAGGCTGCGTCACCAAGATGGCTCCCGGCGGCAGCGCCTGAGGCGGCAATGGAATGGCCGCTCCTCCGCTGTTTTGGAGGAGCCTTATCCTGACTGATCCGTTGGGTGACTCCACGTAGGCCTTGGGCTGCAGCGGGCGGTTGGCCATCAGCTGCCGGGAGATGACGTTCTTCCTTGAGAGAGGCCTGCCCCGGCGGTTGCTAAACTTGGGGAGGATTTGGGCCAGCTGCGCCTTGAAGGCGGCCGACTTGGCCAGGGACTCGCTGCTGCCGGGGCCGCCGCCACCGCCGGGCGTCAGGGAGGCCGCACGAATGCCGGAGGACTGCTGAGGAGGCGGATCTGCCGGCTTCCTGAATTCGTGCTGGGATACGCCTCCGCCGACGTTGAGGGCAGATCCTGAGGCTGTGGGCAAATCAGTGGCGGAGGTTGAAAGACTGTTGGGACTGATAACAGTTGTTTGATCCTGGTTTTTTGGAGAAGTGGTGCTATTCGACGCCGCCTCAGGAACCTTGCCGGCTTTGGTGGGAGTCGTCTCTGAACGGCCGTTCAAGGTCGGCAAAAGTCCGTTGGCGCCGGGACTCTTCGGGATGTTCTTGCCAGGCTGACCGCCAACAACTCCGGCAATTTTCTGTTGCTGTAGTTTTCTGGCCAACTCAGTCATGGCCATGCTTGCGAAGGATCGTCTTGGTCCTGCCTTTCCGGACTTTTTGACCGGAGACGACGGGGGACTCTTCGTAGACTTTTCATCCTTACTAATTGGGTTTTTAGGGTTGAAACCGTCCTGTCTCTCTTTCTGCTTCTCCTTCCAGCCGTAGCATAGGGACATTTTCTGAGTTTTAGCGGAGCATCCCAACATCAAAAAGAGTTCACCCAACGTGATGCAGTCCGCTTCGTTCTTGAACCAGTACGTCTTGATATCCTCCTCCTTCTGGGAGTCGGACTGACTGCTTCCCACTTCTTTCGACTTTCCCAGGTCAGACTTTTCTTCGTTTTCCTCCTCTGGACCCTTCTTGGTCTCGCCTTCTTCTTTGGAAGAATTACCCAAGGACGAGGATTGGATGTCCCCTCCTCCCAACTTTGGCACCAGACCGTCCAGGCACAGGGTGGCGCTCGTCACCGGCTTGACCGGGGTGAGGACCGGCCGGACCATCTTGGCCCCGGGCAGGACAGACATCCAAAGCTCGTATTCAGGACCATTGTTGTTGGTCGATCCCGGGCCGCTACTGCTGGCCTGCTGCTGCTGTTGCGCCTGCGACGAAGGGGCCAGGGAGGCGCCCGCTTGAGTCACCTGGAACTTTGTCCTGGAGCTGAGGAGCTCCCACTTCTTCTCGAGCTGCTCCATGAGGCTGCCCAGCCGCGTCGTCGGGTCCACCTTGACCTCCACGTGGGGGTTCTGGAAGCAGCCGTGGATCCTGTCAAAGTCGTTTGAGGTGAGCGGCCGAAGCTCAAGGCTGATCCGGCCGGGGACGGGATTCGATGAGGCGCCTGCAGCTTCCGCAGCAGCAGCAGCCGAGGACTGTGCTCCTCCCCTGCAGCCGCCTCCCCTCTTCCCACCTGCCTCCAATCTGCTGCTCAGCCTCTTCAGGGTCATGCATATGGGCGTCCGCACCTGGTGGTTCTTTCCCCTGGCCCTCACCGTAGCATGGCCCCTGAACACGAGCTCGTGCAGCTTGGCCAGGTTCCTCTCTGCCGCCGCGCCGCCCAACCTCTTCCTAAGCTCCCCGTAGTTGATGAGCCCGTACAGCTCTCGAGATGACTTCTTGAGCAGATCTTGCAGCTCCGGCGGCAGCGAGTTCTTGAAGTCCAGATGTGGGGAGATCTTGTGCCAGGTTCGGTAGTAGAAGGTACGGATCTGATCCCTGGTCTTGTGGGCCTGGTTCCCACGGTGCCTGGTGGCCTTGCCGCGGAAGTGGGCCTCCAGGAGCTCAAAGTTTTTTCCGCACTCGCAGAGGCCCTCAAAGAAGGTCGCCTTGTCCTCGGACGACCATTGCTCCCAAGACCGCCGCGGTCGCTGGCCGCCCTCCTTGGGCGGAGTACCTGGCTCGTCGGCATGGTCGGTGGCGGCGGCACAGGCGGCCGCAGCGGCGGCGGCAGCAGCCTCCTCGCTCTCAGACTCTTTGCGTTCCTCTCGTCGCCTGCAGGTACAATTTAAAACATTGGTAAACATAGGACCTCGGAATAAAAATTAAAGGGTGATGTACAAAAAGTTCAGGGAAATATTGGATGCCATGTACAGAATATGGTACGAGAGATGAATATCATTTACATCATAGGTAGAACGAAACACCTCTCTCCAGTTATACAATCTGGCAGCATAGTAATAATCCAAATAAAGAAGCCCGCCAATTGCATACTTCATGGCGGTAAATGGAATGATCCTGCACTTTGCTGACCTGAGAACTCTGATGCTGGATCTCAGCTGGACAGCTGGCGCAGGTGGGGCTGGCGGAGACACCGTAGGGGGGACCTCTGAAACCCCGTTCTGTGTCGGTTCTCCCGAGGGCGCCTCCGCCCTGGCCTCCTTTCTGTCCCTGACGCCGTCCTCCGTCCCCGCGGAGCAGCTGGAGGACTTCCTCTTGCTCATGCTGGTGTCGAGGGCCGAGGAGAAAGTCGACCAGAGAACCAAGATGGCCGACGCCCTCTACCATCCGGAGAGGCAAGGTATGTTCCCCCAAACCGATATTTCACTGTCTCATTGCTAAGCAAACTTGGAAAGGGGATGGGGAGGATCTTGATAATGTCCATCTACCAGCGACAGTGACCTCTGAGGTCGTCAGCGAGGTCGCAAAGTTATTCCCTTGGTCCAGGTCGTTGGCCCCCTCACTCTCCTCTTCCTCTTTGTCTGACACAGTGTCCCGCCCTTGCAGCCCTTAACGGACAAGGCACTCTCACGGATCCCTCCAGGACTGGACGAGGTCACTCTGCCAGGGTGGCTTGACCTCCGGCTCGGGTCACGGGTTCTCCAAGTCGAGGACGGAGGTCGCCGAGGTCTCCTCCGTGGGCGGCCGACACAAATTGGCTTAAATTTTGTCGTTTTGTTTTGGCCTCTCTCAATCTCTCAGCGCAAAAGCCTCCTAAAACGGAAGGAAAAGAACCAAATTTTGGATAAAAAGTAAAAACTTCTACGTATGAGTTTTGCAAAAAAAAATCCCTAGCAATCGAAATTAAATAATTGGTAAATTATTTTTTTAAAATCTTTTTTTGCTATTCAATTTTTCGCTCTATTTCCATTGCTGTCGGAAAAACGTTTAAAAATTGAAATATGTGCGAAAACTCCCCGTGGGAGGCGCCCGGTGGATCTGTCATTTGATGTTTTTCTGCTGCCAGAGAAGAGGGCAGAGTTGGCTTCTGGGAGGGCTGCAAGGGAGACTGCGACGGGAGAGGGGGAGGGGGAGAACGAACCAGACAGGAGGAGACGTCGGAATCGAACATAAAAGTGGGGAAGACGCAAAACTTACATGTTTCATGTTTCATGCACTCAAGATCGAAATGAAAGAGAGAAAGCAAATTGAAGCATGTCTTGCAAGATTAAATTATATCAATATTTGTGTTCTACGTCCTTTTTCTCGAATCCTACATGCCACAAATCCGAAAAAAGTCTAGTCCTCCATATTTTGGGACAACGAGAACAAGTTTCTCCCCTTTCTCGCAACCTCCCTCACCTCAGTTGTAATTGTAAACACTTTTTCAGCTGACGATCTTCTTTCTTTTTCCGGTTTCTCCTCGTCCAAGATGGTGAGTTATCCACAAAGTTATCGATATTTTTGCGTTAAATGGTGTTTTGCTGACCGTCGATATAGCTCTAGGCATTTCCTAGTATCTCATGCACTAGTGTATTACGGTTTCTTGTGCTCACCGTTTACTTTACGGCAAGCAACAACGTCCAAAAAATATTTCCCGACGATACTCTCGAGTTCTCGTTCACGCGGATGTGAGAGTATCGCAAAAACAACTTGTATGGAAGAGAGATCCGAGATATCGTTGCGAGAGTTTAATTGTATTTGTACAATTTGTGCGCATTATTTAAATGAGTGTTTATTTTTCCTTTAGGGAGCGAAAAAGGACGCGAAGAACACGAAGCAGCCTTCGAAGCAGCCCGCCAAGAAGAAGGAGGGCGGCGGCGGCGGAAAGGCCAAGAAGAAGAAGTGGTCCAAGGGCAAGACCAGGGACAAGCTCAACAACCTGGTGCTCTTCGACAAGGCCACCTACGACAAGCTGCTGAAGGAGGTGCCCACCTACAAGCTCATCACCCCCTCCATCGTGAGCGAGAGGCTCAAGGTGCGGGGCAGCCTGGCGCGGAAGGCCCTCAACGAGCTCCTGCAGAAGGGGCTGATCCGGCAGGTGGTGCAGCACAGCTCCCAGCTCATCTACACCAGGGTCACCAAGGAGGAGGATGAGTGATATGGATGGCCGACGCAACATCGAAGCCGAACCAATTAACTGAGGAGTTTGTATTCATGCCGCTTTCGCCCCCTTGACTGGAAATACATGGAAATGTAAGCCAGTTACTCGTTTGGTGTCCAGTGTTCATGTTTTTTTGCGTCGTTCCACGCTTTGCGCAAGGTTCCCTTTAGTTTAGTCTTGCCGCTCGCTAATACGTTTTCCAGGTGGATACGGCTAGACTATAAATTGTCTTTATAGACACAGACTAAGTGTGTTTTGATCGCATGCATACTTTTTTGATGTCTGCGTGTAAGCCTACGATACAAATTTTCACAGCACCGGGAAATTTAAATTAGTCGAGCGTTCTTATAAAGGGCATAAATGAATTAGACGTCGACCGACACCTCCATCTCCATTGACTGCGAGAAGTAGACCCCTCGCCCGACGTACTCGGTGATCTTTGCCAGTACTGATGGCTGGAAGACGTCCGCAGCGGCCGGGTGGACGGAGGCGGCCTCCAAAATGGAGTGCTTGAGCTCCATGACCCTCTTTCTCTGTCCGCCAGGGGCGCTCCTGTTCATCAGGAACTCCATCATGCCGGGCTGCCTATCCATGGCCTCCAGCCCCCACCGCTGCGAGGCCATCCGCAGCAACACCTCGTAGCTCATGACGGAGACAGCCTCGAACGGCATCTGGGCGAACTTCATCAGCAGGGAGGCGCCGCTCTCTGTCCCGGAGGAGCTGAACTTGGCAAACAGCTGGTCGTTTGCCCTCTCCTCCGTCTCTTCGCCGCCGCCAGATGATGAGGAAGAGTTTGTTCCTACGACGTCTGCCAGCACCGCCAGCCCCTCCGCCCTAAGGTCTCCCCTGTTGCGCAGGACAAAGTCCCCTAGGCGGTCGAAGAAGAGGTGCAGGAACTCGGGGTTGTTGTCCCTCAGCAGGGCCAGCTTGCGCGCAGGGTTGCGACACAGGTGTGCCACGGTCTGCAGTGCCAGGAGGGCGTCGCCGTTGTCGGAGGAGGAGGCGTCAGATATCTGTGCGGCCAGCTGGCGCTTGAAGCCGGGGTAGCTGTCGAAGAAGGATGGGGAGTGGTAGTTCTTCCCGGCCACGCCTGGAAACAGGGTAAATAAATTGAATTTTAAGGGAAGGAGTGGTGTACCGGTATGTGTAAACAATCACTCACTACGCTACTTCTATCGAGACTGACTAGTTGTTTTAGGAGGTATACCTCCTACGGACAAAAAAAACTTCACGCGCGCGGATAACAAGTGGTTTTTTCGGCTAATGCAAGATTTTTTTAAAACTAAGTCCTTAAAGCTGGACCCACCCATGAACTCCACGAATCTCGGCAGCAGCAGGCTGGCAAAGTCGCTGGCGGCGATGTTGGCGAGCTGCCCGTCGATCTCCCTCAGCACCGCCTTCTGCTCCAGCCACTGCAGTCCCCACTGCGTCTCCGTCAGCCCCGTGGCCACCTCCAGGGCGCCAGCCGCCGACAGGGGATCATCCACCGAGCGGATCTCCTCCACCAGACGGGGCAGGATGTCAAAGTCGCCGATCCAAATGAGGTGCTCCCTCGACCTCTTTGCGATGTCCACCGCCACCTCATAGACCCTGAGCCTGTTCTGGGCTCTGCCGCCCGACGCCAGGGCCTCCAGCCTGGAGCGAATCTCGTTGTCAAAGTACTGCGCTCGAGTATCCGGGGGGAAGCGGGACAGGTTGACCAGGAATCTCATGGCCATCTTGGCGGCAGACAAGGAGTCGTCCTTCAGGGTGTCCACCAGGGGGAGGACGGCACTGGAAAGCGACGGAAGATTCAACTAATGCTGCTATGCTGCAAATTGCAAACTCACGCCGCTGAGTCCTTGTCTGCCATGAGTACCCTGGCGGCCTCCTCGGCCTCCGAAGCCCTGAGCAGGATCCTGGCGGCCGCCGCCCTGGGGGCCTCCCTGGGCCCTGTCAGAGCCTTGGCCAGCTCCAGCCTGCACAGGCGCACCGCGCGGCCGGACTCGAGCAAGGCCGTGAGCGCCAGGAGCACCTTGGATGCTGCGGCGGACTCCTCCTCGTCCTCTGAGGCGCACAGCCTGAATAGGACAGCCACCTTGTCCTCGTCGATGTCCACGTCCTGCTGTCCGTCTGCGCCCCCTCCATCGCCTCCCACCCTGGTGAGCGAGGCCGCGGCAGTGACCAGCGCCAGGAGAGCCTCCCTGCGTGCGGCGGCGTCGGCGGAAGAGGCCAGCGCATCCAGGAGGCCGCGGAGAGAGGACAGGGGGCAGGAGGACGACGACGGAGAAGACATGCTGGCACGGAGGGGGAAAGATGTTCAAAATTAATTTACTTTACTCTCAATCTACAGTCGAGAGTCTACACTCTACAGTCTACACTCTCTCGTCTCTACACGTCTACACGTCTTGCCGGCGCTCTTTCTTTTTTGCGGCTTTGTTTTTGTGCCGTCGCCCGTCAGCATGAAATGCGTCTTTTCATCCAATCATGAGATAGGGAACTCACCAAACCTGCTTTACTTGAGAAGTGCTCAAGTGTAAGAATATAAAAACTACAAATGGCTAACTTGATTAAAGTCGTGTTCGCAATGCTTCTCTTTGTCTATAAAAGGAAGCCGAAGTCTTACTTATCGTAGTACTTTTATTTTCTTCTTTACAACATTAACAATTCGAGAATATGCGGCGGGCCATTCTTCCGAATCGATTCCTTCTCAATTGATCCCCCCGTCGTTTTCTGGGCTCTGCTTCAGCTTTTTCTTTGCCCGGTGAAGAAGACTCTTCGAAACGAATTCTTGGTACACAATAAAGTGGCGAAACGAATTCTCTACGGCACAATGGCGTAGTGTAATTAGACTCGCACGAAAGCTTGTAGCAGATGAATAGACATCGCGGTACGGATCGAGGAGGATAAAATTTTGGAAAAGAAATGAGTCAATTAGATCCTTGACGGGGGTTTCCTTTTTCTCTAGCATTGTTCCACACCGGGCTCGCGTTACCGGGGAGGGAGGGAGAGGGGGGCGATAGTAAAGACACAGTTTTGGTTCAGGTAACGCAGTTTCTTGACTCAGAACAGCGAGTGTGTACGAGGCCAGCCAATTTTTGCATTTATTCGTCGTCGTCGCCGAATTCAATTTTTCGTCCTTCCTTTACTTTCAATAGTGGCGGTGGGAGGGGTGGAGGGGGAGGCGGGGGAGGAGGGAATCGGGACGAGAGAGCGTCCATGCTCAAAGGAAGTGGGAGGGGGATCTTGTTTCAGTATGTTTCCGAGCCCTGTGTTGTTTCGAGGGG
>JAAUYJ010116513.1_pt1 | contig 15637 bp, 9 predicted proteins | sample 7278031 | NCBI WGS metagenome assembly JAAUYJ01 (sample SAMN14350222, study PRJNA611818) | marine sediment metagenome | isolation source: surface marine sediment (1.8m) | place: French Polynesia: Moorea | collected 2018-08 | reverse complement strand
CTGTGAGGAAGGAGGAAAGGCTTCTGCCCCCCTTTTTGACCGTCTAATTTACTCCTCTCGCTTTCAGAGTGAGGGATTCAACAGAAAAACAAAAGACAAATACTTTATTTTCCTTGAAGAATGCGGGCTGGCACACGGAGCCCTACAGTTTTTGTAGTTTTTGTCCTACAATTCCAAAAAACTGTTGGGTCCCGTGTGTTTTGCCCACAAAACGCACGGCGCCCTACACTTTTCCGTTTTACATCGTATTACCAGAGTTACCAAAGTGTTACAAATATAGTAGTACAGTAGTATAGTAGTACAGAGAACATTTTACTTATCAAAGAAATACTTCATTTTTACAAAGTTCACCCATTTTTTGATGATTTGCAATCAAGTCATTAGGAACAATAACAATAAACATGTTTTAACAGTGCAACGAACAGTATGTACTGGTATTACTGTCAGCACCAAGCACTGTCAATACAAGGTTTTCAAACATAGTATACCCAGAACTTGACTGCTATTAACAAAATATCAAATTGTAACTTGATATTATTACGAATAAAAGATCTGGACTCTGGCAACTCTTTCAGCCGTGACAGAAAAGTGTAGGGCGCCGTGTGTTTTGTTGGAGAAAACCCACGGCGCCCTACAGTTTCTCACTACAAAATACTGCACTCTTGAAACTGTAGTATTGAACAACTGTAGGGCGCCGTGGGTTTTCCGGGTGCGGGTGACTTTGCGCTTCCATTGTGCCTCTATATATGCGCTCGCAATGACCGTAAAAAACCTTTTTTTTCTTCTTCCCTTTCTTCGCGCCGTTACGGGAAATCGTCCCACCTTCTTTTTTTCTTGTGATTAATTTTCCAGCAATCCTTTTTGGCTTTTAAACACAGAAAATTTCGAAATTGGTATTAGAAATAGCATGGGGGGTGGGGGCTGTTCTTTCACTTTGGTCTTAAATTCGGGAATGTGAAATGCTCGCCCTCCTCCTCCTCTTTCCCCTCACTCAGTTGTTCGCATAGTTTCCCTTCCTCTTCCCCCCTCCTTCGCCTCCTCCTTTTTCAAAGAGTAAAAAATGTCCGAAATCGCTAAAATATTAAAATAACAATTGCAAAAGCTATCATACGTATATATGGCAAATGAAAACCAAATTAAAGTAAGGCCTGCGAAACTATAATATGTTTTTAAATGACTTTAGCAAATTCCGCTCCTTTTCCCGTTTCTTCCCGCCAAAAAGATGCTATTTTGCTATTTTCCCTCACATTTTTGCAATGGAGTAAGAGAAGAGTAAGGCAACCCACGCACCTTTGGGTTTGGGTTTGGTATTTGCCCCCTCCTCTTCTCAAACCCCCCTATTTTTCCCGGGTGGAAAATACGGGCATTCATGTTGTTCTGTTTTTCAAGACAAAAAGAAGTGCTCTCTTCTTTGGCCTGATCACCTTTCAACCTTTTCTTTCTTCTTGGATTTCAAACTGTTTGTCAAAGATTTTTCGTCGACGGGGTTTGCTCTTTGGGGGGTGGGGAGCAAAAGTCAAAGACCTTTTTCTTCTGCTTCTGCAGACAGAGATTCATTTGGAGACGCAACTGCTGGAGCATCAAAGCCAAAAAAAATTCTCATTTATGTTTACCTGCAGGTCTAAGAACTGTGAGAGTTGATGTTGTTGTTGTTCTTGCTACCCAGTCTGTCTGAGTTCCCATGTAAAAACTTTTGTCTTTTTTTAAATTCGGATCAAGGAAGCATCCTGTTAATTATCCTCCAGATCCAAGAATCCTGTCCAATTCGCAGGTCTTTGAAAGAAGTCTGTTCTTGTTCTTCTTTCGTTCGCCCATTGGGTGGCGTCTTTGGGTATTCTGCGATGCCTCCGCTCAGTGCTGACTTGGATTAATGAGGAATGCAAAAAGAAGAAGAGGGAAAAGAGGAGTCGGTGTCTCTTTTTTGCGGAAAGGAATTCGCCCATAAATTCAGCAAAACATTTTGTTACTGTAGCAATTTTTTAAAACATACGGCTTGTGCACCTCTTTGCAAACATACATCCTACCTTTGAGGTTTTTTACTAAGCCTCCCTTTTAAAGCATGGCAATTCCTTCTTTTTTTTGCGACGGTCAACACTCTCTCTGGCGAAACAAGAACAGACTCTGTTCAAAAGGTCTGTGGCGGGATTTGACAAAGTTTTGATAGTTAGACAAAGTTCTGAAGCTAGAAAGCTCAAAACATGACCCAAAATTTCCAAAAACAAAATTAAAAGTCAAATTTGAGGCAGAAGGAGTGATCACATGAAAAAAATCTAAAAATTATGTTGGGCGGATGAGGTCAAATTCAAATTTTAACGTCTTTTTGGGGGTCAAATCTGCAAAAACGCAAAATTTTGTAAAATTGTCCAATAAAAATTGGCAATTTTTGGCAAAAATTCTAGTCACAGAGTTCTGAACATAAAAGAGTTTTTCCTATATGTTCTGAAAATTATCATAGTGTCATATCGCACCATTATCTACAACTTTTGTTTCATAAGTTTTGTCAGATGTCAATTTTTTTAAGTCGAAATAGCGCCGCCAACAACAACAACAACATTGACTGTTCCATGGTCTGGGCTTCGCCGCAGACAGAAGCGGGAAGCTAGTCAGCAATGGCACAATGACGAAACAGTGCTAAACGATCACATACCTGCGTCAACTACGGACGGATTTTTTTTTTTCATACGCAACTTTGAAAGAAAACCACGGCAAGGAAAATTGGGTATACTTACAGCGCAAGAAATGCAAGAAATTAACTGCGTCATGTTGTAGCGTACCAAAATGTCAAGAAAATTTTGTTTTATTGCTGGTCTGCACTGAAAACCCTGCCACTCCTTCAAGACTGAAAACGAAAAGAAATGTCTAAAAAAAGGTTCTGTGTGCCGGTAAGTCTACACGCCGTCTATTCTCTTGTAGCTTTGCCAGGATCATTGAACAAGACGCTGTAACCTGAACCTGTGACAAAAGCGGCAAGGGCAGGAGAATCAGCGCGAGAGGATGTGACGGAAAATCATATTAATCGCCGGGAACACCCCGAAAAACAGCAACATGTGTTGTTCAATGCGTCAGCATTGGCCGCGAAAAATCCTTATTTATTTTCATAATTCATTTTCTTGGAAATCGTCATCTTTCAGTAGTGCACGACGTCGTCTGCGTCCCTCTTGCACTGGGCGAATCTCACCCCCAGCCCGATGATGCCCTCCGCCACCTCACGGCTGGAGGCGACAAGGATCCTGACATTGAGGGGGAGGAAGGAAAAGTACACAATTTTTCGAATTAAGATATGCAGGAGAAAATAAATATTGAAATTAAAGAGTAGCACCAGCAAAAAATGAGAAAAAAATACTTTGCGTTGGAAGCTGATGTGGGTGAAAAAATATTTATATTCAAATTTTTTTCTCACCTCCCGGACATCAGGTCGAAGTCCTCGCCCGACGGATCCAGCACGACCCCCCCTGCCTCCCTCACCAGCAGCGCCCCCGCGGCAAAGTCCCAGCAGTGCACCCCGGCGTGGGCGTAGGCGTCCGCCTGGCCCGACGCGACCATCGTCAGGTCAAGAACGGTGGAGCCTGCAAAGCTCGCAAATGTAATTTTCCGAAAATGGGCTTTGATATTATTTCGAGAAATATATTTTTGTGGTGGCCCGATCGATCGAAGAAATGTATTTTTGTGTTTGTACTACGTACAGTAGGTGCCACCTCCGATCCAAATAAATTTTTCGCTGCCTTCGATCGGAAACGAAAAGTTCGTTTTTCGCGACCGCCAATGTTTTTTTTTTTCTCCGTGTTCTCCTGTAGCTCACCGAGCTGCCTGATGGCCTGCACGTTGGCGAGCAGCGCCCACCTGTTCTCCTGGTGCCGCTTCTCCGCCTCCCCCCGCCGGCAGTAGGACTCAACCAGCACCAGGGCCTTCTTCACGTCGGTGCAGTCGCTCACCTAAGGAAATATCGTCGGTTGAAAAGCATTTTCCCACATTCCATGCAAAAAAATATTATTGGCGAAAGTGCGTCACCTTGATGGGCTTCCCGTTGCAGAAGGCGCCCTTCCCCCTGATGGCAGTGTACAATTTCCCCTTGAAGGGAAGGAGGACTACGGCGAGGGCGGCGCGGCGGCCGAGGCCCATCCCAACAGAGATGGCCACGTTCTCGTTACTACACAGATTCGAAGTTTCAAATTATTTAATTATCGACTTTTGCAAGGGAGCATGCAAGAGGTGCGCGCTTTAATTTTGTATAAATTTCGAGCTCACGCACCCATGTGTGAAATTCATGGTGCCGTCGATGGGGTCCACAATCCATGTGGGCTCCTCGGTAATCCCTTCAATCTTTTCTCCGTCGGTCTCTTCGCCGATGAAGCAATGATGGGGGTACTTCTTTCTGGAAAACAGTTCCCAATTTTTCAGAATAAGCTCTGACATTGGCATGACTTTCCCCCCACCCACCCACCTGATCCCGTCGAAAATGAGCGCCTCCACCTCGATGTCGGTGTCGGTGACGAGGTCCACCCCGGAGGAGTCCTTCTTCCTGGAGCTGCGGTTCTCGCGGCGGGCGGCGGCGCTCACAACAACATCGCCTAAAGGGAGATGGGGGGGGGGGAGAAGAACTAAGTTTTTACGGTTTCTACGTACAGAAAATTTAATAAAATCAGAAATCCACTACAACCACCAACACTGGCCAACAACAGCAACTAAGACTACAGCAACAGGAGCGGCAGCTTCAACAACAGCAGCAAAAACAGGGAAAATGAAATCACTTACTGTTCCACTGTACTCTTTTTCTGAGCGACCAAAAAACTTTTCTCTGATAAGAATTTGAGAATTTACCTGCTCGCTTGATGATTTCGCAGACGAGTTCCTGCGCCTCCTCGAGGTCGACCTCGGCGACTTTGGTTCCCGCGGCGGCGGCAGCGGCGGCGGCGGCGGCGGCGGCGGCGGCGGCGGCGGCAGAGGAGGAGGAGGAGGAGGAGGGCGGCTGAGATTCACTCGTGGTTTTCTCCTGCCTCTCCTCCGACGGCTTGGAGTCCTCGGGAAAGTGCTCCTGGTAGTGGGGCATCTATAAAGAGAATTGCGCATGCACAAACCTAGTCCAAAGAAGAACTTTGTATGCCTTTGTTACCTTGATTGTTCTCTAGTTTCTGTACAACAACTTCCTTCCTTCCTCTACTGCCCAAAGAGGGACGCTTCCCTACCAAATTGAACTGCGTCTAAAAGAGTTTTTCCACTGTTGCCAGGCTGACCCGCGCGTCCGGCTACTCGGCTAGCCCGGCCGAACGGCTAGCGGCAGGTACAACAAGTGCGCTCAGAATTTGACCGTTAGAAATGGACTACCTTGATGGTAGGAAACGAACTTCTGCCCCTCCCTTGAAAGTAGGTCAAAGGACAGTTTCGCCATTCTTTGGCATCTTGCCAAAAAGCCTTTTTTCGCCACCTTTGTTTTCCGCCAAATATCATTGTTGCGTCGGACAATTATTTCAGCAAAAGCGAGAGATTAGAATTTCGGAAAACTTCTTCTATAAGTTATATTATATTCACGCATACTGTCATTGCCGTGTTCGCGACGGTGGGAAAAAGAAACAGAATCGTAGCATCAGAGCGCGGCATAAGTTTATGACGTTCTCCAACCCCAGCATGTCAGCACTCAGAAAAAGCATGGTTTTTTGATTTTTTTTTGGTGAAAAAAACTGTTACAATTTATGTATTGTGAAAAGCACCATATGATGTTTTCGCAGTTCATCACAGCATCGAATGGAAAAACTGCCGCTCTGTCGTCCTCCTCTCTTCCTGTCTGTCCTGTCTCCTGAGTGTCTGTCCTCCTGCTGTTCTGTTCGTTCAGTACAGAGCCGATGATTTGGGTGACGTGGAATAATGCTCTTCAACAAATCATGGAGAGAGAAATACATTTCGTACGAAGTCAGGACACGTGTAGAAACACCTCCTCCGTGTGGGATGGGAAATAATTTGATCTGGAAGGAGGGGAGCTATCAAGCTCCTCCAGAAGTATTATTGTGGGTCCTGCATACCATTTTAATATGGTAGACTAGATGGAACATTGGGAGGCATTTCGTCTCTTGAGAATTGACAGGAGGAGGAGGAGAGGATCCACCCATCGTGTGTTACCCAGGCAGTTGGGTGGGCAATTGTGGGCATTCAGGTGGGCGACCTTGGGCGGTTGGGCGCAAGGGAAAGGGACACAGAAATGGGTGTCCCAAGGAAGCGGCACTAATTTCAAACATTTTTCTTAGTCGAGGAACGGGAAATCTTCGTACTATACATCGAATTTTTAGTGCAATATTTCTCTCTCTCTCTTTACTCAGTTATGGTGCCTTGCCTGCGCTCAATAAACTTTCCTTGTGTCGAGAACTAAAGATCCCTCCACAGAGGGCGCTGCAATAGGGCCACAGATCGCCTTGTGAAGGAGAAATCGACTAAAAGACAGGACGCGATTTTAAAGCAATTATGTCAAAGAGAGCATTTTAAGGTTGCTCAGGATTTCACTTTTACGATTAAAAGATTCTCAGAGGATATTTTTCATAACAAGATTGGAATAAAGAGCCGCTTTGTTCCCCTTCCACCTCATGTCTCATGCGATTTTCAGGGTGGAGAAAGGAAAGAATGTCTGTAAGCTACGGACCATATAGAAAGAGGGCCCTCTCGTGAAAACTGAGGAAGAAATTTTTTTATTATTGAAAACTGTAAAATCTGTTAAGGAGTACGAATATTTTCCTTATCAAAACAAAAAAAACTGGTCTAACTTTAAACCTGTGAAACCAAAGAGGGCCGAAGTAAGACTGACACGTCCATTTCCTTTTTCAGCTGTCTGAGGTTTACACGTCAACGAAGGCAGAAGGGAAAGAAGACGGGAAATCAGCAGAAGAAGGAAAGGAAGAAGAAGAAGATTGCCTGGCAAAAGCGGCTCCACCTCCAGTCCTCCACGTCTCGCCCCCGGCCATCCCGGACGACGGGGACATGAACGGGACCGTCAACGACCAAAGGAACTCCAGAGGAAGGTGAACAAGAGTCCCCAGACCCCATGTCCGCCCTTCAGTCAACGCCTGGGGGAGGCCACGGCGGTCGGCCGCCCCCGCCGCCGACGCTCTACCAGATGCCGCCGGGCGGAGGGGCCATGCCGCCCTCCGGCGCAGGACCAAGGGCCCGGAGGCCGCGTTACGCCCGCCCGGTCGACCCCTCGGCCATGGGAGCGCCGCCCGCCGCGGCACCCGCCGCCCCCGCGGCCTCCCCTGGAGCCCCACAAGCTCAACAAGCGGTCCCTCCTCAACCTGGGTCCGCCCCGTCCGACCCCGCCGCGTTCGCGCCTCCGCCGCAGGTGAACATGTACTCTGCGACTCCCGGCGGCGGCGGCGGCGGAGCTATACAGCAGCCAGGCGGTTACGCTCCTCCCCAACAGCAACAGCAGCCTCCATTTCAGCAAGATTATGGGCAGCAGGCTCCCCCTCAATTCAATCAGTACCAGACCCCTGCCGCCCAGGAAGTCCCACAGGAGCAGCAGACATATCAGGATCAGCAGCACCAGTACTATTACCAACAGCAGCAGCAGGATCCGTACGCGGCTGCCTACGGTCAGCACTACGACCAGTCGTATCAGCAGCAAGCGTACGACCAGCAGCAGTATCAGCAGCAGCCTCAGCAGCCTCAGAAAGCCGCCGATTCTCAGCAACAATACCACCAACAGTACGGCCAACAGGACCAGGTGCAGCAGCAGCAACAGCCTGGTTACGATGCCAGCCAGCAGTACCACCAAGATCCTTTTTACGGCAACTGGGAGCAGCAGCAGACAGGAGCACAAGATCCTGGCAGTGCTCAAACTGCCGCCGCCTATCCCTCCGATGGCGGCCAAGCCCCTCCTCAGCCGAAACAACATGAAGAGGTAGCCGCCGTCCAAGGCCAGGCGGAAGAGGACGGTTCTGTCGTGGCAGCAGGAGTCCAAGAGATCCCCTCCGAAGGAGCAGAGACCAATCAGTACGCTCCCCTTCCTGTTGCTGCTGCCCAGGTTCAAGGTCAGTTAGAAGAACTGGAAGGAGGAGATGAAGCTCCCAAGCCTGTCGCAGCTGATGTTCCGGCGGCAGCCACAGAGGCTCCACCTGTTCTTCCTCCTCATGCTGCTGACCAGCTCCAGCCTCCTGCAGAAGAACAGCACCAGCAGCCCCCTGCTCAGAACTTTCAGCAGGCGTATGTCGATCCGGAGGAACAGCAGCACCTTCAGCAGCAGCAGCAGCCCTATGTCGAGAACGTCCATCCCGCTCACCCGCCCCCTCAAGAACAACAGCAACAGCAGGGAGCCGTCAGTAGCAACCTTCCCGACGTTGCCCCTCCGGCCGGTCGCCGCCCTCCGGACATCCTCCTCGACGACCCATTCATTCCCAGCTCGGAGAGGAACCTCTACATGCAGACGGGGCAGCTCCCAGGGGAAGAAGTGCCAGGAGTGGGGGCCGCCGCTGCAGCTTCTCCGCCTGTAGCGGCTGCCGAGGGAGCCGCCGCCGCGATGGCACCACCACCTCCTCCTTCCTCCCAAGAGCCTCCTCCCCCTCCGCCCCTCGAGTCCTTCAGTGAACGTGGTCCCGTGGACGGAGGCAACGAACAGGATCAGCCTCCTCCTCCTCCCGTCCCCATGGCTCCCCCTCCCATGGCAGCGGCTCCGCCTCCCCTCGCACCTCCGCCGGTGGCCGCCGACAATGTCGACATCCCGCTCGATCGTCTGGTTCTGGGGGAAAGCGCTGCACAGCAACAGCAACAGCAACCTCCGGCTCCTCTGCCCATGATGCCACCCCACCAGCAGTCTCTGCCGCCGGACATGCATCCCCTTCCTCCGCCCTCCGTGCCTCAGGACAGGTTCATCCCCGGCACCAGCAACGGAGAACAGAAGCAGCAACAGCCCGGAGCAGCGGTGGCCGCCGTCGCCGCATCCAACGGAGTTTCCCCGGCCAAGGCGGTGGCAACCTCTACCCCGAACGCCGAGGAAGGAGAGGAGGAGGAGGTCCAGCTAGAGCAAGTGGACCAGGATTCGAAGAAGTCCTCTCCCGAGCCGACCGCGCTCCACCACCAGCCACCGCCACCTCAGGAATTGAGGAGCGAAGCTGCCGGTTCCGACCGGCGCGACGAGAGCGTGATGGGCCCTCCGCCTTCCGGACCGGTCCCGCCCTCCGGACCAAGGGATGTCACCGGATCGGACAACGTCGGCGCTGCTGGCGCGGTCGCTTACCAGGGCGCACAGAGGAACCCGCAGCAGACGCAGCAGCAGCAGGGACTGCAGCAACAGAATTCCCAGATTGGGGAGAACGAGAGCGACAACAGGTCCAGGGAGTCCTCCTCCATCAAGCAGCGCAGCCACAGGCAACAGCAGGAAAACAGCCATCGCAGGAGGAGAAGGAGCAGAAGCAGGCAAGTGATCGTTTCCGAGTTTCGTAAGATTATTTTTCATATCGTTTGCAGTTTGCACGAACTCGCGAGGTAAAAAGTAGTGCAGAATAACAATTTATTTTTACAAACTTCCCCCCAGGTCACAGACGTCCACTGAGGAGAGCGACACTAGCTCGGACGACGACTACCGCCGCGGCGACCGTCGGGACTCCCACCACCACCACCACCGCCGTCGAAAGGGCGGAGACGACAGGAGCCGAAAGGGCGACTACTCCCCACCGCCCTCCTCCAGGAAGGGGGGAGGAGATAGGCACAGGAGGGACAAGGACAGGGACAGGGACTACTACTACAGGGACCGGGACAGGCGATACTACGACGACTACGGTGGCGGCAGCGGAAGAAAAGATAGGAGCTTCCGGGACGACCGCAGCTACTACAACGACGACCGGAGGAGCGAGAGCGGTCGGCAGCACCGCGGGGAGAAGTCCAAGTACGACCCGAACCGGAGCTACAAGGAGGGAGGAGGCGGTGGATCGAGCCGGCCCAGCTCCCGGGCGGGTTCCATATACGAGGAGAGGTACTTCGACCGTGACAGATACGAGCGAGAGAGGGAGATGCGCTACGAGAGGGACCGATACGACTACGTGATGTACCACTCGGGCTACCACTCCCTCCCGCACTACGCTATGGGATATCAGCCGCCGCCGGGAGGAGCGGCTCCTCCTCCGCCGGCCGACCCGGCGGTGCTGGCAAACTTCGAGAAGCACTGGCAGCACTACCTGCGCAACCCGGACCAGTTCGAGGCGCTCCAGACCTCCAACCCGGCTCAGCACGCAAACCTCAACAACTACTACAGGATGTACGGGGAGTCCCTCCGCCTGCCGCCCATCCCCTCGGCGGCCGCGGCCGCAGCTGCCAGCATCAAGCAAGAGCCTCCTTCGGACGTGCCGTCGATCGCAGAGGAGTCTTCAGGCCTTGCCGCGGCGCCCAGCAGCAGGGCCAGCGTCCACTCCGGCCAGAGCGGCGACGGCGAGACCGAGAGGCGACCAGAGTCCAGGCTGGAGCAGGAGGCTAGCACCATCTACCCAGACCCCAACTCCGACCCGAGGTACCAGCCCACCTTCATGAACGCCGGAGGAAAAGAACAGGTCGACGCCCGCGACGATGAGGCCGAGGTGGCGTACCTGGCCACCGCCAAGGCCGCTGAGCGGATGACCCCGGCCAAGTTCAGCTCCCCGCACGTCAAGGCCGTCTTCGGTCCCCTGGGCCGCCTGGCAAAGGTGGACGCCCACGCCCCGTCGCTGGGGCAGTCCGCCACCGTTGAGCTCCACTCGCTGCAGGCGGTGCTGGAGTCACAGTCCGAGGAGCTCCGCGCCTTCCCCGGGCCGCTGGTGCCGGGGCGAACACACAAGGGAGAGGTGATACAGTTCTGCCAGTCCAAGGTGCAGGCCGCGCAGTCCGGCGCCGCAGACGTCGTCGACAGGGACTCCTACGTGCTCATGTGGGAGCTGCTCATCCTGCTGCTGCGGCAGAAGAACGCTGTGGACGGGAGCGACATCGCAGAGCTACTGCTGAAGGGGAGGCAGTCGGACTCTTCGGCGGCGGCGGCGGCGGCAGGGTCGTCGTTCCTGGTCAACGGTGCCTCCACTGCTTCTTCCGAGGTGGCGGATGATAGTGCCGTCCCAGTGCTGGCCACGACGCAGGAGAAGACTGTCATTAACGGATCCCAGGTGGCTCCCATGGATCAGGAAAAGTAAGTATCTCGCCATATCGTCGTATCGTATGTCAATATCCGACGGCATCCGATTCGCTGTTGTTTCCCACACGACGTGTAGAATATTTTGTTCAACTTTATTTGAATTTGAATATTCCCCCAACTTATTTCCTTTCCTCGCACTTTTGATTTCAGGTACAATCCTAAGGCAATTGACAATGCTGCGTAGACTCGTTCAGCATTACATTTTGCTCCTCCGTTTTCAGGGTGACTACCAAGTTCCGCGACTACCTCCTGTACGGCCACAAGAAGGAGGGCCTTGAGTACGCCATGCGCCACGGCCTCTGGGGCCACGCCCTGTTCCTGGCCTCCAAGATGGACGAGCGCTCCTACTCCGGGGTCATGCTGAGGTTCGCCAACGGCCTCCCGCCCAACGACCCGCTGCAGACGCTCTACCAGCTCATGTCCGGCCGGCAGCCAGTGGCAGTCAAGGAGTGCGCTGACAGGACCTGGGGAGACTGGAGGCCCCACCTAGCCATGATACTGTCGAACCCGTCGGGGAAGGAGACGCTCGATCACAGGTATGGAGAATAATATCGTCCTGAAGAAGCTCGTCATTTCATGTCTATGACCAAACTTGCAGGTCCATCCTTACTCTTGGCGACACGCTGCACGACAAGGGCTTTCTGTACGCCGCCCACTTCTGCTACCTGATGGCCAATGTGGACTTCGGCACCTACAGCAACCGTTCCGCCAAGCTGGTCCTGATCGGCGCCGATCACGACGGACGCTTCCTGCACAACGACTTTGACGCCTTCGCCACCAGCGAGGCCCTGCAGTGCACGGAAATCTTCGAGTACGTGCAGAAGCTGTCCAACCCCGACTCTGCCGGCCTCATGCCCTTCCAGTACCTCAAGTTCCGCTACGCCGTGCGCCTGCTGGACGCCGGCCTGGCCTCCTCCGCCCTGCACTACCTTGAGCAGATCTCCCGCTGCCTGACGAAACACCCAGGACATGCGGACGGGGACTTGTTAGGATCGCCAGAGGAGTTCCTTCGGCATGTTCACTCGCTGGCTGACAGGCTCAAGTTCCTGGACCCGATGTACACTGCTCGGGAGGGCGAGGCCAGCGAGATGGGCGATCCGGAGTGGCTGACGGAGCTCAGGGCGGTTGTGGACGGGGGAGCAGTGGCTCAACCTCAGACCGGGAAGGAGCAACAGCAGCAGGACGGGGTTGACGCCTCGGGCTACCAGTACTACCAGGGAGAGGACGGACAGTACTACAGATACGACCAACAGGATTACTATTTTCAGCAGCAGCAGGCGGGAGAAACAGTCGAGGATCAGCAGCAGCAGGCCGCTGGTCTTGACAGCCAACAGCAGCAGCAACAGAGCGACGAAACATCCTCTTCCGCCACCGCCCCTACGGACAGCGAGCAAAGCAGCGGCAACCAGCAACAAGACAACAACCACCATCAGCAGCAGCAGTTCGTTGGCACTGAGCCCCTGATGATGCGCCCAATCCCGGAGGAGCACCCGACCGCCGCCGCCGCCGAGCAGCAGCCCGGAGAGGTCCCCATGTTCTCCGCGACCGGGGCCCCTCCCTCGATGCCTCCAATGCCTCCCCCTCCCTCCATGGGCGGAGGCGGCGACGGAATGGGAGGACAGAGGAGAGACTCTGCCAGCTCCACCTCCGCCCCTCCACCAATGATGCCACCGCAGCAGCAGCAGTCCCCTCCGGTGGTAACACCACCGACGCCGCCCTCGGCCGGCGCGAAGGGCGCCAACTACTTCTCGGCCGTGGGGAACAAGTCCAAGCAGCCTCCCCCTCCCATGCCCCCTGCGAAGGCCTCCCCCGCCAAGAAGCCTGAGCAGAGCAAGGGCAAAGGGAAGACCCCGGATAAGCCGCCCGATTCTAGCCCTGGCGTCCTGGGGCGCCTCCTCGGCCGCTTCATTAAGCCTCCCAACCAGATGCACCTGCCAGAGGACAGCGACCAGAGCATCGTGTGGGACGAGGACAAGAAGAAGTGGGTCAACAAGGGCGGGGAGGAGGAGGACGAGGCACAGGGCGCGGCGGCACCGCCGTCCGACATGGAGTTGTCAAGGAACAACTCCTCTGCCGACATGATGAACAACAACCAGTCCGGGATAGGAGGAGGAGGGGGAGGAGCGAACGCATCCTCTCTGGCGCCCCCGTCGATGGCTCCCCCTGGAGGGGGAGGGGCCAACAAGTTCGCCGGCGGGCTGGGCAAGCGGCGAGGAGGAAGGATGGGCAGGGTGGACGTGTTCAAGAACAGCCAGTCCGCCCCCGTCCTCAACGCAGGAGCAGGAGGAGCAGGAGCTGACATGGCACCACCTCCAATGATGATGCCGCCGCCCGTGCCGGAAGCGCCAGGTGGAGGGGTTCCCAACATCATGATGCCTCTGCCGGTTCCCAACGACGATGGGGGCCAGCAGCAGCAGCAGCAGGATCAGAGCGCGCCACCCCCGCAGCAGCAGCAGCAGCAGGACGCTGTAGCGGCGGCGGCGTCTCCTCCACAACAGATGATGTTCTTCAACCCCAACGACTTCCCTGCCTCCTCCGCGGCCACCTAGAACAAGAACTAAGACGGACCACAAAAAATGATATGAGAACGAGAGAGAAAGAGAGAGAAGGGCAGAGTCTGGTTGCGGGCGGACGGAGGCCGTGCCAACTGTTTGTTGCTCTTATGTGACGGAAAAAAACTGTGCTTGTTATACATTGCTACACATTCCCCACCCACCCCTTCCCATTCCCTACACTACTAGTACATGCAGTCACCTACCACCACCCAAGTGAAGGCCCGCGCAGCAACAGCAGGAGTTGTAATATGTTATGAACCGGTTTAGAGATTTTTTTAATTATTACGTCGACGACTACCTTTTTTGCCCTTTCGTTATTTTAAAAATCCTCCTCTTTCTCCTGTCCTCTTTTCCTCTTCCTTAATTTCCGATTTTCCCCAGTAGCGGCAAATGTATCCTCCTGATCCCCTCTGTGAATCAGTTCCTTGATGTGGACCCTCCCCCTTTTCCTTTAAAAACTGTCGGATATTATTGTATTTGTGTCACTCCCTCCTTCCTCCCCCACATGTTTTTAGATGAGAGGCCCCTCCGCCATCCTTCAAAGCATCACAGAACCGAGAGATAGAAGAATTGTGTGGTGGGAAGCAAAAAAGAGAAGAAGAAAAGGAAAAGGCTGCTTGCTCCTATACTGTGCATTCAATGTCGAAGAAAAAAAGGCCCTCGCAACACCGACACCCCCAAAAATTTACAAAAAACGGAAAACCCAGCAGATTCAAGGAGAGGAAGACGGCGGGCGGGATGGGGTAAGAAAGAAAGAAGAAAAGAAACAACTTGAAATAAAGGTGCCTAATTTTTGTTGAGAATAAAAATGGATTTTTGCAATGCCTTTAAAAATGAGTAGTCTGGAAGTATTTCTTAAATATTTTTCGGTCGTCTGCTATCTTCACACATGAAACATTTCATGATTTTTGCAATATCAGGAGTTTATTGAACATGGTTGGATAACGGATGAATATCGGGTGATTTAACTGACTATAGAGCCTGAGAAGACTATAATAATAGGTGTAGGCAATCGTCATTGATCGGCAGCACTTTTGTAGTCCAAATTATTCTTTTCCTTCCCATGACCTGTCCAGAAAGTGCTCCACCGCCTCCATGACGGCACCGGGCCGGTACTGCTCCTCCTCCAAGGGGGCGAGGGAGGAGGAATAAGGATCGAAGGTGCTGGGCGAGGTCCAGTAAGGCACAGCAGAGAGGTAGCGCGGGAGGAAGAGGCCTTCGGCGTTGTCCTCGTCTTCGCGATCTCCGCACATGAGTCCGACAAGGCTGTCGACGGCGCCTATGACGGCACCGACCTCGACAGTCACTTGGACGGTCTCTTGGCCAGCACCTGCGAAAGTTGAGGAGACGTCCTTGACGCTGTCAGGTGCTGTTTCGTCTGTCTTTGCGGACTTGCCGCCAAAGAATCCTGTGAGGGAGGACTTCTGCTGCTTTTCGGCGATGGAGTGCGACAGCCTGGTCAGCTCCCGTATCTGCGTGCGCTGCTCCTCCACCGCCATCTCAAGTCCGGACACCTTCTCGTGCAGCATGTCCCTCTCCTTGTCCGCCTCGGCGATCCTGGCCTCCTCCTTCTCGGCCGACCTCCTCCACTCGTAGACGACGACGGAGGAGGCCACGCTCAGGATGATGAACTCGGAGAGGAGCTGCGACCCGGTCTCGATGGCCTTCTCCTGGTTGAGCTTGGGGACGGCGGTGGCCTTGCCCAGGTTGAGTATTCGCATGCGCACCCGCACGTCGTACCAGTGGAAGAGCTGCGCCACCGGGATGCACACGTACTCGCGGAACAGGCGGGACGACTTGGCGCGCTTGGCGATGGTGTTGGCGATGGGCTTAGAGATCTGGGGAAAGAAAAGTACTTTTGCTACTACTACGAATACTAATTCGGTGTGAACACGGTATGTAAATATTAAAAGAAATAATATTTGAAAGAAGTTGAGCAGAACAGGGCAATAAT
>JAAUYJ010003006.1_pt1 | contig 15638 bp, 16 predicted proteins | sample 7278031 | NCBI WGS metagenome assembly JAAUYJ01 (sample SAMN14350222, study PRJNA611818) | marine sediment metagenome | isolation source: surface marine sediment (1.8m) | place: French Polynesia: Moorea | collected 2018-08 | reverse complement strand
GAAGAGGCGACGCCGGAAAACCTCGGCGGCTTCGCCAACGTCGGTTTCATCGTCGGCGAGCGCTCGGTCGCGGTGATCGACAGCGGCGGCAGCTTGGCCCACGGCGAAAGGCTGCGCACGGCGGTGCGGGCGGTCACCGATCTGCCGATCAGCCACGTCATCCTGACCCACATGCATCCCGATCACGTGCTCGGCAGCGCGGCCTTCCTGCCCGACGCGCCAATCTTCGTCGGCCACGCCAAGCTGCCGCGCGCCCTGGCCGCGCGCGGCGATTTCTACATCGAGCGCCTGCGCGAGGCGATCGGCGACGCGGCGGAGGGCACGCTCGTCGTGACGCCGAGCGTCACTGTCGAGGACAGCCTCGAGATCGACCTCGGCAACCGAGTGCTGCGTCTCGAGGCGCACCCGACCGCCCATACCGACAACGACCTATCGGTGTTCGATGTGAAGACCGGCACGCTTTGGCTCTCCGACCTGCTCTTCATGGAGCGGACGCCCGCAATTGACGGCAGCCTCAAGGGCTGGCTGGCGGTGATGGCGGAGCTGCGGGGCCGGCAGGCCGAACGGGTCGTGCCCGGTCACGGCCCCGCGGTGGCCGACTGGCCGGCGGCGCTCGACGATCAACAGCGCTACCTACAAACCCTCCTGGAGCAGATCCGGGCGGTGATCGCCGGAGGCGGCACGATCGAAAATGCCGTCGCCGAGGTCGGACGGTCGGAAGCGGACAAATGGCTGCTGTTCGAGGACTATCACCCTCGCAACGTTGTGACCGGCTTCACCGAATTGGAGTGGGAGTGAGGGCATCGCCCTCGCCGCGGCGCTGTGCTAGACTGCAGCCGAAGATGGGTTTTTCCGAGCTGGCTTCAGGGTTGCTGCCGATGTCCGCCACTTCGCCCGTTTCGATGATTCACCGGTCCCTGGCCCTGGCCGCGGCACTCGCCTTGGCGCAGGCTGGCGCCGCCCTGGCCGCCGACGAGGACGACCCCTGGCCCGATCTGCGCGACACCCTGTTCGACGACCGGCCGATCCACGACGGCGCCGGCGTGATCAGCCTGGAGGCGCCCTACCGGGCTCACGATGCGGCGATCGTGCCGATCACCATGAAGGCCGAGATCGCGCAGACCAGTGAGCGCTTCATCAAGACCATCACGCTGGTGGTGGACAAGAACCCGGCGCCGGTCGCCGCTGTCTTCGGCCTGGCGCCGGTCAACGGCGACGCCACCATCGCGACACGCGTCCGGGTCAATGAGTACACCCATGTCCGAGCCATCGCCGAGACCAGCGACGGCGAGCTCTACATGGCCACCAAGTTCGTCAAGGCCGCAGGCGGCTGCTCGGCGCCGGCGCTCAAAGACCAGGAGCAGGCCCTCGCCCGCCTCGGCAAGATGAAGCTCAAGCAGTCGGCCAAGGTCGAGCCCGGCAAGCCCAACAGGGTGCAGCTCCTGATCAGCCACCCGAACTACTCGGGCCTGCAGATGAACCAGCTGACTCGCCACTACATCCCGGCGCACTACGTGCACGACATCCAGGTGACTTACGGCGGGCGGACCATCATGACCGTCGAGGGCGCGATCTCGCTCAGCGAGGACCCGTCCATTCACTTCAGCTACGTGCCCGAGGGGCCGGGGGAGATCTCCGTCGAAGTGCGCGATACCGAGGACAACGTCTTCACGCGCAGCTGGCCGGTCGAGCCTGCGGCTAGTTCCTAAAAGCAGCGGATCTCCGACTCGGCCTGCGCCCGCTTGAGGTCTTCGAAAAGCTTCTTCGCCTGCGGCGCGGAGCGGAACATGGCGGTCTTTTCCCCGCCGACTTGGCGCATGCGCATGACGGTCTCGGCCTCGATGTAGGTCTCATAGGGGATGATCGAAGCGATCACGTCGATGCTGCAGGAACAGCGCTCGAGGATCTCGCGCGTCTGTCCGTTGCTGGCCATGCAGCCGAACACGTAGTCGGCGCGGGCGGCGGTCGGATAATCGTTGGCCAGAGCCGCTGTCGTCAGGCACATCAGCGCAAGCGACGCCAAGACCGGCTTCATGACCTTCCCTTGCGAGCTCTCGATGGCCATGGGTCAGGTTCCTTCGCCGCTGAAGGTTACGGTCTCTTCCCGGCGCGGGTCGGCGCCCTCGGCGGCGGGCGTTACCGCCTTGATCCGATAGATTCCGCCCGGCACCTCGGGCGCCATGACGAACTCATAGTACTTCTGCTCATAGTCGGGGAAACGGTCGCGCAGCGGATCGCCGGCGAAAGGCCGGATGGTCACGCGGGTGGCCGCCAGCGCCTTGCCGGCCAGTTCGATCTCGACCTCTTCCAGCTCGGCCCGGTCATAGAAGGCGTAGCGGATGCGGTTGCGGAAGTAGCGCGCCGAGCCGCCTGTGGCCTCCTTCATCTGGTCCACGTCCCATTGCAGGAACAGCATGACTAGGGGATTGCCGCTGAAGCCCGAGATCGGCTGAAACACCCGCTTGCGCTCGCCGCTCAGGAAGCGGAACTCCAGGTTACGGCGCCCGTCCGGCAGGATCTCGGTCACGATCAAGTCGACCTTGTCCTCGAAGCCCGCGCCGCCGCCGCGCTGCCGGAAATCGTAGCTGAGGGTGAGCGGCGTCGTGACGTTCTCCAAATGGGGCGTATCGAACAGCAGGATCTGCGCTCGCGACCATTCGCCCTCCTGGGCCGCGAACGCTGACCCGAGGGCGAGCCACGCCACGACGAGGCATGCCGCCAGAATCTCACCAGATCGGATCATTGGGAAGCCAGTCCTCCCTGTTCGGCCCGTTTCCGCGGGATCCGCCTCGGGCTCTCGATTTCGCCGATTAGATATACACTGCGGGCCGGGGAAACAAAGCCGTCTCGGCCCCGAGGCAGAAATCACCGCAAATTGGCCAAGGTCAAGGCCGCGCCCAAGCGGGCGTCGAGGTGGTCTCTGTCCTCTGCGTCGCAGGCGCGCAGCAGAAGGGCCTCCGTCCCAGCCGGCAAATCCGCTATCTCCGCGTGGCGACCTAGGCAAAGGCAGAGCACCGCGCGGACTTGATGTAAGAGGTAAACGGCCTCGGCGCGCAGCTTGGCCTGTTCTGCCTCGCAATCGGCCGCATCGGTCAGTCGGTCGAGCGCCGCATCCAGGACGGCCAGGTCGTAAGGGTTTGCGTCCGGGGCAACGGGATCTTCGTTCCGACCCACGGGCATCTGACGGCCGTCGAGAATGTCGGCGATCGGTTGCGCCAGGTCATCCGCCGCGAATACCACGCGTAAGGTCGATCGCGCGCGGCCATCGGGATGAGGCGGCGGCGCCTCGCAGTGCCGCCGCAAGTCCGAGAGCGAGGTGGTGGCGGCCTCGTCGCCGTTGGGCAGCAAAGCGAACATGCGGCCCTCGGCGGTTTCGGCACCCATGGCTTCCAGGACGCGCACGGCAAGTTCGGTCACGCCCTCTTCGCCCGCCGAAGTTCCGCTCGCGTGGAGGAAACGCAGGCCCAATCGGGCATGCAAGGTGAGATCGCGCGTTGCCAGCGGGCCCCAGGCAAGGATCGCCAGACTGGGTCTGGCCGCAAGCTCCCCGCGTGCCAGCAGATCGCGCTCGAGCCACTCCGTCAGGCATCTGACGAGGGACTCGGCCAGATCGCTGAGCAGCTGCCCGGCCTGCACGCCGTCAACGCGCTGCCGCAGAAGCGCGACGGCCACTTGGAGCCGGTGGTCATGGACCCACCGCGCCGCCGCGACTGAAGCCTCCCCGAAGCTTTGGGCCCCGCCCAGGGTCTCGCGCAAATCGGCACGCAGCAGGCGGCGGTCCGGCAAGGGTCCGTGGAAACCCGGCGTGAGCGCGGCCTCCAGGCGACGTGGATAGCACGCCAAGTCGTCGGCCAGCGCCGGTGCCGTATCCAGAATCTCGGTGAGCAGGGCGATCAAAGACGGACTCGCGCCCAGCATGGACAGGAAGTGAACACCTTCGGGCAGGCTGCGCAGAAAGCGGTCGAAGGCGAAAAAGCAAGCATCGGGGTCGGCCGCGTGGCCGCAGGCCTCGATGAGTCTCGGCGCAAGCTGTTTCAGCTCGCGGCGCGCTCTCTCGCTTTCCAGCGCCACCGGACAGTCGGACCGCCAACCGCGAAAGCAGTCGAAGACCGCTGCGGCATCCCGGAAGCCCATGCTTATCAGCGTTTGCCCGGTCGCTTCGTCCGGGACCTCGCCGTCCAAGCGCAGCGCCCCCTGCCCCTCAGCCGACGGCAAGCTGTCGAACAGCCCGGTGTAGTGGCCGTGCACCCTCTCCAGATGGCCGAGCAGGCTCTCCGCAAGAGCTGCGCTGTCGTCGTAGGCCATGAAGGCGGCGATTTCGGCCAGACCGTCTTCTCTGGTCGGCAGGGTCTGGGTCTGCTGGTCCTCGACCATCTGCAGGCGATGCTCGAGCTGGCGCAGGAACTCGTAAGACTCGACCAGCGCCTCCGCGACGCTCTCATCGACGTGCCCGGCCTCGGCCAGGGTGGTCAGCGCGTCCACCGTCTTGATGCAGCGCACGTAGGGGTCGCGCCCGCCGTGCACGAGCTGCTGGCTCTGGGCGAAGAACTCGATCTCTCGGATGCCTCCCATGCCGAGCTTCACGTTATGACCGAGCGCCGTGATCGCGCCGCCGGCCTTGTGCGTATTGATCTGCTGCTTGATCGCTTGGATGTCGCGCAGGCTCCAGAAGTCGAGGCTGTCCCGCCACACGAAGTGGCTCAACTGATCCATCAGATGCGTGCCCAGATCCACGTCCCCGGCTGCGGGGCGTGCCTTGATCATGGCGGCACGCTCCCAGGACTGCCCGCGTGTCTGGTAGTAGGTCAGTGCCGCCGCCACCGGCATCGCGACCGGGGTCGAACCGGGATCGGGCCGCAGCCTGAGGTCGGTGCGAAAGACATAGCCTTCCGCCGTGCGCTGCTCGAGGATCGCAATCAGTTCGCGGGTCAGGCGGACGAGGTCTTCCTGCAGGCCGCGCTTGCCGCGATAGTCGATGCGTATCGGATCGAACAACACGATCAGGTCGATGTCCGAGGAGTAGTTGAGCTCGCGTGCCCCGTGCTTGCCCATGGCGAGGACGGTCAGGCCGCAGGCCTCCTCCGGCGCATCTTCATGGGCAAGATGCAGGTCACCGCGCGCGGCGGCGGCGCGCAGCAAATGGCAGAGCGCGCTCGAGATGGCGGCGTCGGCGAAGCTCGTCAGCGCCTCGGTCAGCCGGTCCAGCGGCCATAGCCCGGTGATATCCGCGAGAGCCACCAGCAAGGCGACCCTCCGTTTGGCGATCCGCAGGCCCGACATCAGACGGTCCCGATCGGGCTCCTGCGCGAGCCGCTCGCGCAGTTCATCGAGAATACCGCCGAAGACCGGCGCCGGACCTTTGGCGATGAGCTCGAGCAGAAAGGGTGTCTCGGCCAGGGCGCAGCGAGTCAGGAAGGGGCTGTTGGCGAAGACGGCCTCGAGCAATGCACGTCCCTGTGCGTCCTCGGCAAGGCTCGAGGCACCCTGCCGCGCCGTCCCGTCTTCCAGTCTCGCGCCCTGCTCGGCCCATTGGACAAGGCCGGCCGCGGCACGCTCGACATTGCGTACTTTGGGCAGGGCGCACCGGGGCGCAAGCAACTGAGAGTGAGGCATGGCGTTCCGCGATTTATCGGTCGACTGGCCGCAACCTGCAATCCGCCCGATCCGCGCGAGGCGGCAGAGGCTGCAAGATCCCGCAACCGCCGGTTAGGTCTATCGGATAGGTCCTTCACCTTACCCGGGTTGACCGAGTGGTAAGGCCTTTGTCGTAGGCTGTGTCGAAAGCCGATGGGGGGCTTCGATGCGAACGCTTTTGGTGTTGTTGCATCTGATCACATGGGGATGGGTAAACTCGCCCGCCTGGGCTACCGGCAGTTGTGAGGAAATCAAGACGAAGCTCTGCGAAGTACGCAAACACGCGAGCTGTGGCCCCATCGACCTCAATGCCCCGAAGGGCGCATCGGCGTCGAAGCTTTGCGAGCAAGTCTACATCATCCTGCCACCGACCAAGGTCATGCCTCACCTCCGGCGTCTGCAGTGCACGTTTTTCGGTGACGATTCCAGAATCCGCTTCTCCGGCGAGAACTATGTCGCAATGATGGGCCCGGCTGTCGGCGAGATCTTTGAGGTCCGCAACGGTGCAGCGCAGATCCCGGTGTTCGGGCGCTACAGGTCGATGTCGCAGCCGGCGCGGATCAACTTCGAGAACCTCGGCCCCGGCCGCCAAGTCATGATCAAATGCAACGGCTTCGGGCCGGCTTGAGGCAAGGCTGAGAGCGAGCCTGGCGGCGCCCGCCCCTCTCGACTAGACTGGCCAGCCGGTCCAAGCCTAGCTGGGAGGTCGAGAAGCCTTGGAGCCCGCCGCGCTGACCAAGCTGCTCACAGAGCTCTTGCTGGTGGTCCACGCCTACGCCGGCTATCCGGTGCCGGCCGAGCCGCCGCGCGTCGAGTTCGTGGCCCACGAAGAGCTCGAGGCGCGGGCCTGCGAGGGGCCCTGCGAGGTCTTGGGCTGGTTCCCGCCGGGGCGGACCATCTACCTGGACGACCGGCTGGATCCAGTCGGCAACGTGGCGGCGCGCGGCATCCTGCTGCACGAGCTGACCCATTACGTGCAGCAGGAGGCGGGGGCCTTCGAGGACGTGCCAGACTGCGACCGCTGGCTGCGCAAGGAGAAAGAGGCCTTCGACGTGCAGATCCGCTGGCTGGCGGAGAACCGGGCGCCGCTCTATGCTCTGGGGCGCGGGCGCGGCCGCGCGCCCATACAATTCGCCTGCGGCGAGGACGGCAGCGCGCCGGCGGGCTAAAGCCGCGTGGCAAACGCGGCGGGACTGGGGGAGAACGAGGACGTGCAGCAAGATCGCGTGCTTTCCGCCCGCTTCTACGTGCCGGAGAGCCCGGCGGAGCGGGAGAAACTGGACCGGGTCTTGATCCGGGATCTCATCGTTACCGCCAGCATCGGCGTCCATGCCCACGAGCACCTGGCACCGCAAAGAGTCCGGGTCAATCTGGAGCTGATGGTCTCAACCCGCTCGGGCAACGCCGGCGACGACATCTCCAGGGTCGTCTCCTACGAGGACCTGGTGAACGGCATCAAGGCGCTCGTCTCCGAAGGGCACATCAACCTGGTCGAATCCCTGGCCGAAGAGATCGCCGCGCTCTGCCTGCGCGACGACCGCGCCGTCGCCGTGCGGGTCCGGGTCGAGAAGCCGGATGTCTTGCCCGACGCCGCGGGCGTCGGCGTCGAGATCGAGCGGCAGCGCCCGGCCCTCCCGCCGGCCGCCGTCTACCGCCTGCCCACGGCGAAGCGGGAAGCGGACGGAGAGCCGGAGGCGTGACCGCGGCGCGGCGCGCGCCCGCCAAAACCCTGCGCCAGTCACCCGAACTCACGGTCGTCAAGTTGGGCGGATCGCTCGCCGCCAGCGGCCCGCCGTTGGCCTGGCTGGACGCCCTCGCGGCCGCCGCCGGCAAGGTCGTGGTGGTGCCCGGCGGCGGCCCCTTCGCCGATCAGGTGCGCGACCTGCAGGTGCGCTGGGCCTTCTCCGACGAGACCGCGGACCATCTGGCGATGCTCGCGATGGAGCAGTACGGCCGGGTCCTGGTCGACCTGAGTCCCGATCTGGTCCCGGCCGACAGCGAGGCCGCCATCCGCGCCGCGCTGAGCGACGGTCGCGCGCCGGTCTGGATGCCGCTGCCCATGGCGCGTGCCAGCGCCGAGCTGCCACGAAGCTGGGCGGTCACGTCGGACAGCCTGGCGCTCTGGCTCGCCAACGCGATCGGCGCGGCGCGCGTCGTGCTCGTCAAGTCGACCGCACCGCCAGCCGCGCCGCGCCCGGCCGCCGACTTGGCACGCGCGGGATTGATCGACGAGGCCTTCCCCGCCTTGCTCGCCGTGGGCCGGGCCGAGGCCTGGTGCCTCGGGCCTGAGCAGAGCGGGCTCCTGTCGCAGGCGCTCTCGAACGACGGCGAGCCCGGAACCAAGATTCTGCGGGATCCGCCTTGACGCATTCGGCTCGGCGGTTCGATTGCCGGCCGCCTGTGTTAGAGTCGCGCGGTGCGCGAAGCCGCACAACTTGGGGGAAGCTGCGAGGGACGGGTTCAAACGTTATGTCGACCAAAGTCCGCAAACCGCGCCTGGCCTGGGCCTTGACCGGTTCCGGCCATTTCTTCACCGAGAGCATCGAGCTGATCAGCCGCTATCCCGACCTCGATCTCTTCGTGAGTCGGGCCGGCGCCGAGGTTATCCGCATGTACAAGGAGGACTTCGGCAAGCTGCCCAAATCGGTGCGCGTGTTCAAGGACACCACGGCGAGCGCGGCGCCGGTCGGCCTATTCTACCACGGCTTCTATCACACACTGGTGCTCGCGCCGGCGACATCGAACACCGTCGCCAAGTGCGCCTACGGCATCTCCGACAACCTCTCGACCAACGTCTTCGCCCAGGCCGGCAAGTGCCGCGTTCCCAGCATCGTCTTCGCCTGCGACACCGCGCCCGAGCTAGACACCATGGCGCCCGACGGCATGGTCAAGGTCTATCCGCGCAAGATCGACCTCGAGAACGTCGAAAAGCTGAAGGGCTTCGAGGACACCGAGGTGGTGGAGAGCCTGGAAGAGCTCGACCGCGCGCTCGAGGCGCGCATGGCATGCGTGAGCGTCTCCTCTTCCTGACCGGACGACTGGCGCGTCGGCGCCTCGAGAAGGTCCTGGCCGCGATGGCGCCCACGGAGTTCGCCTACGAGGTGCGCGACCTGGGCGTGAAGGTGGCGGCGCTCATGACGGCGGATCTGATCCGCCGCCGCCTGCCGGCGCCGCTCGAGGCCGACCGCGTGATCCTGCCCGGCCGCTGCCGCGGCGATCTGGAGGCGCTCAGCCAGCACTACGGCGTGCACTTCGACCGTGGTCCCGAGGAGCTGAGCGACCTGCCGGCGTTTTTCGGCCGCAAGGGCGGCCCGCCCGACCTGTCGCGCCACGACGTCCGCATCTTCGCCGAGATCGTCGAGGCGCCGACCATCACGGTCGAGGCGATCCTGGCGCGGGCCGAGGCCCACCGCGCCGCGGGCGCCGACGTCATCGACCTGGGCTGCCTGCCCGACACGCCCTTCCCTCACCTGGAAGAGGCCGTCCAAGCGCTGCACGAGCGAGGCTTCAAGGTGAGCGTCGACTCCGCCGAGCTCGACGAGCTGCGCCGCGGCGCCAAGGCCGGTGCCGACTTCCTGCTGAGCCTGAACGAGGCGACCCTGGAGCTGGCCGAGGAGAGCGCGGCCGTCTCGGTCCTGATCCCGGCGCAGCACGGCGATCTCGACTCCCTGGAGCGGGCGATGGACGCGCTCGACGGGAAGAGCCGGCGCTACCTGGTCGATCCGGTCATCGACCCTATCCACTTCGGTTTCACCGACTCCCTGCTGCGTTACGCCGAGCTACGCCGGCGCCGGCCGGAGGCCGAGATCTTGATGGGCACCGGCAACCTGACCGAGCTGACCGAGGCCGATTCCATGGGCGTGACCGCCCTGCTCATGGGCGTCGTCTCGGAGCTGCGCATCGGCAACGTGCTGGTCGTGCAGGTGAGCCCGCACACCCGGCGCACGGTGCAGGAACACGACGCGGCGCGGCGCATCATGTTCGCCGCGCGCGAGGACTCCGCCCTGCCCAAGGGCTACGGCAACCGGCTGCTCGGCCTGCACGACCGCAAGCCCTTCCCTAACGCGCCCGAGGAGATCGCCGAGACCGCCGCCCAGATCACCGACGCCAACTTCCGCGTCGAGGTCGCGGAGGACGGCCTGCACGTCTACAACCGCCACAGCCACCAGGTCGCCGAGGAGCCCTTCGCGCTCTATCCGAAGCTGGGCGTCGAGGAGGATGCCAGTCACGCCTTCTACCTGGGCGTCGAGCTGGCCCGCGCCGAAATCGCCTGGCGCCTGGGCAAGCGCTACGCCCAGGACAACCCGCTCGACTGGGGCGCGGCCGCGGACAAACCCGACGAAGACCTCACGCGATTCAAGCAAGAGGGCGAGACGCTGAAGGCCGCACGCGCCAAGCGCCGCGCCCGGCGCGGATGAGATCTGAAAATGGGGAAAGGATACGATGCAGGACGGTGGTGCGTCATTCGAGACGCCCGCTCACGCGGGCTCCTCAGGATGAGGGCCTTTCTCAATGGCATCCTCGATCTCCCTCATCCTGAGGAGCCGCCGAAGGCGGCGTCTCGAAGGACGCAGGATGGACATCCAGCGTGCCCGTGCCTGAGGGCCAGGTCATGACGATGATCCGCGAGTCCATCGTCACCACCACGGACCCGGAGGGCCAGGTGCACATCGCGCCGATCGGCCTGATCCAAGAGGGCGAGGGCTGGGTGATCGCGCCCTTCAAGCCCTCGGGCACGCTCGACAACCTGCGCGCCAACCCTTACGCCGTGGCCAACTACTGCGACGACGTCCGGATCTTCGCCGGCTGCCTCACCGGCCGGCGCGACTGGCCGATCCGCCCAGCCGAAAAGGTGCCGGGCGCCGTGCTGACCCAGGCCCTGGCCCATGCGGAGCTCGCCGTGGAGCGCGTGACCGAGGACGAACAGCGCCCGCGCTTTCTCTGCCGGGTCGTGCACGAGGCGAGCCACGCGCCCTTCCGCGGCTTCAACCGCGCCCAGGCGGCGGTGATCGAGGCCGCGATCCTGGTCAGCCGCCTGCACATGCTGCCGCCCGACAAGATCGAGCGTGAGCTCGCTTACCTGGAGATCGCCGTCGGCAAGACCGCGGGCCCGCACGAGCAGGAGGCCTGGGACTGGCTCATGGCCCGCGTGGCCGAGCACAAGGCCGCGCAGCCCGGAAAGGTCGAGGCGTGACCGCCCTGCTCGCCAGCGTGCGCTCACCGGAAGAGGCCGAGCTCGCCCTCGCCGGCGGCGCCGACGTGATCGACCTCAAGGACCCGGCGCAAGGCGCGCTGGGCGCGCTGCCCTGCAACGTCATCGCAGCCGCCGCCGCCCGCGTCGCCGGCCGCCGGCCGGTGAGCGCCACCGCCGGTGACCTCGCCATGGAAGCGGCCGCGGTCACCGAAGCGGTCGACCGGATCGCCGGCACCGGCGTCGATTTCGTCAAGGTCGGTCTGTTTCCCGGCGGCGACGTCCCGGCCTGTCTCGACGCTCTGGCCTGCCGATCCGTGCGGCTCGTCGCGGTGCTGTTCGCGGACCGCGCGCCCGACTTCGGTCTGATCGAGCGGATCGCCGAATGCGGCTTCGTGGGAGTTATGCTCGACACGGCAAACAAGGGTGACGGCAGCCTCCGCCGGCACCTTTCGGAAAGGGCTCTCGGCGGCTTCGTGGACGGAGCCAGGGACAGCGGTCTGTTCGTCGGGCTGGCCGGCTCGCTGGCTCGCGACGACATCGTCCCGCTGCTGGAGCTGGGTCCCGACTACCTCGGCTTCCGCGGCGCCCTCACCTCCGGCGGCCGCGATGCCGCCCTCGATCCGGCCGTGTTCGCAGCCGTCCGGGCAGCTATTCCGGCGACCGCGGATGACCTTCCAGCCGGCTTGCGCCCCGATAACCGCGCGCGCCAAGCCTCGTAGCAGACATCGGTCGCCGGAGTGAGATCGCGAAGCGTGGCCGGCTCACGACGTCCTGCGCCTGTCGACGGCGGTCCGAGGTGATCGCCGTCAGCGCCACCTTCGCAGCAGGCGCCGCAAGACACGTTTCGGCAGCTCGATGATCCGCCTGTACCGAACGTCGACGTTCGCATAAGCAAGCCGTGCTGCGTTGATCAAGCCGCTCAGCCGGGCGACGGCTCGGTTCCGCTGGAACAACCTCGGATCCGCGTTGGCGCCATAGAGATCGAGCCTCCGCTCGAGCTCCCGGCACCAGAGGCAGGACCATGCAGCGCAGAGGTTTCGCTCCGGCTCGGCGCGCAGAATCTCCGTCATGACCTCCAGGCCCTCCGCGGCCGGCACGAGCACCGCATCGGCGTCGCCGATCTTGCCGTCACTCACGAGACCTCTGTTTCTCAGCACGGACGTGAGGTCCGGCAGCTTGCTGAAGCATCCTCCCTCGTCGCGCCAAACGAATGTGCAGATCCGGCCTGCGTCGTCGCGATAACGGCTCCGGCGCCGGAACGGGACGATGTCCAGCAAGCCGGCCAGGTATTGCGCCTGATGGTTAAAGGCGACCAGCCTGTCGCCGATGCCGATGCACAGCATCTTTCCGCCGCAATCGGCGAGGCGCGAGTAAGGGAGATAGGACGGGGCATCCGCATCGTGGCCTTCTGTGAGCTGGCGCGCGCATCGGCCGAGCGCGACGACGGAGCAGGCCGGGTGCCGGCTGCGCAACGCGCCGGACCTGTGCCGCATGGTCTCTGAGACGATGCCGGTATAGCAGGGCGTGCGGGCCGGATCGAAGACGTGCTCCACGCGTCCGGCCGCCGTGACGGTCTTCGGAAACAGCTGCGTGAAGGCCGGGATCAGGAGCGTTCCATCCGGGCCCACGGCCGCCAGCAGCGCATCGACCAGGCCATCGGGCCCTCCCGCCACGCCGCCGATGCTGCGGAAAGAGACTCCCAGGCCGAGGTGGTCGCCCGGCTGGACGCCGAGGCGACGGAGATCTCGAATCAGTCGCTCCTGCGTAGCCGTCGTGCCGCGCGATGCCGCGTTCCCGTCAGATGCAACCTCCGTCGTCATCTCGCCTTCACGCTTCTGTGGCCGGTCGAGGTTCAGGGGACCAGCGCACCGGGCGCCAAGCCGGGCGGCATCGGCTCCGGGCGCTCGCAGGCGCTTTCGATGTCTCGGCTGGACCCGGTCTCCGCGTTCTCGAGGATCGCTTGGATCACATCCACCACATGGCAGGCGACCTGCGCGCTCGCCCGATGCGGCCGGTCGCTGCGCAGGGCCAAAGCCATGTCGGCGACACCCAGGCCCCTGCAGTTATCGGTATAGCCGTGGGTCAGCGGAACGTTCCGCCAGGCCCCGGCGCCCCGGCCAAACAGCCGGACCGGGCCGTCGAAGTCGTTGGGGTCCGGGACCCGCAGCGTGCCCTCGGTGCCGTAGAGTTCGATGCAGCCTCCGTCGGCGCCGACGAAATCATAGGTCACGGTCAAACTGAAGAGGGCGCCGTTCGTGAACTCCAGCAAGCCCATGACCAGGGTCGGCGTGGCGACCTCGACACTCTGCCCCGCCTTCGGGCCTCGAGTGATGATGCGCTGCGGCGGGCCGTTTCTGGCGAAGCCGCTGATCCGGCCTATCGGGCCCATGAGATGAACCAACGCCGTCAGGTAATAGGGCGCCATTTCCCACAGCGGGCCGCCGCCCGGCCGAAGGAACCAACCCGGGTCGTCATGCCACGTCTCCGGACTCGGGCTGGCGCAGACGGCCGCCGCCCCGATCGGGACGCCGATCGCGCCTTCGTCCACGAGCTTGCGGCAGGTCTGCAGCCCGCCGCCGAGCACGGTATCCGGGGCACAGCCGATTCTCAGGCCGGCCGATTCGGCTCGCGCCAGCAAGCTGCGCGCTTCCTGCCGGCTGGTAGCGAGCGGCTTCTCGCTGTACACCGACTTGCCGGCCCCGAGCGCCGCCGCGCTGACCTCGGCATGGACGTTCGGCGGCGTCAGGTTGATGACCATCTCGATCGATGGGTCGTCAAGAAGATCCTCCACGCTGGAGGCCCGCGCAATGCCGAAAGCTTGGGCCCGGTCCCGCGCTGTTTCCGGACGGGAGTCGGCGCAGGCGGCGATGTCCAGCACGTTGAAGAAGGCCGCGTTGCCGAGATAGACCGGGCTGACCGTGCCACAGCCGATCAGGCCGGTCCGCACCGGCGTCTCCACCACCGGCGGCAAGCGACGCGACCTCGCCTTCGCCAGCTCTCGGCGCAGACGGCGCGAGAGCTTCTTTGGTGTCAGGCGCACTGGAGACCCCTACCGCAACAGCCGTTGCGTGCGGCGGCGCAGCAATGCCATAGGCAGCCGATAAGAGATCGGGATCTGGCAAGTCCGCTCGAGAATATCCAGCGTGCGGGCGCACATGTCGGGCGTATAGGTGATCTCGCGCCGCGCCCAGTCGAAGGGGTTCATGCGCGGATCGAAGCTGCGCTTCTGCAACACTGCCTGCCAGTTCGTATAGACGTGGCGATCGGTGTCTATGAGCCGTGCCGCCCGCCCGTGCCGCGCCTTGAAGTCCATGGCTTGCTCGGCGGTTTCGAACAGCAGAGTCAAACCGGCGGCGTCCTCCGGGTCGTGGTGCGGGCTGAGAGCGAAGCCATCGCCCGCCGACAAGATCTCCGCCATCATGCGGCGGCGGCGGCGCAGCCGGTCGAGGATGCCGTCCAGGCGCTTCAGCTGTTCGCCGAGCACGGCACCGGTCAACTCGGAGACCCGGAAATTCAACCCTGCGAAGAGGGCTTCGTTGCTGTCGACCCCGTCCTCGCGCGTGGCGCTGCCCGGGTCGTGGTACATCGTGGCCCGGGTGAACACGCGATCGTCATCGGTCAGTAGCGCGCCGCCTTCGCCGGCGGCAATGTTCTTGAACTGATTGAAGCTGAAGGCGCCGGCATGGCCGATCGTGCCGACGCGTTGTCCCTTGTAGCACAGGCCGACGGCCTGACAGGCGTCCTCGATCACGTAGAGACCGTGCCGGCCGGCGAGCGCCATGAGCGCGTCCATGTCGCAGACCAAGTTCAGCATGTGGACTGGGATGACAGCTCGCGTATGTTCCGTGATCTTGCGCTCTACGTCGGCGGGGTCGAGGGTCAAGCTCTCGTCCACGTCGGCCAAGATCGGCACGGCGCCCACCGCGAGCGGTGCCAGGGCCGTCGAGACCCAGGTATAGGCGGGGACGATTACCTCGTCGCCTGGGCCGATGCCGAGCCCGACCAGCGCACAGGTGAGGGCGCTGGTCCCACTGTTGACGGTCAGCGCGTGACGCGCCCCGGTCTTTTCGCACAGCGCCCTCTCGAAGCGATTGGTGAAACCCGTCTCGCCGCCGCTGTAGCGCATGAGCCGCCGCCTGGCGACGACACGGCACAGCGCAGCCATCTCCTGAAGGCCGATTTCATACATCCGCGGAAACCTTGATCATCCTGATCCAACTGCGCGGTGATGTCCGGGTGCGGGAGAGTTTAGCACGGATCGGAATGGCACGTCCCAAGTGGCTGCAGCCCGCGCCCCGAAGGCGCATCCGGACCCCTTCGCCGCGGGCGATTGGCCGCCGCTTGCCACCATTTCCGCGGCCGGCGCGTACCGGTCGGTGATACGGATCTATTTCGGGAAGGCTTCCGCCGTCAGCACCACGTAGAGCTTGCGCACCGGCTCCTTCACATCCCAGGTGCATTTGCAGCCGCGCGGCATCACGAAGCTGTCCCCGGCCCTGTAGCTTTCGACGCCGCCCTCGTCGTCGATGACGTCGATGTGGCCTTGCAGAAGGTAGACGAACTCGTCGTAGGGCGCCGCCTCGATCACGTGACGGTTCGGCTCGCACTCCCAGACGCCCGCGTCGAGCTGACCAGTCTGGTCCGCATAGAAGCTGCGGCCGCGCTCCTGAGGGTCGCCGGCCTCCAGCGTTTCCGGGGGAATGTAATCCGTCGGCTCCATGCCGGGGACCGGGCTACCGGTGGGCAGGCGAATGCATTTGAGGCTGGCCATAAGAGATCTCCCCTTGCTGATTTCAGTGCCATTGGTCGG
>JAAUYJ010036448.1_pt1 | contig 15649 bp, 18 predicted proteins | sample 7278031 | NCBI WGS metagenome assembly JAAUYJ01 (sample SAMN14350222, study PRJNA611818) | marine sediment metagenome | isolation source: surface marine sediment (1.8m) | place: French Polynesia: Moorea | collected 2018-08 | reverse complement strand
ATCGCCGTAGTCCTCGCCGCCCTTTCCCCATTGCTTGCCTGCTGCCACCCGTTCCTCTTTTGTTTCAATAAATGTCAATCTGCACCGCCAGACCCGGCGCGGTTGTGGCGCCGGCCGGGAAGGAAGGAGGGAGGGAGGGAGGAACCCTATGAATTTTTGATGTGGAGGAAGAAGGAAAAGGGCGAGGGCTCTTTAGCAAGCTTCAGCCAGGTGCAAAAGATATAGCTTCTGGCAATCAAAGAAAGATATTTTCGCGTTTCTCCCAATGGATTTTTTTATTGTGAAACGATTTGAAAGCAACATATCGGCACTCAGCAACATACTGGCACGACAAAACCTAACTGTTTTGATATTTTTGCGCAGTTGTGCTGTATAAGCTCAAAAATAGTTGATCCATACAGAGAAGAACGGACGGGCAATTATGCAAAATTCTATCTTAACTTGTTTTAAAGATGTTTTTTTTTATTTTGAGCGCACAGCGAAAAGTAAAGTCGAGGGGAAAACTTAAAGCCCGAACACAGAAAAATTGTCCCGTCCTTTAATGCCAGCCAGGGAGAAGTGGAAGAGAGACCCACATAATGAATGGTTTAGGGACTTCATCAGGGTCTTTACCTCTCTCAACCATCCTCTTCCATCCCCCCCCCCTTCTCGGATTCGGAGTTAGAGGCCCCTTGGGAAATCAGGAGCTTTCTCCCTCCCTTCCCCTGGCTAGATCTCTCTATTCCCCTCGCTCCCTCTTTTCCACAGCAGAAGAGAAACGAACCTTTCTGGTGCCACAGCCACAACGGTAGTGTATCATTGCAGGAGGCAGAGAGAAGAGGATCGGGGAAGGAGCTAGAGGAGCCGGCGGTGGAAAGGCGAGAGGATAAGGCGGAGGGAAAAGTGGGAAAGACCTCGGACGTCGACAGCATATCCAAAATGGAAGGTGGAAAAGTGAGGAGAACGTCTTCGCCAACAGAGGCAACGGAGGGACCGGAAGCCTCGACTTCGTCGGGAAAGGGTGCTGCAAAAGGAGAGCCATCACAGCAGCAGCAGGAACGACAACAACAACAGCAACAGCAGTCTCAGTTGTGCTGCTTCGACCGCCTGAAGCCCCGCGGCAAGAGAAAGAGGGAGGAGGACGGCGAGTCGGTGGACGGGGCCTCCTCGTCCTCTGGCTCGAAGGAGTTGGGAGGTGGAGGGAAAAAGTGGCGGAAGGAGTACCAGCGGCTGCGGACGCTGGTGCCGGCGCTGGAGGAGAGGGGGGAGAACATTAGCAAGATTGAGATAATAGAGGAGACCATCCGGTACATCGACGCACTGCACCACCAGCTCGCCTCAAGGTTCGACCCGGAGGGACAACAATCAGAAACAGATGTGACGGGCAGGAGGGAGAGGTCCAAATCTCCTTCGGAAAATGATCCAAACTGTAAGATTCATTATAACCCTAGTGGCTACGCACGAAGGCCTTGTTGAAGCACTGCATTCCTTTTCTACCTTAGGTTCGGTACCCTCGGGTCGAGAAGGCTCAACAACAAATACAGAGCCTTCGTCTTTCAGCGCCGATGCCGCCGAGCACCGAAGGCTGCAGGAGCGGCGGGACGCGGCGCTGACGGCGGGGACCCCGGAGCAGGTCAAGGCTCGGATGGAGAGCATCCAGGCCATGTTCGCCATGTACCTCAATCAGTGCGGCGATAGGGACTCGCCGGAGTAGATGGAAATTGGTGATAATTTGCTATGTAACCGCGTTGACAGAACCACATAATTATTGCACGGCTCCCTCAGAGCTGTTTCTAGGCGACATGTTCACATCTTCCACGATCGAGTCAATAAAGAAGTGTCGGACCGACTACGCGTGGACGGCGAAGACACATTCGACCGTGCAACCGTCGTACATGCCGTACTTTAGCAGGGCGACGTGGCGTTGCTTGAGTTCCCTCCCCTTGAACAGTATGACCTGGTTGCTCTCGTTTATGCCGGTGCGGTGCTTGATCTCGTTCCTCAGGGCGTCCAGGCTCCTCCGGCCCCTCATGACCACGGAGAACTGGTGGGTGGTCTTGTTGTTGCCGATGACCCTCACGTGTATCCTGATCTTGGGGTTCCGGATGAGCCCTTGGTTCAGGGGACCCTTTCCGACGGAGACGGGCATGGCATGGAATTGGGGGGCGAGGGGAGAAGAGGGACTTTCACGGAAAATTTTAAATTCGAAACTGAGCTGCTGACCACCATTTGACATTTTATTCGCGAGAGGAAAATAAAACATTTGAACATTCAAAATCGTCATTTTCTTGAAAGGTCCCCCGACGTCCAATTATTCTAGGAGTGGACCTTGTTGACGCATTCGATCGTGCATCCGTCGTACATTCCTTGGGCCCTCAGGGATACGTTCTTGTGCTCGATCTGCCTGCCCTTGAAATACAAGACTTGGTTGCTTGGGTCAACGCCCGTCCTGTCGCGGATCGCCTTCCTCATGGTCTCGACGCTGCGCCGTATCTTCATGTTGAGCGTGAAAACGTAGGAAGTCTTGTTATCTTGTATCAGCTTCACGTTTATGGCTATGGTGGGGTTCTTGGGGCCGAACTTATACTTCAAATTGCCGCCGCCAACTCTCCTGGGCATTGTGCATAGCTCCACACGATAATTTTCAAGTTTCAGTTTTAGCAACCAACTAAAATTCACACATAAAAAAATAAAATATTAGCAGATCGGCTGGAAGATTGCTGTGGTTGTACTGTGTGAATGAAAAATAGACGTGTCACGTGTGTATTCAAGATTACTACTATATCCTGTGTTTATTCAGGCAGCGTTGATGTGAATTCGCATGCAGATATCACAATCGTAGTGCAAGTAAAAAAATGCTGCCCCGGCGGAAAATTCACCCCGCTTTGTACGTAACGAAGCAAAATTTTACTGCATGTCCCTCGTCGTGTCTAGAACGAGCTCTATTGCCTCCCTCGTCTCCAGGGTGTCCAGGGTGACGGCGTCGGAGAGGATCCCCTCTCCCAGCAGGGCATTCACGGAGGTGATCTCTTCGACTGCTGCGGCCGCGGCCGCGTCCTCGGCGGCGGCGGCGGCGGCGTTGACGGCAGCCGCGGCGACTGCTGTCGGCTGCTGTTGTTGCTGCTGTTGCTCCCCGGCGTGATTATTCTTGAGGTGCTTCTTGAGGTAGTCCCTCCTGGCGAACCTCCTCCCGCAGGCCTCGCACGGGTAGGGCCTCTCGTCCGTGTGCGTCCGGAGGTGCTTCCTCAGGTCGGAGTCCTTCACGAACCGCCTCCCGCAGGTGGAGCAGGCGTGGCGGCGGTCGTTGCGGTGGGCCTTCAGGTGGGTGCTCAGGGAGGAGCGGAAGCTGAAGGAAAAAATGAAAACTTTCTCGTATTTCAACAAGCGACAATTTTCTCTCACCGGAATTGTGAAGGGCAATAAGTGCATCTGTAGGGCTTCTCTCCGGTGTGGATCCTCATGTGGGCGACCAACTCGGCCTTGGAAGACAGGAGCTTTTGGCACTGGCCGCACTGGTGCTGCACGGTGATCGCCCTGTGCTTGCGGTGGTTATGCTGCTGGAGATATCTAGATAAGTGGGGAAACAATTTGTAATTTTACGGAAGAAAAAAAGCAGGATGACGACTCACCTTGCGGTCTTGAAATCCTTTTTGCAGGCGTGACACCTGAACTGACTGGTGTTGCTGAGCTGCTGTTGCTGTAGTTGCTGCCCGGGGGCGAGGTTCCCTCGGTCCATGGCTGTGGTGCCCACGGCTACGGGACACATCATTTTGGAGCCGTGAGTGTGCTTGTGTTGAGACAGCGAGGGGGCGGATTGAAAACACCTGAAACGAGAGGGGGAGAAAGAAAGAATTTTTATATAGATAGGGGGAAAATTCCACAATATGTACTGTACTCTACAGTTGAAATTGTGCACACAGGCAAATACTGTTCAAGGAAGAGGAACTAGGAAGAAAAGAAAAGAAAGCATGTTTGAAGCAAATACAAACACTAAGGAATTGAACTCACTTTCCGCATTCCTCGCACTTGTGTATCTTCCTCTCGTTGTGCGAGTGCATGTGCTGCTCCAGGTAGCATTCAGCGGCGAAGGACGAGTCGCACTCCGGACACTTGAACGCCTTCCCGGGGCTGCCGGAGGCGCCGGGGTGCGCGCTCCCAATGTGCGCCGCCAGCGCCGCCGCCGAGCGCGCCTCCCTGCCGCAGTGGGCGCAGGTGAGCTCGGCCCTGGTGGGCCTGGGGCGCCTGGCCGCGCCGTGCACCTGCTGCAGGTGCAGCTCCATCCTGGCGCGGGTGGCGAAGCGCTTCCCGTCCACGCATTGCGGGCAGGCGAAGAGCCGGGCGGCCATCCGGTCAGCCTTGGCGCGGCGGTAGCGCTCGGAGGCCACCGGGAGGAGGAGGGGAGGGTGCACCGAGGGGGGAGGAAGAGCAGAGACAAGAGGAGGAGGAGGAGCTGGGACTGATATAGCAGCAGGGAGGAATCGAGATGTCTGACCTAATGAACAGAAAAAAATCGGACTTATACTGGTGGATTGAAGATGTTTTTTATTTCCTCCTCTCACTTTCCGTCGGAGGAGAAATGGCAAGATTTTCCCATACGTCTTTCCCTATCCTCAGCATCTTTAGACACTCCCTGGCTCCGTCGGACGGCGGCCTCTCCTGCCCCATCCGGTAGACTGCCCCCAGCGCCTCCCTCAGGTCCTCCGTGGACACTCCAGGCAGCAGGAGCCGCGCCGTGAAGGGCTCCTCCTGGTGGTCGGAGGCAGCCTCCCTCAGCAGCTTAGCCAAGAAGTTGGGCGAGGCGGCGGCGAGCACCAACGAGTGGCAGGATACTCCCTGCTCAGTCGACGTAGGACTTCCTCCCAGGGCGATGATGTTCAGGTCGGCGCAGGTTCCCTCTTCCAGGACGCGGCCGAGCTGCGTCAGGATGTGGGAGTGGCGCATATTCCTGCTGTTGCCGTTGCTGTTGTAGCTACTGCTACTGCTGCTGCTGTGAAGCTGTAGTTACTACCGCTCCTTTTGCCGTTGTATGAACAAACAAAACTTCCGTTGATGATTCGTCTTGGGCTTATTGCTTCCGCCTTCGTGGCACTTCGTGGGTTTTGGGAGAATGTGGCGGAGGGGAATCGATTCTCCGACGTCCTTGTGGTCCTCCGACTTTTCTTCGTCCCTGTCCATGCCTCCTCAATCCTTCGACGGTTGCGAAATCCACCTCCTGAGGATAAAAAAAATAGCGTAATGGAGAAAGGCGGTCTCAATTAGGCTCCTCCGAGATAAGTTGAAAGATAACTATGAAAGTACTGAAAGTGTGCTCCACTTAGGAACAAGAACAACGAACTTGGTGGCAAAATTGCAGCAAATCTATTGAACATGAATGTATTTTCCAAGGCTGTAAAAGAAGGAGCACTGTGCAGTTGTAATATGTGAAGAATATATAACACTTCACTAATAGGTTAAATTTTCGTGGTCTCGTTTTTGCATTAAATTACTTATCCCTGCCTCTAGTCTAAACAGCTGAGAAAAGGAAAATCAGCTGAACAGAACCAAAACAAAACGGCTGCACTAGTCGCCAGGCACAGGCAGGAAGAAGTCCACTTGCACGCCTCTGACCTCGATTCGACTTTTCGACCTCGTCAGCCTCCGCCATCCACATCCCCGACTTAGTGGAGGTCAATCTCGAGTACCTAGTGTGTCCCTGGCTGTGATGCTGGTGCGTCGCCCCGCCGGCCTGTCCCCCTTGTCTCTGGCCCTGGCAATAGCTGTTGGCGTCGTCAGCGGGGTCTACATCTGGCGACCGGTGGCGAAGGACTGGGCGGACAGGGTCATCGCCCGTGAGAAGGGGCAGCAGCCCACTCCTGCTGAAAAGTAGTTCCCAGCGTCACCATGGTCCGCTCTGCCAAGGGCGTCCTGTCCGGTTGGCGCTACGGCGTCTTCATCGGCGGCCTGGTGGGCGCCCTGGGGCTGGCCGTCTACCCCATCATCATCTCCCCCATGCTGGACCCAGAGCCCTGGAGGGAGGCCTCGAGGAAGGCCCGCGCCACTGGCGGCATTCGACAGGAGGACATCCAGCCTGGCGGCATGAAGGTGTGGTCGGACCCCTTTGACAGGCCGGGAAAGCCCGGGAACAAATAGACGAAGGAGCAGACACAGTGGTTTTTGAAAGACTTTTTTCCCCCGAGAGCATGACGACTCTCCTTACAGCCTCTAGGGCCCTCCGTGCCCTCGACTTGGCTCAGGTGGCCTCGGCCTCTCGAGTCCTTGCAACAGGAAACTCCAACTTTTCGTCGTCCTCCGGCAAGGACCCTCGTGGCGACAACCCCATCTCCCGACTTGGCCAGACTTCCGTCTTCTTCCAGGCTGGGCTCAAGATCCGGGAGCTGCCGCTGGTGGTCAAGAAGGTCAACGACGTGCTGCAGATCTCCGGCATGGACACCTTTGACGACCTTGTGCTGTTCTCCGACCGCCGGCGCCTCAACAGATCCAAGGGATCCACCGAGACACCGGCCGACGGGGAGCAAGCTGAGGTCTTCGCCGGCTTTAACCGCTGCTTCTCCGTCCACGGCGTCTTCCGCCTCCTGGAGACGATGCCGGCGGAGGAGGTAACCCCCGCCGTGGCTGTGCACGTGCTCAAGAAGATAATCGACCTGGAGAACAACCTCCCGTCGCTCAGGTTGCAGCCCCCGACGTCGCCTCAGGAGAACAGCGGGTCGGCGGCGCTGTATCAGTTGCCTGCTCCCACTTCGTCAGCCTCGCCGGTCCCTCCCACCCCGGTGGTGCTTTCCAAGACTGCGTCCAGCAGGAACGAGACTTTTCGCCGCATCGCTTTCGCCAATATGCTGCTGGACATTGTGCACCAGTCGAAGGATCCCTGGGCCCTCCTGGAAGGACTGAAGATCATCAGCAGAGACGCGCTCCCCGTTGACCAGGAACTTTACAAGCTGAAAATGGCGGAAGAGATCCTAGTTCTGGTCTCTGACGGGCGCGTCAACCTAGTCCAGATCTGCGAGGCAATCGCCATCTTCTCCGACCTCTTCTCCGACAGGAAGAAGAACCAGGAGTACTGCGACAACCTATGGTCGGGGATAATGGACGCCTCTGACCAGCTGAGCGCCAGCACCATCAGCGCCGTCTTCATGATCCTGCCCCACCTGAGGAGCCCGCGGGACATCATCTTGAAGCTGGTCATCGACCGCACCGGAGAGTTCTGGCAGGAGTACACCGTGCGGGACGTACTGGAGATGCTCAAGGCCCTGAACGACCTCCGCGAGGTGCCCGGCGGCGCCACAGAGCACAGCGTCAAGAAGGTCCTCCGCGTCCTCTCCCAGTGGCTTAAGGTGAACATCCACTCCCTGAGCGAGGGGGAGACCCTTGCCGTCATCTACTGCCTGCACCGCCTCGAGTACTTTGACGACGAGGTAATGAGGACCATGGAAAAGTACCTGAAGCTGCGGGGCTGCCACATCCAGGAGAGGGACCTCGTCGCCACCATCTGCGACTACTGCCTGGACTTCCGCGTCAGGTCCAGGCAGGTGCTCGAGGGGGTGGGGGAGTACTTTGTACACCACGCGGACAGCCTCACCACTCCCCAGCTCTTCTCCATTGTCAGGTACAACAGAAAATTTTTAAACAAAAAGAAGTGTTTAAGGATTTTTTTTTCTCTGCAGAATATTCGGAGAGCTGGACTTTCATCCCCCGAATGGCTTCAAGTTCTGGGAGCAGGTGGAGATCCAGCTTGAACGGCGCTTCCGCGAGTTTCCCCCTAAAGAAGCGATCGAGCTCCTCCTCTCCTTCGTCTACATCGAGCGATACCCGCTCAACTTTGTCCGGCACATCTTCAACCCTCACTTCCTTGACCGCCTGCACAGCCAGCCCGAGCAGGGGGACGTGGCAAGGTCCAGGCTGCAGCTCAGCCTGTTCGACGCCGCCATGCGCCTGGAGGCCAGGAACTACGGCGGGCCCTTCCTGCCCAAGAGCTCCGAGTGCCAGAGCGTGCCCCTGCCCAGCCCGCAGGTGCTGCGCCTGTCCAACGACCTGGTGCGGCCCCTCGGGCAGGTGCTGGGCAACGAGAGCCGCGTCGGCACCCGCGTCTTCCTCTCCTCGCTGCCGCGGCACCCGCTCTACGTGGCCGACCTCATGGTGTACCCGTCGGTGGCCGCCTCTCTCCTACGCTTCGGGCTCAAGACGGACAACGCCCAGACCGTCATCGTGCTCCTGCACCCGCGGGAGCACCTGGCGAGGGGCGGGGAGGGGCTGGTGGGACCGCAGGCCATGCGCAGGCGACACATGAGGTCCATGGGCTTCAAGGTGATGGAGCTGGAGTGCGAGCAGGTGGCCAGGCTGCAGCGGAGCCCGGACAAGCTGAGGGAGCTACTGGCGCAGAAATACAGGGAGGCGCTGAAGAGCTAAAAGACTAAAGACTTTGAAAAGAAGCAGCAGTGATACATGTGCTACTCGTAAACTCGTACTAACTAATGGGTTACATTCAGAAACTGAAGCAAGAGGCGGACGGTGGGTGTGTTTGCTTCTCCTTTTCCCGCTCTTGTTAATAAAAACTTTTTTTTGCGTTGAACCCTGTTATTACTTCTCATCGAATGCATGTCAAGTATGCTGCGTAAAGTGTAGTGTACATGGTCAGGTACAATTATTGACCTTGAACTTGCAAGGATACAGGAGGACCACGGGCGGGTACATTTTCATAGGTGCTGTTCTGATACATACATTTTATGGCTTTTTTCTAGACATTTTCTTTTCATTCGTGTTGTCCCCATACCCCTTTGCTTTTTGGGTGTCTTTTGAGCCCCCCCATTTTGTACCCCTTCTCACTCACCCTCTCTCCTGTCTTTCTCTCCGCCCTGTTGCGCCGCAGGAGAGAGAGGAGAAGAGGAGAGAGCGACGCCGACGCACAAAACATTCATTCATTTTTCCTTGCCCGCCGCCGCCGCCGCCGCCTGTTCCTCGTCCATCCTCGCCCGCGTCCTAGTCCGTGTGCGCCTCCAGCTCGTCCTCCACGGCCTCCACACTCCACAGCACAAGGCACACAGGCAGCAGCAGGGGGACACAGAGAGCGGGAGTGCGGGGAAAAGGCAAGGCAAGTGGGAAGAGCGAGCGAGGCCTGGCGGCGGCTTTCTCCGAAGAGCCTCCGCGCCGCGTCCGCCCGTCCTCGGGTCCTCGGCCTCCTCCCGGGGCCTTTCTCAACCTCCGCGGGAGAGTCCCCGCGGGCGGCGTGGGCGAGATCTGGCGCCTTGCTGCGTCTGACTGGCGAGGGGACTCGCTCGGGGGCATTCATGAATTGGAGGCCCAAGAGGGAGTGAGGAGTGAGGAGGGAGGCGGGCGGACGGGGGAGCCATTCAGTCCGCCGTACGAGAGAGCGGAGGAGGAAGCCCCCCCGGAGAGGCCCCTTTCTCTCTGGCAAGAGGCTCCGGCTCTCCTGGTGGGAGAGGGAGCGAGGGATGCTCTTTGGGCTGCCCATCCTCCCGCCGCCCATTTCCTCTCCCCCGCTTCGGGTGGGCCTGGCCGACCACCAATAGATAGAGAAGTGCTCCTGGCTGGTCGGAACCCCAAACCCGAGAGGAGTTACGTCGCAGTTCCCCCGGAGCCGCCGGACCGGGGACAAGGACCCCGCCGAGCCCCGACCTCGCCAAGATGACCGCGCTCCGCCCCAAGCCCGTGGAGTGGGTCTCGGCCCTGATGACCCGCTTCGAGGAGCAGCTCCCGTGCCGCATCGGGCCCCAGACCCACCACACCAGGATCAACGTCCAGCAGAACAAGGAGTCCCTCATCCACATCTCACGCTGGAAGTTCTCCCTCGTCATCTCGGGCCTCACCAAGATCCTGACCAAGATCTCGGACATGCGCGCCACGCAGCTTCCCGAGTTCGAGCGTGAGTACCACGAGTCGCAGCTGATCGTGCTCGACACCCTGGAGAAGTGTCTAAGCTCCCAGGCGCCAGAGGCCCCCAAGTACGACGACGTCATGAACGTCAAGCTGCTGCTCAAAGAGATCTGCCTCTTCCTGGAGCCGCCGTCCTCGGACTCGACCTCCACCTCCAGCCAGGTGGCGCAGATCAGAAATCTAGCCTCCAAGGTAAGAAAAAACTCTTTGAATTTGCACTTAAAAACAGCCACAATTTCTTTTTTTCTTCTCCAAGGTCCTATTTGCCCTCTCGGTGAACAACTTCAACGCCGTCTTCAGCCGCATCTCTGGCCGCCTGCAGGAGCTCAGCGTGAGCGGCAGCAGCGAGGAGTCCGGCACCGACCAGACCGACATCGAGCTTATCCAGCACATCAACGTGGACCTGGCCAGGCTTACCAAGCTGCTTCAGGAGGCCAACTCAAAGTTCAAGACCCTCAAGAAGGCGGCCCACCTGGCGCTGATGAACTCGCTGGAAAAGGCGATATGGAACTGGATGGACACTTATCCACAGGTGGGGAAAGAAGGCAGTAGATCTATTGCGGCAAAAAATGAACCAATGTTTCACTGTTCGCAGGAGTTCACCGAGCTGCAAAGAACCCAAAACGAGGACCTCGCCCGCAGCTGTGACAACTTTTTCGAACTTCTCGACAACTTCGCAGAGACGAAAAATAAGCACAGGAGCGCCACCTGGCCCCTGCAGCTCATGCTCCTCATCTTGACGCCAAAGGTGGGTACATCGGACTTAAACTGATTTCTTACGTGAAAGACATTTCGATTTTATTTACTTTTCGTCTTTGCCTACATAGGTTCTCGAGGAGATACACAACGCAGACACGGGCGCCCCGTGCTCAACGAAGCACGTGCGCAAGAAGACCTTTGTTGACACCATCAAGAGGGCCCTGTCCATGCACGGCTCGTCGCGGACGCTGACCGAGGCCGCCGCCGTCACCTGCGTCAAGCTGTGCAAGAGCGCCACCTACATCAATATCCTCGACTCCAACAATGTCATCTTTTCCCTCGTCCAGGCGGTCATTGGAGACCTGAAAAATCTTCTGTTCAGGACAGACAAACCCTTCTCGAGGTAGAGAAAAAACTTGTTTTTGTGTGTGTATGAGTTCGGCAATATCAAATTTCACGCTGAAATTGCAGGGGTACTGGCTTCCTGAAAGAGGACATAGATCTGATGATCGATTGCTTCCTGGCGAATTTCCGAATCAACCCTCACAACAACGACATGCTGAAGGTAATTGATGATGACGTTAGTTGATCTAGTTCAGTATGTTTAACAAATTGCCTTCTTTGTATTTCTTCCAGATTTGCTTAAACACGCAGTCACCCGCGATCTACCACCAAGTCCTGGTCTGCTCAATCCACCGCATCATCACCCAGAAGCGTCTCCCCTGGTGGCCGGAAGTGAAGATGCTGTACCCGAAGTCCAACGAGCTCCGCGACCTCTTCATCAAGACCCTCAACTACGTCATGCAGAGTGGGTGTATGGTGTCGGCGCACACGCCCCTCAAGCTGATACAGTCCCTGAACCTCAAGGAGAGGGTGGGCAATCCGCTCAAGGGCGTGGCCAAGGGGTCCTCCTCCTCCAGCACCGACGAGGGAGGATTCCACAAGCACCTGCTGCTCTGCATCGTGCGCCTGATCAACGCTGACCCACTGCTGATGCTGAACAACCAGGGCAAGGCCGGCCACGAGATGCAGTCCTCCACCCTGGAGCTTATCAACGGACTGGTATCGCTCCTCCACCCGCCGTCGGTCACCGACGTTGCCATGGAGGCCATGGACGCCCTCCTCACGCTGCACCACCCGGACAAGATCGAGATGTGGAACCCGGAGTCGCCCATCAACACCTTCTGGGACGTGTCCTCCCAGGTCCTCTACTCCATGTCACAGAAGCTGACCTCCAAGCAGCACCTCATCGTCAACTACACCGACATCCTCAAGTGGCTGCGCAAGATCCTGGAGTGCCGGAACCAGTTCCTGAAGCGCCACAAGGACTGCGCCAACGTGGGCTCCCAGATCCCGCTGTGCAAGCAGGCACACCTCAAGCTGGAGGGCGTCTTCTTCCTCTATCTGTGGAGCATCGACCCCGAGGCCGTCCTCGTCGCAATGTCCTGCTTCTCCCTCCTGTGCGAGGAGTCCGACATCCGCGCCGGCACCGACGAGTTCTCCGCCAGCTACCTCCTCCCCAACTACCACGTGTACGAGGAGCTGGCCCAGGCCTCCACCATGCTGCCCACCGGGAGGGCGGCCATGCAGAAGAAGATCATGGCGCTTTTGCGCAAGATCGACACCTGCACCCAGGGCGTGAGACAGTCGTGGGACGACACCTACCACATCTGGGACTCCACGACGGTGGCGCTCCTCCACTTCCCCAAGTACAAGGTCGAGGACCTGCAACAGACGGACGCGTTCCACAGGATCGGGAAGCGTAGGGCATCGCACCATAGGTGAGCAACCTGTTAAAGTGAAGTTGTATTCGGACTTGAAACATGTCCCATTTTCCACCATTTTAGCTTCCTATCTAACCTGAGCTCAGAGCACGAGCTGGAGGACCAGATCAACGAGTGGGCAAACATGACAGGCTTCCTCCTGGCCTTGGGCGGGGTCTGCTTGCCCAAGAGATCCCCGGCGGCGGGTGCCATCAAGGTTAACGCCATCACTGGCGGTGGCGGTGGCGCTGACGGCGGTGGAGGCAAGAAGATGGTTCCGACGCCTCCCATGCTGCAGATGGCCATGGCGGCGGCTACGCACGGTGCCAGCCCGGACATGCAGTACTGCACCATCACTCTGGAGAATTTCCTGGGGCAGCTGCTCAAGCTCCTGGTGTGCCAGAACGAGAAGTTCGGGCCGTCCATCCAGAAGCACGTCAAGGAGCTTGTGGGGCACGACATGTCGCCACTTCTGTACCCGATCCTGTTCGACCAGGTCAAGCAGATCGTCGAGACTTTCTTTGACACCTCCGGCCAGGTCATCGTCAACGACACCAACACTCAGTTCATCGACCACATCATCTTTATCATGCGCAACGTCCTGGACTCGAAGCCGGAGTCGCACCAGTCCCCCCAGGAGACCAATCTGGGCCAGACGAGCATCGAGACGATGATGCTCACCATCGTGCGCTACGTCCGTCACCTGGACACCACCGTCTTGGCCATTCACATCAAGACGCGCCTGTGCGTCCTGGTCGAAACCATGATGAAGCGGCGAGACGACCTCTCCTTCCGACAGGAGATGAAGTTCCGCAACAAGCTTGTCGAGTACCTGACAGAGTGGGCCATCAGCAACTCTCACCAGATCGCCCCTCCCGGGTCTGGAGACGTGATCGCGCTGACGAGGGAGCTGGACCAGGCCTGCATGCACGCCGTGGCGGCCCTGCTGCAGAACCTCCCTCTCCAGTCGGAGGAGTCTGACCGCGGGGACCTTATGGAGGCCAAGAGCCAGCTCTTCCTCAAATACTTCACCCTCTTCATGAACCTGCTGAACGACTGCGGCGACAACGGCGGGGGAGCCGACCTGGAGAAGGAGCACCTGGCCGGCCACCGCGCCGGGATGAGGACCGGGAGCCACCACCAAGGCGCCGGCGGACAAAACTCCTTGCGAAACGCTACCATCCAGGCCATGTCCAACCTGCTGTCGGCCAACATCGACTCCGGCCTCATGCACTCCATCGGCCTCGGCTACCACAAGGATCTCCAGACGCGAGCGGCCTTCATGGAGGTGCTCACCAAGATCCTGCAGCAAGGCACCGAGTTCGACACTCTGGCCGAGAACGTGCATGCCGACCGCTACGACCAGCTGGTGCAGCTGGTCACAATGATCGGCGACAAGGGGGAACTGCCCATCGCCATGGCCCTGTCCAATGTCGTCACCTCTGCACAAATGGACGAGCTGGCCAGGGTCTTCGTCACCCTCTTCGACGCCAAGCACCTCCTCTCGCCCCTCCTGTGGAACATGTTCTATCGTGAGGTAGAGGTGTCCGACTGCATGCAGACGCTCTTCCGCGGAACTACCCTGGGCAGCAAGATCATGGCCTTCTGCTTCAAGGTCTACGGCGCTACGTACCTGACGGGGCTCCTGGAGCCGCTCATCCAGGAGCTCATCGACAACGCCAACAGCGGTCTCGGGCTCACTAGCTTCGAGGTGGATCCCACCAAGCTGGAGCCAGACGAGGACATCGAGGTGAACCGTCGCAACCTCGTCACCATCACCCAGAACATCTTTGACGCCATCATCTCCTCCGCCGACCGCTTCCCCTCGCAGCTGAGGTCCATGTGCCACTGCCTCTACCAGGTCCTCTGCAAGCGGTTCCCCAGCAGCCAGCAGAGCAACATCGGCGCCGTCGGCACGGTCATGTTCCTCCGGTTCATCAACCCGGCCATCACCGCCCCCTACGAGATGGGGATCGTCGAGAAGCAGCCGCCGTCGAACGTCAAGCGCGGGCTCATCCTCATGTCCAAGATCCTGCAGAACATCGCCAACCACGTGGAGTTCTCAAAGGAGCAGCACATGACCTGCTTCAACGACTTTGTCAGCCGGAACTTCGAGGATGGTCGCAGGTTCTTCATCCAGATCGCTTCGGACTGCGAGTCTGTTGACCAGGGACAGTCTCACTCGATGTCCTTCATCTCGGATGCCAACGTCTTGGCACTTCACAGGTGACTATCTTTCTCCCATTTTCAATATTGGTTCTCAATTAATTGTACTATTGCTACCTCTCCTTAAAGGTTGCTGTACAATCACCAAGAGCGCATCGGAGACTATCTGTCCTCTTCGAGGGACACAAAGGCTGTCGGTCGGCGGCCTTTCGACAAAATGGCCACCCTGCTGGCATATCTCGGTCCCCCGGAGCACAGGACCATTGACACCCAGTTCCTCTACACGCGCTGGTCGTCGGTGGACATGACCAGCACCAAGTTCGAGGAGATAATGACGAAGCACAACATGCACGAGAAGGACGAATTCAAGTCCATCAAGACCCTGAACATCTTCTACCAGGCTGGAACATCAAGAGCAGGACATCCAGTTTTCTACTACATCGCAAGGTACGCAAAGAGGCTCCATATTAAAATGAAAAAAAAGAGTTCCCCCTCCCTGCCAGAATTACCGTTACTATAACTCTGCTTGAAACTTTTTTCAGACGCTACAAAATCGGAGAAACGAATGGAGACTTGCTCATCTACCACGTGATCTTGAGCCTGAAGCCGTACTTCCACAAATCCTACGACATCGTCATCGACTTCACCCACACGAGTTCGGAGAACAGGTTCCGGACAGAGTTCCTGCAAAAGTGGTTCGTCGTGCTTCCTCAGGTTGCTTTCGAACAGGTAAATAATTAGACTGTTTGGGAAAAACGCCTCCGAAATATACCTCGCGACATTTTTGTTCCACGCTTCTTCCAGGTCAACAACGTCTACATCTACAACTGCAATTCGTGGGTGAGAGAGTACACCAAGTTCCACGAGAGGATCCTGGGTCCCCTCAGGAACAACCGGAAGCTCATCTTTGTGGAGCCAGCCCGCTTCTGCGACTACATCTCCCTCGACCAGCAGAAGCTCCCCGGGGCCACCGTCTCCCTCGACGAGGACCTCAAGGTCTTCAACCACGCGCTCAAGCTCTCGCACAGGGATACCAGGGTCAACATCAAGGTCTGGCCGACCGCCATTCAGATTACGTGCGGGGACAAGACCAAGGTGCTGGGCCTCCCGTGCCTGCTGAACGACGTCTACTACGCATCCGAGATCGAGGAGGT
>JAAUYJ010127035.1_pt1 | contig 15650 bp, 13 predicted proteins | sample 7278031 | NCBI WGS metagenome assembly JAAUYJ01 (sample SAMN14350222, study PRJNA611818) | marine sediment metagenome | isolation source: surface marine sediment (1.8m) | place: French Polynesia: Moorea | collected 2018-08 | reverse complement strand
TCTAAAAAGTATCCGATGTTATGATCAAGATACACCGATTGTTCTTATACCTTACGATGATAATTATCAAGTTATTGCTAAGAAGTTAAATGAAGATTTTGGCGTAACAGTTTATCCAGACTGAGACTTTATAGAAAGGTTATCTATCAAATTACAAAGTATTTTTGGAGAAGATTTTTTTGCTCGTCCTAACCAGTTTCGTAAACAAGCTTGTTGGTTTGGTGAGTTTGATGAATTTCTTTATCTAGATACAGATGTCGTTGTTTTCAAGAAGATTATTGATGATTTAGACTTTTTTACAGATTATGATTTTGTTTGTTATGACTATCAACATAAAGCAGGTATTCGTAACGTTTTTTCTCAAAAAATTATTGATGATAATGTCTTTAGTAAGGCTGAACTCAAGGATATGTTTAATGGAGGGTTTTGGGCTTCTAAAAAGAATCTAATTTCTGAGGAAACCATCTACGAAAGTTTTGCTGAGTGTGCGGCCAATATTGATTACTTTGACTTTACATATAAAACCTCGGATCAACCTATCATAAACTACATGATTCTAAAAAATATTAAAAAACGGTTTAATCTAGCTCATCAACCGCATAAATATCCTGGAAACTGGGCAGGAACTAATCATTTTAAACAAGAGGGTTATCAACTCATTGATCCTAATAATAATCAAGCTCTTCATTATTTACATTGGGCAGGGATTAAAATTAAACCTGGTTGCCCTTATTGGGATATTTGGAAACACTACCGTTATTTAGGAGAAAAAGCACCGGATGATTCAGAGTTAGTGCCTTCTCAACCAGGAATGAAAAAACAATTATGGCAACAAGTTAAAAAAGTTTTAAAGGGGCAGTAATTGTTAACAATTAATCTGATCAAGAAACTCTTTTAAACTTTAGAAGAATAATCACTGATACGACGTTTGATTTTGAAGAAGTTGAGTTTTGCTCTTCTGCTCAAGTTGTCCAAAGAATAAAGATTATTAGAGTTATTTTGTAACTTGATAAAGTTTTTCTCAAGCCTCTTAGCAAGCCCAATGGAAGTAAATTGTTCACATTCAGATGAAGCAAGAAACTGCCTGGCGCACGTTCTCATTTCTTGACACTTTTGACTATCTATTGACTGAATTTCTTTGTACAGTGCGTCATAATCTTGACCATCAAATTCAATATAGCAGTCTTTAGGAATGCAATCTGAAATGTCTGGTGCGCCAAAATATATGGGTATAGAGCCAGAAAACAATGATGAGAAAATCTTTTCGGAAATGTACCCATTCTCTCGACTATTCTCAAAGCATAAAACAAATTTATAGTTTCTCAAGGTAGAAATTTTTTCATTACCCATAATAGAACCAGGAAGTGTTCCTTTCCAGCCTACATTCTCCCAAGGTAAGGTTTTATGCCAAACCCTTCCATAGGTATGAAAATCATACCCTAAAGTCTGGTCGAAAAATTTAACTGCTTTTTCCCTTTCTCGATCGCCTGGTAAGTCTCTATACTCTTTTTTATACCTCTGATGTATCATTGCCATAAAATTTTCTGGCTCTTCTTTAATATCAAGAATACCCCCATAACTTTGGGGAACAAAATAAAATTCATCTTGAGCAATATCAACTTCTTTATTAATTCCCATAAACCCACCAAAAATATTTCTAAAGTTTTTGGTGTACATTCCTCTATAGGGATCTCTAGAACGAGGTTCTGTGATCATTAAGATGGTTTTAGATAAGACAAAATTTGGGCTACACTTTCCATTGATTGATACAAATACATCTGCTTCACTAGGGTTTTCTACATAAGTAAAATCCCTTAACTTAAGGTATGACAATCCTGAATTACCCTCTATATTTCGAGAAGAGAGCATTCCGTATAAAATTCCGGAGGGATTGGTTTCACAAAATTTCATCTTTGATACATCATGGTTATTTGATGATCATAGTAACTCTATTCTGTGACTTTGCACAAACCTCTATGATAAAGCTTCCCATCTGAGGTACAAAGGTTATGGTTTTGAGGCAGGGATGAAGTTGGCTTCATAAGTCTGAGAAATGTCAAAACTACGTTGCTGCTCATAGTTTGGAGACTTTTTTTCACATTTCCAACCAGCTAAACCTATAACACCCAATACCAAACAACTAATCAACAAAATAATAGATAAAGGAGAGACTAATTTATTTTGAGAGACTCCACTAGAAGTTTTTTTATGATTATCTTCTAATGGCTTATACCATGATGTGCTATTGGGAATTACCCAAAAATAATAATACAGTTCTATATCATCTTTTGTGTAATCAGCTAATTGTTTAACAGTTTTAACAGAAGTCTCTTCAGACATCACTCACTCCTAATCACCACTTTTTTAGAAACTATTATACATTATAACTATCTAATCAATCTAAAATTGATATAATTTGTTACAATCTGAGTTGGGTATAATCTAAGATACTGTAACTGCGTCATAAAGTATTGGTTATGATACGAGATCCCCTTATTATCGTAGATTAATATTCTTTCTCCCCCTGCCTCCTCTGCTTCCCCTGCTCCCTCTGCCTTCTAAAGCGGATTTGGTATGAGACATTTCTAGGACCGGCAATGCCTATCAGTGGTTGATTTTACTCAATCTATTCAGAAAAGAGTCCGTAATTCTTCAATTTCTGATGCTGCTCTCCAACCTTCCATTCCTGCACACCAAACATAGGTTTGAAACGTCACACCTTTTGGCAATAATTCCTCCGAAGAAAAGGGACCAGTCTGTTGATTGTCTTGATAAACATACCATTTTTTAGGACTAGAATAATTGGGAGGTGGTGGAGGGCTTTGTGTCTCATTTTTGGGATAATTTTCAGCAGATTGTGTTTCTGTATGCTCAAAAGGATCACCATCAGTACCATAGAGCCGATAATCATCAATTAATCGCTTGATAATTTCTGCTTCTCGTTTATATTCTGGACTATCTTTTCCCCCTTGTTTTTCTAATTCTAGGGATCGATGTTCTAAATAAGCGGTTAATGTTTGATAGAGTTGTCTTTTTTGTTCTGGGGTTTCGGCATTGTTCAAATGGTAAGTAATTTGTTGTTGTATTTCTTCTCGATCGGGACGACAAGCCCGCACTTCTAATATTTGGGATGCTTCTTCCCAACTTGAGGCAATATCAACGTTTTCAAGCCCTATATTAGTTTGACGGGTATAACGAATTGTTCTCTCCCTAGTTGCTTTATTTTCTGATAAGTATAGGACATTTAATGCCCTTGCTTGAATGACTAATTGAAAGATTGTGGGATCTTCAGGAAATACATCCCAAAAAGGCGGTTCTTTTTGTATGTGTACAGGGATAGGTAAATCTCTTGGTTCTCCTCTTAACTGAGCCCGTTTTGCTTCAATGCTATCTCCTTTCCAGTCTTGATAGGATTGTCGTAATTCTTTCATCCCATCAATACATCGTAAGGAAAATCCACCTGTTTCTTGAACAAATACGATGCGGTGACGTTCAGGAGCACCTAAAGGTTTGATAGCTGTTTCTCTAATGTCAGGGAATTGTTGTAGGAGGGGAAGTAATTTTTGAGAAGCGGTATCGGCAGTATTTCTACCTCCTAAAATACCAACATTGACGTTTGTTGAAGGAGTAAACCCAGCATCTTTTCCTGTCAAAACGGCTCTATCCATCATAATTAAGGGCCGAGATTTATTGTAAGCAATACGAATGTTATCAACAATTTCTGTTTCGTCATTATAGAGTTTAAAGAGGCGATCGCAAGCAGCCATTTCGCTGTAAAGATGACTATTTTTGGGAGTTTTATCGACAACAATTTGCTTACTATAGTTATAAATAATTTCTTCTAAGTCTTCTTGTTGTACATCAGGAATTTGGTGGATATCAAAGAGACGCATATATTCATCAGCCCGACGATTTTTCTTCCACAAAGGACTAGCTTCTTGTAAAATATCATCTGAGAGGGTGCTACAAATTTGATCCAGCCCAGTCTCAAAGAGACTTTTACTTCCTTCAATATTTGCACCCAACTGTTCAATTAAGTCTTGATATAGATCATTTATCTTATCTCGTTCGTATAGTTTAATGCCATTAATTTCTAAAATATCGGCACTTTCTGCTTGCTCATTTGCTTGTTTGTTAAAATCATCTCTTATTTGTTGTAAACGCTGTTGAAAACGATTTAAACGTCTTTCTAAAACATCTAAGTATTCTTTTAAACGATCAATAACTACTAAGGAAGCTGTTCTGGTTTTTCGTTGAATAGTTGCTACTAGACTACCCTGAAGATTCTCTAATATTTTATCACAACAGACTTCCATTCTATCTTGTTTCGTAATACCATACTCAGATTTTATTTGGCTAAAATCTTCTAAGGCTTTTTCATATTCTTTTTGTCTTTCTGTTTCTTTGGGTTCCCAAATTTGGTCTTTTTGCTGACTAAATCTTTGTCTCGTATCGTCAAAAATTTGTCTTACCATTATGATAAAGTAATGGGCAAAATTAGGTCCTAGGTTACGATCTTCCATAATACGATAAAGTTCATCTTCTAAGGCTTTTTTCCCTTGAGTAATGATGCGATCACGGTTGTAATAAATTCGTTTAAAATAGTCTCCATGTAACCGTTCATCGGGACTTAAGTCTTTAAAATGATCTTGTTGGTAACTATTAACTTCTTCTCGAATTAATCTATCTAATTCGTTTATTTTACCTCGTTCTTTACCAAATAAGTTTACTCCTTTGGCTGTACACTGTAAGTAATTTTCTTGATTAATAGTTTGTCTGAGTTGGTTTACCCATTGAGATACTTCTTCTAGGAAAGATTTATCTTGTGCTGCTCCAATATCTGCTAATAGTTCTACATCGCTTAAGCGCATTCTTTTGAGAATATCATTTTTAATCAATGCCATTGAATCTGCTGGCATTTGTGCTTGATTGTTTAACCACCATTCCAAAATATCTTTAGCAAGTCGATTACATAAAGAATTACGAATCTGAAAAATAGGGATTTCAATAGTGGATAAGCCAAAACTCATAAAGTTTTTCGGATAACCTCTGCCGCCAGGATCTGCTTGAGCCCAAGCTGATTTAATATTATCTCGAATTGATCGCTTATGAGGAGAAAAATCTGAAGTTAAATCTAAGAAAATATTTTGAGCAATCATTTCTCGTATTTCATCGAGTTTAAAGTCACTAACCCCATTTTTAGTTCCTACTAAATATGTAAAATCAAAGGGAGCGCGGTTACTGCGAACTTCATCAGATAAACTCTTACTAAACTGACTATTGTATTCAGTTCGATAGTCAGAAAAATAACTTAGTTCCATCATGGCAGCGTAACCATTGGCTAATACCCGATCGCCTACTTTTATTCCAGCAAAAGCTTGGGGCATGGGAACAATAGCGGTTACTAAAGGACTACCTTCCCCTTCTAACCATTTTCTTACACAATAGCCAATATCAATGAGCATTCCACTTCCTGTTCCCCCAGAAAGTGAGCCTGTTACAAACACATTAATGGAATTACTACTGACTTTAATTCCATAACGATTTAACATGAAATTTTCACGGCCCTTTACCCTATTGACTGCTGCTAAAAATTTATCTTGAACATCATGATAATTACAAAATAAAGCAAATCTTCCACAAGCTCTAATTTGTCCAGCACCGGCTTCTAAAGACGTAATATTCCTCTCCAACTCTCTCGGAAACCAACTATCAATCCAGGGATATTGTTCCATACTAGAAACCATATCACTTACTTGTTTGCCACTGACACTAGCCCAATGTTTTTCATGATCTTTAAATTTACTCCCCCCTGCTTCCGGGTTACTGATTTTGTAATCTTTATCCGTATCAACGACGAGAAAACTTAAGATGGGAAACGCTTCTAAACTGCCGTAGGTTTCCTCTACTAATCTGCGTATTCTTGATAATATTTCTGCCCCAGTTCCCCCCACACCTACTAATACAGTAGGAACCATGCTTTTTTCTTCAACTGCTGCCATTTTTGCCTCCTGAATTTTTACTAATAATTATTGTGGTGTAATCATAAGCCAACTATAATGACATGAATAATATCCTCATTAAAATTTTAAGTGTTTTGTCAATTTTATCAATGTTTAACAAGGTGAAATTAAGGGTAAACCCCCTGCTACCATTAAAGCAACTGTGATAATTGTGCCAATAAAAGCCACACTCAAAGCAATTTTTCCTGATGCTTCCATCGACATCTTTAAAGCTCCTTGAAATACCCATCTATCTAAAGGTAAAACCAACAACCAAAGAAAAGCAATAAAAGCACAGCCTAACCAAAATCTGACCCATTTTCCATTATTATTGAAGCGTCTAAAAAATTCTTTTAATACGACTTCTTCTAAATAACTTCCCCCCGTATTAGATAGGTTAATATTATCAATGTAATGCCCCTTAGTTTGACGACTAGCGGATCTTAAATTGGCAACTCCCTCTGTACCAAAAACTAAAGCATGAATCTTAATATTTTTGCCCGTTGCTTGGGTTACTGCTGATTGAGTAATGGTTACTTCTGAATCAGTTACAATTAATAATTCTCGACAATGATTAGTCTGTTCTTGCAGGACTTCTGTGGCTTTATTAATAACAACATTTAGGTCATCTTCTGGCGGTTCAGGAATTAATTGATAAGGGAAAATAGGGTCATTTAATTTACGGCTTAATTCATCAACCACAACCCCTTGGGATGATTCCATTGTCGATGTTAATTTTGGGGCTTTTCCTGCTGCAATACCGAATATTTGAACCTTATTAGGGGTCCTTAACCTCGCATTTTCTTCTAGATAAGCATTAACAGCTTGTACCTCTTGATCCATAATGGTATTCGGTGCATTAAACTGTTGAGGTTGATAGGTACTACTGCTAATATCTAGGGCAATGGCCACTGCAACTGGAGGTTTTCCTAAGTTTAATAACCCGAATAATAAGGCCAGGGCTAAGAATAATCCAGCTAAGATTAATGGACTATAAAATAAAGGATTTTCGATCACTTTATGTCGATACTTTAACACCATACTGACTCCTTATAGGCTGTTTGAAAATAAAATAGATATAACTATTTAATGGGTTCAAACTGATAGTTTGAGCCGCGAGGACCTTGGTTTCCTCTCACCGCTTTAACCAAAGGAACCTCATTAAAAACGCTAAAGTCGGTATTGCTGTCTGTAATGGTTACTCCGTTAGTAAATGCTTGGTAAACCCCGCCCCGATAAGGGTTTTGACTGACCGTTTGCACTAAAGCTTTGGTGGCATCGTAAGCGGTGGCTGTACGCCAACTGACTCTACCTTTCCAACTTTGTAAAGCTTGTGTCGCAAATTTTTTATCCCCACTAAAACTCCAGGGAACCGCTAAGACAATACCTGCGATCGCATCTCCGCCATCGACTAAAATATCGGCATTATAAAGTTCATCTCCTCCCATTAATTTCAAAGGAGAACCACTATTTTCATTAGCTTTTGCTATCTCTACCGCTTGTGATACTTTACTTTTACTCAAGGCTAGAATAGCGATGTTAGCACCATTATTTTGTGCCTCTTGAATAGCACTATTAGCATTAAAATCAGGAGAGGTAATATCAATTTGTTGAACGACATTACCATTCACTGCACCTACAGCCTTGATAATTTCTAGTTGTAATTGTTGACTATAACCACTATCACGGTTATAAAAAACAGCAATGGCTGGAGAAGATTCTTGTTGCATTGCATATTGAGTTAAGGTTTTACCCACCGCTTGTAAATATTTAACTAACAATTCATCCTCTTTCTTATCCAGGGGAATCAGTTTAAGGATTGAATCTTGAAAGCTAGTGGTTAAAGGAGACAAAACCGGCATTCCTTGACTCTCGTAATTTGCGAGGGCAGCTTGACTCCCTTGATCGATACCATACCCCACAATACCTAGAACATCGGGACTATCGATGATTCCCTGAGCGACATTAGAGGCGGTGTTCCTGTCGCTACTATCAATGATCGCCACTTCTAAGAGGCGATCAGAAGCTAAGGACTGATTATAATCCTTCTGATATTGTGCTACCCCCCGTAAAATTTCAGCCGCCGAGTCAGCACTGCTACTACTAAGACTGGTGGGAACAGCCACAGCTATTGTGATGGGGTTTCTTGCCTGTTTAGCTTGGGCATTGTTTAAATAAATGCTGGCTTCAGGATCATTGGCATTTTCTTGGGCGGCGGTTTGGTAAGCGATGATAGCCTCTTCCCAATTTTCTTGGGCAAAGGCTTCGGCCCCTGCTTGCTTATAGGTGGATGCGTTCAAGAAGAGTTTTTCTCCCCTACTCACTGATTCTCCAGTGTCGGGAGCTACGGGGGTTGGTGTGGTTGTTGATGAAGAATCTGAACCGCGGGTTTGAATTGTTTGATCGTTTGGTTTGAGTAACCGGTATACAGCCAACCCCCCACCGATGAGTAGGAAAAGCATAGCCACCACAGTCGGTATTAGCCAGGATTTTAAGGAGTTCCCACCCCCTGATGTCCCAATTACCTGTGTCTTAGTGGTTGGTTGGGCTTTCACTGTTTTCCCTGGCTGCATAGCCTCTTGGGGTAAGCCGCACAGGGTACAGTCTGGACCGGTATTATCTTGGGGGTTGTGGGGAAATGCACCGGGATATTGTTTACCGTCTTTGGGAATGCCGTCACAAGTCCATACACTCATGGGTATTTTACTCTCCTAATCACCATCTGTAATAGGTATACGATCTGTTTCAGAAAGTTTATGCGTTTTGCTCTTTATTTTCTCCTAAAGTAAGCTTAGCAATTTTTTTTGAGGTTGTCTTTGCCTAAAACCCCAAACCTATTGAGAATGCGCTTGCTAACTTTCTCTCAACTGTTTTTTGCTGTTATCAGTTGATGGAGTGGATAAACTGCTGAAGTATAAGCTTCCCACGCTAACTAGAAAGAGAAGATAAATAATCACTTGTCCTAAATACAAGTTTTGTCGATAGCCAAAGAGGGCTTTGAGAATCACCCCAGGAAAGGTTGTATCGGGTAAAATTTCTGATCCATCCCACACTAAAGATCCTAATATGCAGGAGTCCCCAGGTAAAAAACACCACTGGGCAAAACTGGGATCGAGTTGGGATAAAAGCATCACCAATAAATTTATATGTTTAAGAGCTCCTAATACTAAGCCGCCCACCACTAATAAGAGGAAGATTCCCATCACTTTGAAAAAAAGACGAATATTAATTTTTACCCCTAATCTAAATAGAAGAAAGCCTAAAATCGCTGCAGTGGTTAATCCTGTAATCGCCCCAAGACTGGGAATGGTCCAACTGTCTTGAAACTTAGCGATAATAAATAAGACTGTTTCAAATCCTTCCCTTAAAACAGCTATAAAAACCAACAGAAAAATACCTTTTCCTGCACTTTCTTTGCTAATTAATGCTGTCTGGATTCCTTGTTCTACCTCTACTTTTAAAGATTTTCCTTGTTGCGTCATCCAAATCAACATCCAACTTAGCATGGAAATGGCAACTAAGCCAAATAAGGCCGCTAAACATTCTTTCATTACTGGGGTGTAAGGGGTTTGATAAGTATTCACCCCTTGGAGAATTCCGCCTAAGAGAAACCCCACCATAATACTGGCAACAATTCCTCCGCCAATTCCTTGATAAACCCAACGATTTAGTTGAGTTTGCTCCACTTTTTTTAAACAAGCTAAAACAATCCCGACAACCAGAAAGGCTTCAAATCCTTCCCTTAATGTCACAACAAAGGTAGGCAAAACAGCACTGAAATCCATGATTAACAAGAGCTTATTGATTTACCTATCTAGCTTACAATTTTTTGCTCTAATTCTGCAAAGAAACCCAAGCCAAAAAACTTGGGTTTCTCTTGATTTCTCTGCTGAAATTAAACGTAATCCCTCAGCATTTTCTTCAACTCTAAATTATGCACTTCTTCTTGTCCAATCATTCCCCTAGCGAATTCTTCTATGTAAATACTGGCATTTTCTACTGCTTCTAATAATTCTTTATACAAATCTAAGGCTTTCTTTTCATGGTTGAGACTTTCTAACAAAATGGCGTGTAAGCTATGCTCATTGCTTTCTTCCATAGGAGCAATTTTTAAGCTAGGATGGCCTTCTAAGCCTGTTAGAATTTCCCCGACTTGTTGAGCATGAAGTAAGGATTCACTGGCCTGTTGTTGAAAAAATTGTACAATAGGAATACGGTGGGGTCCTGTTACCATCAAAGAATAATGAGTATAGCGCACCACACCCGCTAGTTCATATTCCATAATAGTATTCAGGATTTGATGAGTTTTTTCCTGGTCAAGTTCTCTCATATTGTACCTACTGAGGGGAAAAATTCGGTCTTGAACGACAACACTTGTGAGTCTATTAATTTATTTGTCCACAGACTCTTATTTATAGGTTATCTTAGATTAACTCTTGATGTTGTAAAATAAAGCTTAAGTTTTTTCAAAAAATATCTTGATAATAAAACATGGGAGTGCGAAAACTCCCGTCTTTTGTGATCAGGATTATTAGCAGGGATATTAATAATTGATAGTTGTCAATTATTAAACAGCAAATCCAGTTTGTAAAAATTCAAAGGAAGGCTTATAAGCAGGGGTGTCTTTGATTTTCAATATGGGTGAATTGGGATGAATTACTTGAGGCTCTAAAAGAGTTCCAATAACACTTGTATCATTGAAATTAGCATTAGTGAAATCTGCACTTTCCACGAGGGCATTTGTTAAGTCAGCCCCTTCTAAATCACTATCTTTTAAGTTAGCTCCTCGCAAATTTGCGCCTCTTAAATTAGTGTGACGTAATTTTGCCCCTTGAAGATTTGCCCCTTGAAGATTTGCCCCTTTTAGGTTACTATAACTAAGTCGAGATTCCTGTAGATTAACCTGTTCTAAATCCGTCTCACTCAAATCAACTTCTTTGAGAAAGGTTTTACTTAAATTGGCTCCAAAAAAGGAAGTTTTTTCTAAAATTGCACAACTTAAACGGGCTTCGTAAAGGTTAGCCCAATTAAAATTAACCCCTGTTAGATTTGCTTCTCTGAGATTAATTTTACGAAGATTAGCTCCACAACAATTGGCATAAGATAAATCAGCAGCCCGTAGATTGGTATGAGATAAGTTAGCCCCACTTAACTGAGCTTTGACTAAGCTAGATTTCACCATAAAAGCTCCACTTAAATTGGCCTTAGTGAGATCAGTTTCTATCAGTTGAGCTTGACTGAGTTTAGCATAGGTTAAATCTGCCCAATTTAAACTCGCTTGACTTAAATTAGATTTGGTTAAAAACCCCCGACTCAAATTAATTCCCATTAAGTTTGATTGAGTCAAGTCTACACAAATCAACATCACTCTTGATAAGTCAGCCCCAGTTAAAGTTAGTTTTGGGAAGTTTCGATAGCCTTGTTCGTATTGTCGCAGTAGGTGACTAATATTCATAGTAGGATTAGACACACTTTGAGTATGGTCATTCAAGGAATACAGTAGAGGGAACTTTCTGTAAATTAATCATTACAAAAATATTATCTTAATCAGATATTCCCGAATCTACCATTTTCCACTTTCCTGAGAGAACAGGATAAAAGTGTTCGTACCACTCATTTTACCCTGAAGAAAATGTAGTTAGTGTGATTAATGTCTATTTCGTTAAAAAACTTATTTGTTATTCAATTTTAATCACATTAGATTGTAAACTATTTTATCAAGTTCTCAGTATTCCTATGGAATCAAAAAAAAATAATATTTTTCTTACAGCGAGATTACTGATTTTTTATCGCCTCATAAATTTTGTTCTCAGGGTTTTCTCCAAACTATCATCAATAACTCAGAATCAACCCCGATACAGCAATAAAAGTCAAGCTCAAAGATTAAGGTTATTGTTCGGAATGACTCACTAAAGAATAAATTTGACCATCCATAAGAATACGAGTAATACCTTTAGCTTGTAGATAAGAACAAGTTTTGTAAAGAAGACGGCCATCGGGAATTTTAATCACCCGTTGCGATCGATTAGAAAAACGGCGAGCAACTCGATGATTATCAAAAATAGGTAAAGTTTTTTGTTGCACCTCATCCACTGGAATTTGACCGAGATGAGCGAATTCTTTTAAAGGTCGTGCAATTAATTCTGCTGCGCGATCGATTACCAGATAACAGGTTTTAGGGAAGGTTGCGGCTGAAAGAGGCAAGACTTGAATATCCTGTTGTGTCGATAAAGAGTCATCATACTCATCCTCATCCTCATCCTCATCCTCGTCCTCATTATCCCAGTCTTCATCACTGTCTTCTAAGTCTTCCCCTAACATTTCTCCTACTGCCACTACATTTATATCTTCTAACTCTTCTGCATCCTCATCCTCATCCTCTTGCTGAGAAACGAGAACAGGAGAAGCTTTTTTAAGAGTGGGTTTTTCTTTGGAGGGAGTTGGTTTAGGCAGGGTATCCTCAAAAGTCTCTACTGTATCAGAGGCCGTAAATAAATCTTGTTGACGAATTTTCGGCACAGGTTTACTTTCCTCTGAAAGCACGGGATCTGACATTGGGGACTCAACTTGAAGTTTACTGGTTCTGGCTAGACGTTTTTGCTGGATTAAATCCTCATACTCCACATCTGAGAGGGTATTCTTCAAAAAACGGCTAATAGTAGAACTACTGACCCCATAACGATCAGCTAAGGTAGAGGTTGTTTCTGGGGTTTGACGATAAAGATTAAGAATTTCTTGTTTGTCGTCATTGGTTAATTTCTTGGGACTCATGGGATTATACCTACCTTTTTGGCAGTTCAACTCTACCTTAACACTCCAGAGATATCTGCTAAGATTATCCCCAGTGGCTTAGGGGTTAACCCATCTCAACAGATGACTAGGATCTCAGGATTTCAGGCATTGCCTGATCTAGTCTATCGTTAACCGTTAAGTTTCATCCCTTCTTAGTATCAAAAACTTAATGATTATGGCAATGGCAAAGGGGAAACCCGCTTTATTAGTATTAGCTGACGGGACAGCATTTGAGGGGTTATCCTTCGGGGCAAAAGGCACCACTGTGGGAGAGGTGGTATTTAATACGGGGATGACAGGATATCAAGAAGTTTTGACCGATCCCAGTTATTGTGGCCAAATTGTGACCTTTACTTACCCTGAGTTGGGAAATACAGGGGTTAACCCAGATGATGAAGAATCAGACAAACCCCAAGTTAAGGGGGTAATTGCCCGTAATATAACCTATCGTCCTAGTAATTGGCGATCTACGGAATCTTTACCTGATTATTTGATTCGTCATAAGATTGTGGGTATCTATGGTGTTGATACCAGGGCTTTAACCCGCAAACTGCGCTCTGTAGGGGCAATGAATGGCATAATTTCCACAGAAATATTGGATAAAAGCGAGTTGTTGCGTCAAGTACAATCTGCCCCTTCTATGGCAGGGTTAAATTTAGTTAAGGAAGTAACCACCAAAGAAGTTTATGAGTGGTTAACCCCAACGGATGATCATTGGGCTTTTAATACCAGTAAGGAGAACTCTTCTGGGGAGTCTTTGACGGTTGTGGCTCTTGATTTTGGGGTGAAACGCAATATCTTACGACGGTTAGCCAGTTATGGGTGTAAAATCATTGTGGTTCCTGCTGATACCCCTGCTGAAGAAATTTTAAAGTACAATCCTGATGGTATTTTCTTGTCTAATGGACCGGGTGATCCCTCTGCGGTAACGGAAGGCGTTACTACAGTTAAAGCTTTGATTGAACAAGGAAAACCCACCTTTGGTATCTGTATGGGCCATCAAATTTTAGGGTTATCTTTAGGTGCTCAAACCTTTAAGTTAAAGTTTGGTCATCGCGGTTTAAATCAACCCTGTGGATTGCAAGAAAAGGTGGAAATTACCAGTCAAAATCATGGTTTTGCAGTCACAGAAAACTCTTTAGATGCAGCAGTAGAAATTACCCATCTTAATTTGAACGATCGCACAGTGGCTGGGTTGTCTCATAAAAGTTTACCTTTCTTCTCAGTGCAATATCATCCTGAAGCAAGTCCGGGTCCCCATGATGCTGATTATTTGTTTGAGAAGTTTGTCACTATGATGAAAGAGAATAAAGGGAAATAATGGAGAATGGAGAATGGAGAATGGATGATGGAGAATGGATGATGGAGAATGGAGAATGGAGAATGGAGAATGGAGAATTGTTATTGGAAAGGTGTGAAGTTTTATCCTGAATTATCAATTTTCCACTGTCCATTCAAAGAGAATGAGTGAAAGTCTATCTTTAATAGTTAGCCTGGGCAATGAAATCTTAACAGGTTTATTTCAGTTGTTAGCCCTCTTTGTCATTTTTGTTGGCATTATGAGGGCTTTATTTATTTTCCTCTTATTGCCTCCCGAACAATTTTGAATTATCTCCTCACCCAAACCATTGCTTCTTCCGATGGAAAAGACTCATTATCACTCTCAAATATTCGTAACTCATAACAAAGTGACCAAGATCAAAGAAAACGCAACTTCATAAAATGTAAGGGAACGATGCAGACAAAGTCCTGGCAGTTTTTTCATGTTTTTAATTGAGTTTGGGTCAATTTGAAACTTATAGCAATCAGCCATGATATGTGGGAAATAAGAACCCATTAGGACATAATAATATTATCCATTGTGGGGATTTAACACTGTTAAATATTACCTCTACTTTTCTCACAACTGAAATCTGATTGCTATATTAATTTCTAAGAGAAAAGGAGGAGAGATGATATAACTATCATCAACGCCTTCTCCTCCCTGAAAACAATGACCCCTCACACCTGATAAACTGTTTCAGAAAACGCTTTGTAGAAACAGAATAGAGATGTCGGACAAAGGCAGTAGGTTGATGTCTGATTTCGACTGCTTTTTGCCTTCAATCTTAGTTTAGCTGGTGGATAATAATACTTCAGTCCCAGAAAAAAGAGAATTTTTTGAACTAATTAATAGATCACTATGTTAATAAAGTAGAGAATTAGGGAAATAAAGGGAAATTTTAACATTTATCAGTTTAATTATCCATGATTTTTGTATAAAAAGATACTGGTATTATTGAGATGTTAGTATAAACTGCAACATTGTAATTTAGATACTTACGATGGTTCCTATCTGGAAGTGTGTGGGCGGTTAATATTATCTCGATAATATGGTCTAAAACCTGGCTTTTTAAAGCGAAACGTTTTTTAGGCGAGGCTTATGTCTTGGTGCGCATTCCCTTGGCGATGGCGAATCGCCGGAGTCGCACGGCAATCATCGTCTCAAAAACAACTTCTGTGCGATAGCGCAGGAGCTTCGCTGTGGAACTTCTGACTTCTGACTTCGTTAATAAGCCCCCAAATTAGTGATCAGTTGAAAAGAAATATAATTGAACTGTACAATTCCCTTCACTACACCTATGAAAATCGACCCTCCAATATTAACAAAAGTCTCCATCAATCTTCCTTTTGGCATTGGTGGGGCTGAATGGGAAGTTGATACCACCCAACGTAGGGCTGCTTGGGCGTTGTATGTCGAGTTAGTTACTCGTATTTCCGTCGAACCCTTAAAAAGTAATCAAGGGTTAATGCGTGAAGTGTTAAACTCTCTCTATAGCTTATTTGGAACAACCCGCGAAATTCTCAAAGAAGCAG